>Ga0209633_10004152_pt1 | contig 13098 bp, 9 predicted proteins | sample Cruoilmetagenom1_FD_187290 | JGI IMG/M metagenome (GOLD analysis project Ga0209633, IMG submission 187290) | Oil polluted marine microbial communities from Coal Oil Point, Santa Barbara, California, USA - Sample 1 (SPAdes) (version 2) | ecosystem: Environmental > Aquatic > Marine > Oil seeps ... | reverse complement strand
TCACCGTCAGGGGTCATTCGCTTTGCGATTGACCTTAATGTTCGAAAAGCGCGACGGCGAATATAAGGGACGTTAAAGCACCCTCTCACCGTCAGGGGTCATTCGCTTTGCGATTGACCTTAATGTTTGAAAAGCGCGACGGCGAATATAAGGGACGTTAAGTGGATGTCACTAATCCTAACCCTCGTCCTTCGAGATGGCGCTAAACCGCCTCCTCAGGATGAGGGTTTTGTTCGTGCTCGGATGCTCGTTCTGATCAACCCGTGGCAGGCATTACTGGATCGTGTGGATCCATTGTACCACTTGCCCCATCGGTCGTGGCTCGCGCTTCGGATGCACCGGCTTCGCCATCGGTTGCCTCTCCGCTCACCCGTGTACCGGTAATGACGTGGGAATGAGCAATATGTCGCACTTCGCTTATAACCAAAGCTCCTATTATAAATCCAACGATCAGATTTTGACCCTGCATATATATTAACCGCGATGGATCGCCCTCTCCTGCAAGTAGTTTTTCAATCCTATTGCCGAACGCCGTTCCGGTGGCCAGATGGGTTAATAGAGCGAAAATCCCTCCACAAAAATATATAAAAGCTGTGATTGCGCCATCTGTCAGTCGCTCTTTGATGGGCGAGTTATTTGCCCACTTCCATGATTCGATGCGGGCCAGGCGACAGATGCCGATTGTCAAAAACAGCACGCCAATCGACCAGGGTAGAATTTGTCCAATGTAGTTTTGGAACGTCCAGTTCGCGGCATCCGGGTGTCGTTGCGCCATTATTGCGAGTGTGCCCTTCGGGTCCAACAAATACCGCACCCCATGCACTGTTATAAAGCCCAAGACGGCGAATAACCCTCCAAGCAGGTAGGAGGACCACGGTGTGGTTCGGCATTCTATCAATGTGCGTCTTGAACCCCACATGGCGCCGATCAGAGCTGCAATCGACACAGTAATGGCAATGGAGACAATCAGATGAAGTCCCATCATTTTGCTACCCGAGAAAACACCTGTCAGCAAGAAGCCGGCGAACACAGTACCCCAGGTTGTTAAAAGCACCCAGATCACGCGGTCGAAATTTACCTGATCAATCGCGCCCAAACCTTTAAATCCAGAAACTTTCAAGAGTTGCAAGCGGTCTTCAGCCTGGTCGCCCGATCTGATGATCACCTTGGCGATTAACGCCGAGAGGCTGTGCAGTATCATCTTATATTCTGCGATGAAATATCGTTCGATCTGGGCAAGGTACTCCCCCAATTGATGCGAACTTAATCGCAATGGTTTTTGAAAATTATCATCCTTATTCCAGTCGGGCTCCGCCGCCAGTCGTCGCGCCTCAATTTCAGCCATTTCGACCGCTGTGCGATCACGGTGCGGCACATCCTCCAGCACTCGGCTAACCTTTGTTAATTTTTCTTCCGTCTTGCCGTTTTTCTGCATGTGGTCGAGCATCCGGATTATGCTCATCGCCAGTCTGGTCTTCCGCTTGTGGGCATCCTCAAGTCTGCTGAGTTCTTCACAATCTCTCGGCGACAGGACGCCGCGTTCAGATCTGCATATGCCTTTCAGGGTGCGTAGAAGCGAGCATACTTTCCGCCATGAGCCGACCGTGTCGAGCTTGATGATATCTGTGTTCCGGTCAGTAATATAAACATCGAATTCCTGAAGATATTCGGTGTTGCTATCAATTTCGATATTGGTTGGCAGGAATTTGCAATTTTCCAAATGGATTTGCAGGATTCTTTCGTCGTCGCTGCGATATTGGGCGTTGTGGAGAAATACTGCGTAGTGCTGAGTTAGCTCCTTCACCTGGGGAACCGTATAGAGGATGCCCATAATGATCGTCACGAGGAGCGGCACGTTTCCAAGAAAGACAGACGGTATTTCATCCAGACCCGGAATATTCAGTCCGTTGATAATATCGGGGGAGATAAAAACAAAAATTACCAAAGCGATATACAGGCCAACAAATGTCAGACTGTAAAAAAGATTGGCGGCGAAACTTCTGGGGAGTTTTTGCCCTTCATCGTCGCGGATCATGCCGACGGATAAAAATGACCAAGTCAAAATGAGCAGAGTACAGAATACAATCAGATGGAAATTCGAGGTAAAGCTTCCCGACAATGACGCGAGCGTCGTAGAAGTATCATTGGATGAGGGAATCATGATTACAGCCTCCCATGAACGCTAATACTTTTGTATAGTTATGGTAAATGAATAATCACAGAGGTCAAATACTTTAGACGCTGTTAGTCGGGAAAATATACAGTTGAGCCAGATCACAACTGTGCGCCCTTAGGGTCTTTCATCTTTTGACCTGCTCGAAAAGATGCCGCTCAAGTCCTTGTTTTATCGCATTGTGACTAGAGCCATTCAGGTTTTGATTCCATCAAAACCGCGCTCTAAGTTTTTGTTTTTTCCGCATTGTGAGTAAGTCACTCGAACCGGCAACTGATTGCAAACCGCGTGGCACCAGTGCCCACTTATCCTGATAATGCTCTCTTTTTGCGACCCGACCCCACAAGTGGGCGATCTCCCCCGCCCTAAACCACCCGATGGAATGTTACCTATGGCTGGTTCAGGGCGGGAGATCAGGTTTTATAAATCACTTATCCTGAAAATGCTCTCTTTAACTGGTCGCATTTTCGAACCGGATAACCGCACACACTTATCCTGAAAATGCTCTCTTTAACTGGTCGCATTTTCGAACCGGATAACCGCACACACTTATCCTGAAAATGCTCTCTTTAACTGGTCGCATTTTCGAACCGGATAACCGCACACACTTATCCTGAAAATGCTCTCTTTAACTGGTCGCATTTTCGAACCGGATAACCGCACACACTTATCCTGAAAATGCTCTCTTTAACTGGTCGCATTTTCGAACCGGATAACCGCACACACTTATCCTGAAAATGCTCTAGCAGAAACGACAAAAGGCGCGATCTTAAAAAAAGATTGCGCCTTTGAGAAATAATTTGGAGATAGCCAACCGCCGGCTATTTAGGGTCGGGGATTGTGGCGATCACAGTGCCGTCCATCGACATGGTGACAACGCCATCGGCAACCTGCTTGCGGTAATCATAGAGATTAAAACGTAGCGGTTTGGATTTATCTTCCGCCACAACTGCCACTCGCGCATTGGTTACAACGACGCCGTATAGTTTTGGGTCGCCGGACTGCACCCAAAGAAAACTGTCGTCGGGCACCGGCACTTCGGCAAATTGCACATTTGTATTATCAGCGAATGTGAGATGAAGTCCTTCATCAGTTATACGCGCCGAGGCGATATTGCCTTTGATATTTGGCATTGGAAATACGCTACGATGATCGAGCTCGAGGGTGAAGGGGAGCAGGGTGGCGCCGTCGCGCTCAAGACTTAGGAGCCATGTCAGTTTCACACCCAAGCCTTTGAGGAGACCAAAGAGCGGAATGCCAAGGGCTGCTACGCTATCGAGTTCATAGATCAACTTGTTATCTTCTGACATGACCATTTTGCCGCCAAGTGTCGCGGGCAGCCAAATGCCAGGAAACCAGCTCCAGAGCTTCAATCCACCTGAAGCAATGAGATAATCTTCCTTGGTCTTAACCTCCATATCGTCGAGTGGACGCGGGCTATAGGCAAGAATGTGATCATTAAAAAGTGCGCTTAATGCCTTTGGTGTAACGAGCACTTCGCCGCGGTGGATATTAATAATAAAGCTGTCTGGTTCATCAAATATGACAGGATTGCCGGATTTAATCGGCTCAAGTGTGGCCGCGAGATCCTTAACGGTGAACCCGATGTCGCCTACGAAATCGAAGAAGACATTGTTCACCAGAAGTGCGGTGTTTTTAACGCCCGATTTGCGGTCATCAGCTCCTGCGGAGCTGCCACCCCCGGAAATGCCCGATGGCACATCGATTGCCTTCCAGACACCGCGCATGGATTTGAGCTTTTCCTGTTGTTGTGCAATGCGCGCGGCTTCGGCCCAAACGGTTTGGGGTGAAAGTATGGTGAGCCCGGTGGCGATTATGACGCCGGTTACTATTAGTTTTACGGTTCTAATCGCATTTAAAAAATTGGTCATCTTACTGGCCCTCATAATTTTTGAGATAGGCCAGAACGGCACCGTTATCCCTGAACTTCAAATAACCGCCGGTGAGTTGATCCCTATAGTCGTAAAGGGAAAAATCCAATGCAGTGTCCGGGTCCTTGTTCATAATCTGAACGAGAGACTGCACAGACATGGCACGGAGAAATTTCACGTCGCCGCCGCGAACCAGCATGTAGCTGCCTCGTTTTACAATCGGCGATGGAAATTTGGGCGATTTGGGATGGGTGAATTCTAATGCGAGCCCGTCGTTTGAAAGTGTTGCACTTTTTAAAGTGAAATTAAGTGCTGGTGGCGGAAAGAGCTTTAACGCGTCAAGATAGACTTTGCTGCCAATGAGCTCGGCACCGGGTGCTTTTACGGTCAGCAGTTCATCGAGTGTTACGTTTGCAGCAGCCAGCACGGGTGCCGCATCGTTACCATCAACAACAACGTAATCGGGTACGAAAACAAGTACGTGGCCCTTCTCCAACAGAACAGGTCCCTTCATAACAAAGGGGACCCATACGCCCTTGCGATCCATCTCCCCGATAAAGACCAGTCGCCCGGGTTGGGTACTCACTGTAATATTGCGCAAGGGAGCACCGTCAAAATTAAAAACGTGGGTGTTCATCAGTTCGGTCAGCACGGCTCCGGAAAGTAATGCCTTGCCGCGCATTGGATGAATGGAGAAGGATTGCGGATCGTCAAAAACGACGGGTTGGGCCGGGTCATTTGCCTTTAGGCTCACAACCAGCTCGGGAACATAAAAACCGATATTATTGAAAAACCTGAAATTGGTATTTTTGATAAACAGAAGAGATTCATTGTGCCCTGAATCACGCGCCGTTTTAGATCGGGCACGTTTACTCGAATATCCACCATGATTGTTTCTGGTGGATGCTTGACTATAAAGCTTATTGGTATGGGCTAATTTCTTCTCAAACAGATCGGGAGGTGTACTTAATGTTCCACCACATGATGTTATCCCAATCGCCAGGATGCATATTGCACCTTGTTTCAGCAACCTCTTCAAGCCAATCCCCCCTCAGGGCACTCTTCGCCTGCTCAGATCCCCGTCTGATACAGGCGTTACGCAACTATACTAACAACCGTTTGAATAGTTACTGCTCATACGAATGGTGTAAAGGGAAATTGCCTTAAAATTATTCAATCGTCCTAATTGATTGGCCACTTGTGACAAATATATGACGTTTACCGCGTCAATGTTGGTGGAGCACAATCTGCGGTTGTGACTATTGCCGACAAGAGAGGAGCTTTTATTCGTCAGCCCGCTCGCGCCGGGCAAGTTTGCCGGGGTCGATCATATCCATAACACTATGCTTGAGATTGAGGGTTGCTCCGCCATCCACATACCACTCTTCGCCAGTAACGAAATCGCCGAGCTCGGATGCAAGATAAACGATGGGGCCTGAAATATCCTCGTAGCGTCCCATATGGCCCAACAAATTATGCTCCATATTTTCCCATTCTTCAGGCGGGATTGGATATTGGGCCATTGCCTCGGACTTGATTGTTCCGGGTGCTACCGCATTTAGCAATATACCGTATTCGGCCCATTCGACGGCCAGTGATTTCATCATTGCACTCACACCAGCGCGAGCGGCTGCGGTATGTGCCATGCCGGGAAAGCCTGAGCGCGTGACGGCGGTTACGAATATGATGCGGCCGCCATTTTCATACATGAAATGGCGGGCAACTGCCGTGGTCATTTGCCATGAACCGATAAGATTGTTGCGGATGACAGCGTTAAAGCCCTTGTTCGACATTTCGCGTGCGGGGGACGCAAATTGCCCACCAGCGTTATTGACCAGAATATCCAGCGTGCCAAAACCTTTCTTGATGGTTTCGCATACTTCTTCTATCTGATCCTCGTCGCGGGTATCGCCGGGGGCTATGAGTGCGCGGCGTCCGAGGGCTTCAATTTCTTTTGCCACCGCTTCAAGCGGTTCAATACGTCGGCCCATTAGTGCGATGTCAGCGCCGCATGATGCGAGCTCAAGGGCCGTTACCCGACCAATACCTGTGCCACCGCCTGTTACGAGTGCGGTCTTATTTTCCAATAAGTCAGAAGCAAATCTAGTTTTCATTTGTCGCCCCATAAGCTGGCAATTTGCGTAATTTGCATAATTTGCGTGATTTCCGTAATTTTCTGTAGCTTTTTCGCACGCCAATGCTACAACTTCCAGTACTTTTTCTAACAATTGTTCAATTTTTGACGAAGGCCAAATAATGCCCGCCAATGTAACCAGAATTCTTGCCGAATTTGCCGCCGACCTCTCCTATGGCGACCTGCCAGAGGACGTCCGGGACCGGGCAAAGACGCTAATCCTTGATGTTGCTGGCAATATTATCCGTGCGCGCCACGACGCGGAATCAACACCAGCACTTTTGCGAGCTATTGCGCTTATGGGGCTTGGTCAGGGAAACGCTACGGTACTCGGTGACGCGCGAACCTATAGTCCGGTTGCGGGTGCGATGATCAACGGCACAATGGCTCACTCGCTTGATTTTGACGACACCCATGCGGGCGGCTCTATTCACTCGAGCGCGCCGATTGTGCCTGCCGCGCTTGCTGCCGCAGAGCTTGTTGGGGCGGAGGGTGATGCACTCATCGCTGCGATTGTCGCGGGATATGAAATCCAGATCCGGTTGAGCCTCGCACTTGATCCATCCGCGCATTATGATCAGGGCTTTCACCCGACGGCAACGTGCGGAATTTTTGCGGCTACCGCGGCTGCTGGAAAACTGCTTGGCCTTGACGCATCGGGCATAGAAAGTGCGTTCGGCATTGCGCTTAGTCAGGCAGCGGGCTCGATGCAGTTTTTGAGTGACGGCTCATGGACGAAGCGGTCGCATGTTGGTCAGGCGGCGCAAAATGGCTTAATGGCCGCACTCCTTGCGTCAGAAGGCTTCATCGGTCCAAAACAGGCCTTTGAAGGGCGATGGGGCTTCCTTCACTCGCATGCGCCAAATTCTGATGAAGCAAAAGCGATAGCCGAGCTTGGAAGCAGATGGGTGACAATGGAATTGGCGCTCAAGCCCTATCCATCCTGCCGCTACACGCACGCCGCCATTGACGGGCTGGTTACGCTCAAGACTGATAACGGCATTGCGGTTGATGAGATCGAGAAGGTCGTTATTGGTCTGCCCGAGACGGGGCTTAAAATCGTTGCAATACCGCTGAGCGACAAGCAAAGCCCCAGCTCTATTGTGGATGGTCAGTTTTCCATGCCGTTTTGTGCGGCTGTTGCACTGCGCGAAGGGAGCCTGAAATGGGATCACTATAAAACGCACCTTACGGACGCCGACACTCTCGCGCTTTGCAAGACAATCGAGGTTGGGCCTGACGGTGACGCGGAGGCTGCGTTCCCGCGCTTCATGAGTGGCAAGGCGGCCATTCATGCGCGGGGCAAAATCTTTGAGAAATTCGTTGAGGTGCCGCTTGGGGAGCCTGAAAACTTCCTCTCCCAAGACGCGCAGGTTGCTAAATTTGCCAGCCTTGCCGGGCCTTATATGCGTGATGACGCAATCTCGAAGCTGCCCGGAATTATTTTCTCGCTCGATCAGCCGGGCAAGCTCTCGTCATTTTTGGAGCTTGCGCGGGAGGTGGCTTGAGGGTCGGGGAGTGGGCGGCTTTGTTTAAAATGCCTTAATCAATCTTTATCAAAGACGTCCCCGGCCATGTCGCGGAGTTTAAACTTCTGGATTTTACCGCTTGGGGTATGTGGAAACTCCTTGAGTACTTCAAGTTGCTCTGGCCAGTACTGTTTGGCCAATCCCTCCTGGTCCATAAATGCATGTAATTCCTGCATATCCATGTCGCCGCCGTCTTTTAGAACGAGATAGCAATAACCAATTTCACCCATCCGCGGATCGGGCTTACCGACAACAGCCACCTCGTCAATATTTGGATGGCGGTAGAGGGTGTTTTCGACCTCAACCACGGGAATGTTTTCGCCGCCACGAATAATTATATCCTTGGCGCGGCCGGTGATACGGATATAATTATCGTCATCCATGCGGGCGATGTCGCCAGTGTCGAACCAACCTTCCTCGGATGTGTCATAAGCTTCCGGTTTTTTGAGATAGCCGACAAATTGAGACGGCGCTTTGGAAAGCAATAGTCCATCCTGGCCATTCGGCAGATCTTCATGGGTTGCCGGATCAACAATCTTTGCATAACAATTGTCGATGACCTGACCATCGGTTTCATAAGCTTTTTCAGGTGGGGAGCCTGGCTTGACAAGGGTGATGATGCCGGTCTCGGTCATGCCCCAGAGCGGTGCCAGCTGAAAGCCGAGTTTTTCGGATGATTCCCGTGCCAAAACCCGCGGGATTGGAGCACCACCGCACATGAAAATCTCCAAGGGGTGTCTTGCTATCTGGCGTTCGGCCTCCGGGGAGTGCGTCAAATCTGTAAGAAAGGGTGTCGCCCCCATTGTAAAGGATGAGTTCTGCTCATCAATTAGCCGCCATGCAATATTGGCATTCCAGACATCGAGCAGGACGATTTTTGATTTGAGATATAGTGGCGACCACATGCCGTAAAGGAAGCCTGTGAGATGGGCCAGTGGCGAGCCCATAAAACCGACATCGCCCTGCTTTAGCCCAAGCCAGTCGTTCACTTCTTTTAAGCCAAACAAAAACGTGTTTGATGTGTGCATGACGCCCTTGGGCATGCCGGTGGTGCCTGATGTGAACATGATGAGAATGACATCATTGGGCGCAAATTTCTCAGCCTCGAATATGGTTTTCGGATCATGTTTTTTCTCCCATTCATTGTCGAGCATGAAGCTCTCGAAACTCATCTCTCCTTCGCCGCCGATGGTGATGATATGCTCCAGATTGGGCAGATTGGGTTGTAGTTCTTGCACCATCTCTTCGTGGTCGAAACGACGAAAAGTTTTGGGGACGAAAAGAACTTTTGATTCCGCAAATTCCAGCATGTAGGAGAGTTCGCGCTGGCGGAAGATGGGCATTAATGGATTGGAAACAGCACCGATTTTCAGACAGGCGATGTGAATAACTACAAATTGCCACCAATTTGGCAATTGAAACGAAACGACCTCGCCCTTGCGCACACCAAGCTCATAAAGACCACATGCAAGCCGTGTCGAAAGCTGGTCAACTTCGCTGTAGCTCAGCTCATGGGATCGCGTCAGCTCGGTCTGATAATCAACGACGCAGGTTTCGTTCTTGTTTAATCGGACTGCATCATTGAAGTCCTCAAGAACCGACCTGTCCGGCCAAAATCCACCGTCGCGCATTTCGTTCATACGGCGCTCGGATATTTGCGGTGTGGCTATCATTTCAATCTTTCCTCAATACGCTTCGAGTGTTTTTGCTATGATTTGAATTTGGGCGATCTGCGCGTTTCAAAGGCATCCAGTCCTTCTGCCACATCATCGCTGGTTAAATATGGCGTTGCAATCCTGCGTTCGAATTCCAATGCATCTTTGAGCTGCATATCCATGCCCTGGCGGGCCAGATCTTTCATGTGTCCCAAACCTTCGCGGCTTTTTTCGGACAACTTGTAGCAATAGGCGAGTGCTTCGTTGAGCAATATGTCATCCTCGACAACGTAATTGACGAGGCCAATAGATGCGGCATGGTCAGCTGAAATCCAGCGGGCAGAATAGTATAAATCAAGCGAGCGGCGAAGGCCGATGAGACGCGTCAGACGTTGCGATCCGCCCCAGCCCGGCACGAGACCAAATTGCGAGTGCTGATCGCCAAATTGTGCTGATTTGGCTGCAAATAATATATCTCCGCCTAGCATCAATTCCAAACCACCGGCCAGACACAGGCCTTGTACAGCGATGACAAATGGCAAAGAGGATGCTTCAAGACCATCAAGGGCATCCAGACCGCAACCAATGAACTTGTCGAGTTCTTTTGGATCGGTCTTAACACGCTTCACCTCTTCGAGATTGGCTCCGGTGCAGAAATGCTTACCCTCTGAATCGAGCAGGATCACCCGCACTTCCGGGTTGCCTTCAAATTCACGCCGGGCCTCGTCAATGCGCGTCCAGACCTGCATGCTCAGGCAATTGAATTTCTCAGGGTTGGTCAGTGTTATGCGGCCTATGGCACCTTCAACTGAAACTCGAACCGGATCTCCCATCATGCACCTCCCTTACTCATTGACTTCTTATAGGGTTGATACTGAACGGCAACGCGGCCGACTTTTTCGCGGGCGATAATCAGCTTCATGATTTGTGATGTGCCATCACCAATTTCGAGCCCCATAACGTCGCGCATACGCTGCTGATGGGGCAGGTCCATGGTATAACCGTAATGGCCGTGGAGCAGCAGACATTGATGGATTATTTCAACGGATGTCTTGGGTGCGAACCATTTGACCATGGCGCTTTCAGAGGTGAATGGAAGCCCCGCATCTTTGAGCTTCAAGGCATGATAGCAAAGCTGCTTGGCCATCTCGATCTTGGTGTCGGCTTCGGCCAGCGGGAATGACACCCCCTGATAGCGCACCAGCGGGTCGCCAAATGCTTCTCGCTCCTGGACATACTCCCATGTCTCATCAACAGATGCTTGAGCGGCGCCGAGGCATTCAAGTGCTATGAGGATGCGGGAATAGTCAAAACCCTGCATGACTTGGGTGAAGCCCGTGCCTTCTTCGCCGAGTAAATGGCTGGCGGGAACTTTTACATTATCGAAAAAAGCCGATCCGCGGGCCACCGGTTTGGTGCCGAGGTCATTGAATTTTGTGCGGGTGACGCCGGGCTCGGAGAAATCAACCAGAAACGCGGACACCCCTTTTGCGCCATCCTCTTTGGTACCCGTGCGCGCCCAGACGATGGCCGCATCAGCTTCGGTAGAAAAGCTCATGGAGGTTTTTTCACCATTGAGAATATATTGGTCGCCCACCTTCTCGGCTTTGAGAATGAGGTTTGCGGCGTCTGATCCGCCGCGTGGCTCCGTCAAACCCAGCGCCACGAGTTTTTTACCGCTGAGCATTTGCGGAAGCCATTCTTTGGCGAGCCCATCGGGTGCGTTGCGGGCCACGATCTGCCCCATGAGTGAGCCCAGAAGGGTTATGTAGCTCATATTGAAATCGCCGTAAGAAACGGTTTCATTGATCAGGCCAGCCATCAGGGCCGACTGTCCAAGACCGCCAAATTCTTCAGGAATATCGGGTCCGATCAGTCCCATTGATCCCATTTCCTCAATCAGCGCGCGGTCCAGTGTTTCGGCCTTTTCCCGCTCCTGATAATGGGGAGCCAGTTTTTCACGTGAAAACCGCTCGGTGATTTCGAGCATGGCCTGTTCTTCGTCGTTTAATCCGAGATGTATGGTCATTGTCCCCACCTTTTCTTTGATCCGACCCACTAGCGGGTGATCTTCTCATTTAGTATATTTTCCGCGCTCTAGCGCTAAGCCGCCCTCTCCCCCACCCTGATCCACCCATGGAGTTTGACGTCAAGGGTGTTCAGGGTGGGGGAGAGGGCCTTTCTATTTGAACCTACAACGCGTTTTCATTACCAAGTACCGATGTTACCTGGCTCGAAAGCACGCCGCCATTGCCGTGAGCAACAGCGAGATTGGCGCCGCTGATTTGACGCTCGCCGCATTCGCCGCGCAATTGACGCACAGCCTCGATAACGGTGAAAATTCCGTACATGCCGGGATGTACACAAGAGAGCCCGCCGCCATTGGTGTTGACGGGCAACCCGCCGCCGGGCGCAATATGGCCACCGGAGACGAAATCACCGCCTTCGCCTTTTTTGCAAAAGCCGAGATCTTCGAGGAACAAAATGGTGTTTATGGTGAAGGCGTCATAAAGCTCGACCACGTCGATATCGCTCGGGGTAACGCCTGCCATTTTATAGGCGGCGGCACTTGATTCAGATGCGGCTGTTACCGTGAGGTCCGGCATGTCCATAATCCCTCTGTGCCAATGCGCACCTGCCACGCCCATGACATAGGTCGGCGGCTTTGGGAAATCCTTTGCCCGGTCGGCCTTGACGACGATCAGCGCGCCGCCACCATCTGTTACAAGACAGCAATCGCGCACCGACAGCGGGTCTGAGACCATGCGGGCGGCCAAAACCTCTTCTTTGGTGATTGGATCGCGTTCAAATGCTTCAGGATTGAGACCCGCCCAGCCACGTGCCGCGACGGCGACTTCCGCCAAATGTTCGCGCGTCGTGCCATATTCATGCATGTGACGGGCTGCGGCCAATGCGTAAGATGATATGGGGTAGAGTGGTTTGTAGGGGGCCTCATAAAGGGCGGGTTCCGACATGGATGTCAGCCCGCGTCCTATTGAGCGCTGGTTTGAGCCATATGCGATCAGCACTGTTTCGCAGAGGCCTGCCTCGATCGCCATGGCTGCATTAAGAAGGTAGTGCACAAATGACGAACCGCCAAAAACCGTGCCCTCGGAGAATTTTGGTTTGATGCCGAGATAGGCGGCCAGCGACATGTTTGGCATGTAATAAAAGGCGGAAGCGGACATGACACAGTCGATATCCTTGATTGTGAGCCCGGCTTCATTGAGGGCTGCATTACAGGCGTCGGCCTGAATTTCCATGGCATTTCGGCCGGTGGCCATGCCAAAGCCGCCATGTCCCACGCCAACAATCGCCGATGAAGCTCTTAGATTATCACTCATGATGACACCTCCGCTTTGGTGCGAAAGAGGACATGGGGCGCGTCTTCGATCTCGCCGACAAAAGCCTGCACTTTCATGCCGATCTTCACTTCATCGGGCTCAACATCTTCAACCCGGCTCATGATACGCGGACCCTCATCGAGATCTACCAGGCAGACATTATAGGGTCCGCCGCGTTCGGGTCTGCGTCTTATCACGGTCACTGAATATACGGTGCCGCTGCCGGAAGGCTCGACAACCTCAAGCCTATCTGACCCGCAATTCGTGCAGAGGACACGAGGATGATATATGTGTGTCCCGCAAGCGTCGCATTTCTGGATGGTAAAGCGCCCCTCCTGCAGGGCCGATCTAAATACGGCATCGGGTCCGGG
>Ga0209633_10004151_pt1 | contig 13101 bp, 11 predicted proteins | sample Cruoilmetagenom1_FD_187290 | JGI IMG/M metagenome (GOLD analysis project Ga0209633, IMG submission 187290) | Oil polluted marine microbial communities from Coal Oil Point, Santa Barbara, California, USA - Sample 1 (SPAdes) (version 2) | ecosystem: Environmental > Aquatic > Marine > Oil seeps ... | reverse complement strand
AACTCTAAAAAAAGAGCTGCTTCTGTACCCGGAGCCGGCATCGAACCGGCACGTCCATTACTGGACACGGGATTTTAAGTCCCGCGCGTCTACCAATTCCGCCATCCGGGCAACGAATTGGATTTTTAAATAAATTTGAGCGGGAAACGGGACTCGAACCCGCGACCCCAACCTTGGCAAGGTTGTGCTCTACCAACTGAGCTATTCTCGCAATGCGGATGCAAATGTATAACAATATTTTTTTCTGCAAAAATAATTTATGGAAATTTTATATTTTTTTTTAAATCCTGTTTTAAATTAATATTTTGAACTAAAAAAAGACATCAAATAACAACCATTAATATTTATCATTTTGTAGATTTACATACATTTATATAATATTAAAACTAGTACTAATTTGCTGTTAAAATACTGTTATTAAATGCTTAACTAAACAAAACAATGTAAAAGACATTTTACTCTTAACTTCCTGTATAATAAAATAGTGAAAGCCTAAATATGAAACTAAAAAGTTTAATAAATATTTCTAATAATTGAAAAAGAAAAACTAAATAATAAAATCATTTTCCTTTTACAACAAATATCTTACTTTTGAAAATAGAAAAACAAAACACTAATTTGCATAATTATAAATTATAAAAAATGAAACAATTAATAGAATGTGTTCCTAATTTTAGTGAAGGGCAAGACATGAGTATAATTAAACAAATTACTGATGTTATTGAAGTTGTTGATGGAGTTAAACTTTTAGATGTTGATCCGGGAAAAGCAACGAACAGAACTGTAGTAACCTTTGTTGGAACTCCTGACGAAGTTATTGAGGCTGCTTTTCAGGCAATGAAAAAAGCATCTGAAATTATTGATATGAGCAAACATCATGGAGAACATCCTCGTTTTGGTGCAACAGACGTTTGCCCTTTAATTCCCATTTCTGGAATTACAATGGAAGAAACTGTAGAATATGCACATAAATTAGCTAAAAGAGCCGGTGAAGAAATTGGTATTCCTATTTATTGTTACGAATTTGCTGCAACTGAAGAAAAACGTAAAAATTTAGCATATTGTAGAGCTGGAGAATATGAAGGTTTAAAAGAAAAACTTTATAATCCAAATATGAAGCCTGATTTTGGACCTTCAGAATTTAATGAATTTGTGCAAAAAAGTGGTGCAACTGCAATTAGTGCAAGAAACTTTTTAGTTGCTTATAATGTTAACCTAAATACAATTTCTACAAGACGTGCAAATGCAATTGCTTTTGATGTTCGTGAAAACGGAAGAGCAAAAAAAGAAAATGGTAAAATTGTAAAAGACGAAAAAGGAAATACTATTAGAATTCCTGGTTCATTAAAAAAAGTTAAGGCAATTGGCTGGTTCATAGAAGAGTATGGAGTTGCACAAATTTCTATGAATTTAACTGATATTACTGTAACTTCTGTTCATAAAGCGTTTGAGGAGGTTAAAAAGAGTGCAGAAAATAGAGGTATTAGAACAACTGGTTCTGAATTAGTGGGTTTAATACCTTTACAATCTTTACTTGATGCCGGAAAATTTTATTTAAAAAAACAAGAACGTTCTGTAGGAATTTCAGATTCTGAAATTATAAAAATTGCTGTTAAATCTTTAGGTTTAAATGAACTTAAACCTTTTGTTCCTGAAGAAAGAATTATTGAATACCTTTTGGAAAATAAAAGCAATAAACCATTAATTAATATGACTTTAAAGGATTTTTCTGATGTTACAGCATCTGAATTTCCTGCACCAGGAGGTGGCTCAATTGCTGCATATATGGGTTCACTTGGTGCAGCACTAGGAACAATGGTTGCAAACTTATCTGCTCATAAAAGAGGTTGGGACGACCGTTGGGAGGAATATTCGGATTGGGCTGAAAAGGGTGCAACATATTATAAAGCTCTTGTAAATATGGTTGATGAAGATACCCTTGCATTTAATAAAATTATGGAAGCTTTTCGTTTACCAAAAAAAAGTGAGGAAGAAAAAACAAACAGAAATAAAGCAATACAAGATGCTACAAAAAATGCCATAAATGTTCCTTTTAAAATTATGGAACTATCACTTGCTTCAATGGAAGTTATGAAAGCAATGGCTGATATTGGTTTAAAAGCTTCTGTAAGTGATGCTGGTGTTGGAGCATTAGCTGCACGAGCATCGGTACAAGGTGCATTTATGAATGTAAAGATTAATATGGGAGATTTGCAGGATAAAGAATTTACTTCTGAAAAACTTAAAGCAGGAAATAAAATCCTTAAAAAAGCAATTGCTCTTGAAACAGAAATTGTTGATATTGTTGAAGCTAAGATTTCCTAAATAAAAAAATATCGGTGTTTCTAAAAACAACACCGATATTAATTTATAAATTAAAAATAAATTTATTTATCTTTAGTTTTATCAACAATTATAAAAACTTCTTCATTTTCTTTACTCATAAAATATTCTTCTCTTGCAAGTTTCTCTTTGGTTTTAGGATTTGATAATAAATCTTGATAATATTTTTCATTCTTTTTTATATCCTCAATATAAAATGATTTTTTATCTTTTAAAGAACTAATTTCTTTATTAAGATTTCGTTTGAACATGATACCAGTTTGGTCAATAAACAAAATCCAAATGATAAAAAATATTGAAGTTAAAAGATATTTATACTTCTTTATATAAAACCAAATATTTTTAATTTGCTCCATAATTTATTATAATTATTTATCTCCTAAAATTAAAGGCATACCATCTTTTCCGCTACCAATAATTACAGTTTTACTATTAGGAGATTTTGAAAGCTCAATTGTAGCCTCAATACCTCTCATTTTAAGCAAACTTGGAGTTAAAGAACTATTTATAATATTATTTGCTTTTGCCTCACCTTCTGCAGCAATCACTTTACGTTTTGCTTCAGAAGCTTCTTTTTCTAATTTATATTGATATGCAAGAGCTTCTTGTTTTTGAATTTCTTTATTTTCAATTGATTTTTTATAATCTGAAGGAAGATTTATTGATCTAATTAACAAAGTTGTCATTTTTATGTTATTTTCAGGCTTATTTAAAACTGCCTCTGTTTCTGAAATAATTTTAGCTTCAACTTCAGAACGCTTTACTGAATATATTTCTTCTGCAGTATATCTTCCCATAACTTGCCTAACTGTTGAGCGAACTTCAGGAACAACAAGTTTATCAATATATTTTCGTCCAAATTTTTCATGAAGCTCTCCTATTTTATTGAATATAGGGTAAAAACGTACTGACACATCTACATTAATATTTAAACCTTTTTTATCAAGAACATCCATAGTTTCATCAACTTTTTGTTCTCTTACGTCATATGTTATCATTTCATTCCATGGTGCAATTACATGAAAACCAGCACTATAAATATGTTCTTTATCAAGTCCTCCACTGAATTTTTTAAATAAAACACCTTTTTGTCCAGGTTGAAGTGTAACAAAAATTGCAGTACTAAACATTATTATTACAACAATTGCAATTCCAATTAATATAAATATTGGTTTAATTTTCTTTTCCATTTTCTTATTTTTTAGTTTTTATTATCTGCGAATTTACGTTATTTTTTTTAATTAATTTGTATATTTTTTTAAATATAATTACATTTTTTAAGGAAAGCTGCAATTTAGGATAAATTTATCTTTTTATATAAAATACTAATAATTAGGTATTGAAAAATCCTTTATGTTTTCTATTTTTGCACGAAATTAAAAAAGATGATAAAATTTTTCAAAAAATATCATAAATGGCTTGGTGTTATTGTAACAATAGTTTTGATTTTATTTTCAATTTCAGGAATCGTATTAAATCATAGAGACGCATTTTCTGATATTGATGTTAATAGAAATATTCTTCCAAATGACTTTAAATATAAGAATTGGAATAATGCTGCTGTAAAAAGTACTGAAAAAATTAACAATGACAGCATCATAATTTATGGAAATATAGGTATTTGGCTAACTGATAGCACATTTAACAAATTTAAAGATTTTAATGCTGGTTTTCCAGAAGGAATTGATAATAAGAAAATATGTAAAATAAAGCTTACTTCTGATAAGCATTTATTTGCTGGCACATTTTTAGGCCTATATGAATATAATTTTTCAAATAGCAAATGGACAAAAGTTGAGCTTCCTACAAAAGAGCAAAGAATTACAGACATAACTGAAGCTGAAGGCAAACTGTTGATAATGAGCCGTTCACATATAATTAAAACATCTGATTATTTGAAGTTTAATGTAAAAGAACTCCCCAAACCTGAAGATTACGATAATAAAATTGGTTTATTCAAAACTTTGTGGGTTATTCATAGTGGAGAAATTTATGGAGAAATAGGCAGATATTTTGTTGATTTTATTGCTTTAGTTATTATATTTTTAAGTGTAACTGGAATTATTTTGTTTATAAATTCATACAGAATAAAAAATAGGCAAAAGAAAAAAGTTGTAGTTTCTAATATAAAAAAAACTAATAGGTGGAATTTAAAATGGCATAATAAAATTGGTTGGATAACTTCTATTTTATTATTAATTACTACAATAACAGGTATGTTTTTACGACCACCTTTGTTAATTCCTATTGCAAATTCTAAAATTGGTAAAATTCCTTATACCGAACTTGCCTCGCCAAATCCTTGGTTTGATAAATTAAGAAGAGTACTTTATGATGAGGAAAATAAAAGATATATTGTTGCCACTTTAGATGGTTTCTATTATTCTGATGATAATTTTAATTCCAATTTAAAAAAGTTTAAGTTTCAGCCACCTGCAAGTGTTATGGGTGTTACTGTTATTAAAAAACTTAAAAAAAATACATATTTAATTGGTTCTTTTATGGGAGCTTTTATTTGGCATTCAAATACAGGAGAAATTATTGATTATATTACAAAAAAGCCATACATAAAACCTAAAAAAGCAGGTTCCCCAATTGGGAAGTATAAAATCACTGGAATGGCAAAAGATTTTACTAAAGGTGATGTTTTTTTTGATTATGATATTGGGGCATTTTCAATAAATAAAAATAAGTTTTCAGAAATGCCTATTCAAATTGAAAAGCAAGCTCTTTCTTTATGGAACTTAGCTCTTGAATTTCATACAGGAAGAATTTACGGTTCTTTAATTGGAGATTTTTATATCCTAGTTGTTCCTCTTGCAGGATTAATGATGATTTTTATTGTCATTTCAGGTTTTGTTGTTTGGTTTAAAAGACATAGAAAATAAAAAAGTCGCATTTTTAAAGACGACTTATTACTCTAAAATTTCTTAGTATAAAAATGACAATATGGTTTTGTGCCTTTATGTTCATAATAATCTTGATGATAATTTTCAGCTTTCCAAAATTTGGGTGCTTCAGTTAGTTTTGTAGCAACTTTTAGCCCGTCTTTTTCTAAGAATTTAATTAATTTTTCTGAAATAATTTTCTGCTTATCATTTGTATAGAATATTTCTGAACGATATTGATTTCCAATATCTGGTCCTTGTCCATCAACTTGTGTTGGGTCATGAGTTTCAAAGAAAATTTTTGCTAATGTTTCAAAACTAACTTCCTTAGGATTAAAAACTACTTTTACAGCTTCAGCATGTCCTGTAGTTTTGCTACAAACTTGTTCGTAGGTAGGATTTCGTACATGCCCGCCAATATAACCAACTTCAGTAGAAATAACTCCTGTTTGTTTTTGCATCCAATATTCAGTTCCCCAAAAACAACCTGATGCAAAAATTGCAGTTTCAGTTTTTGGTATATCTAAATCCTTAATCATTACTTTTAATGGGCTAAATGAAAGTGAAACAGAATTTACACAATGTCGTGTATTCTTATCTGTAAAACCTTCTCCTAAAAATACATGACCAAGATGCCCTCCACAATTTGCACAAACAATTTCAGTACGCATTCCATCTTCATCTGTAATTCTTTTTACTGCCCCTTCAATTTCATCATCAAAAGATGGCCATCCGCAATGACCATCAAATTTTGAATTAGATTTATATAATTCAGCACCACATTGTTTGCAGTTATAAGTTCCTTCTTCAAAAAAATTATCATATTTTCCTGTATGTGGTCTTTCTGTTCCTTTATTAAGAATTACACTTGCTTCTTCTTCTGTTAATTTATTATATTTCATATTTTTAATATTTGAATTATTTGTGTTCTGACAACTTACTAATGTAATTGTCAAAAAAAATATTGCTATTGTTATAAGTTTCATATATAATCATTTAAAAATCAAGTTTAAATTCAAATTTTATCCAAGCTAATAATATTGCAATAATCAAAGCTGGAAATAAATTAAAAACTTTTATTTTTTTTATTTCTAGTATGTTAATTCCTAGACCAATTAATAAAATTCCTCCAACAGCAGTAAGCTCATTTATTATACTAAGATCAATAAATTCACCAAAGTACATTGCAAGAAGTGTTAAGCCTCCTTGAAAAATTAACATCGGAATAACCGAAAATGCGACACCTATTCCAAAAGCTGATGCTAAAGCAATTGATGAGAAGCCATCCATTACAGATTTTGTTATTAAAAGTGTTGCATCTGCTTTCATTCCTTCTTCAAATGCTCCTAAAATTGTCATTGAACCTATGCAATAAAGTAAAAAAGCTGTTAAAAAACCTTCAGAAAACTTTTCTCCTCCAAACCTAATTTTCTTTTTTAATAAATTTGCTTTTTTATCTACAAACTGCTCAATATCAACAACTTCACCAACAACAGCTCCAATTACTAAACTAAAAATCAATATTAAATAACTTCCTGTTTTCATTGCCATTACAAACCCAAGAAAAAGAGTAAATAAGCCTATTCCTTGAAAAACAGTTTTAATAATCTTTTTAGGAAGCTTAGTTTTTAATAATAAACCAATACCACTTCCTATAAGAACTGCAATTATATTAATTATTGTACCAATCATATTTTTTTTATAAAAAAACCTTCAAAGTTTTAATTAACTATGAAGGTTTAACTTTTTCAGCATAGTTCAATTATTCAAAATGAAATGATAGCATAAATACTTTTGATTTTAGATATTTCATTGCTCCAGAATATTGTGTATTATCCTCAACAAGAACATTATTAAATCCAACACCCATTTTAAGCTCTGGTGAAAATTTAAAATATGGAAGATAAAAATCAATTCCTGCACCAAATTCTGCATAAATATCTGGTTGCGAAAGACGTATCATTGGCATTTTATCTTCAGGTATTTTTTTCTTTGCTGCCAAATCCATTTTGGGGTTAACTCCACCAATAACATAAACTCTGTAATTATTAATTCTTTCAGATTTATATTTCAATAATAAGGGGAATTCTAAAAAAGTAGAAGATAAAACCATTGTATGATTTACAAAATAATTTTCTCCATCTGAATTTTGTTTTAATAATGTGTAATGCAAATCTCTTTGAGTAAAAGTTAAGTTTATAAGTAATCTTAAATCAAAAAATTTACCAAGCCTAAGATTAGAAATTGGTCCTAAATGAAAACCTGGTTGTTGTTTATTTTCAATACTATAAACCTCGCTAATAACTGCAGTATCAAAAAAAGTATCTGAATTTCTAATATAAAAATCTGAAGTATTTATACCAACAGTAAAACCAAAATGTAATCTTTTTTGGTCATATAATCTTAAATTCTGAACTTTACTTTGTTGCGAAAAGCTGTAAATTGTAGAAAAAAGTATTAAAAATATTATGAATTTTTTTTTTGTCATATTTTATGTGAATTTGCATCTTAAGATTAAACAGAAAATGAAAGAAAAAATTGTGATTATATACAAGAATCATAACTTTTCACTTCTAAAACCCAAACATTAAATCAAAAGTAGGATATAATCCTCCATCATTTCCAAAAGGAAATTTACCATAACTATAAATTGCTCCTGCTTTTATTGCAAATTTATCAGACTTTTGCCAAGTTATTTTAAATGAATTTTCTGTAACAAAACCAGCATCTGTTCTTGCTAAATAATACGCATTAAATTTATAATCATATACAAAGTTTTTATATAACTTCCCAGTAACATCAACTCCTGCATAAGGAGTAAAAATATTATTAAGGGCATAAGTTCGAGGATAAACCATGTGCCACTCAATATATGTAAAGTCAGATTCTCCAAAATTTAAAGATAAATCTACACCTAAACTAAATGTAAATGTTTGATTAAATTTATCAATACTTAGCAAAGCAGCATTATTAAACTTAAACATTTGAGGAATTTTGCTTGTACTTGGAAGTACTCCTCCTGTTCCTTTTCTAGACAACATTTTATAAAGCATTGTTGGATAAGTAAATTTATGAAGGCTTGAAAACCTGTATTTATCATTTGCCTTCCATTGCTTTTTTATACTTGCATTAGGAATTATAAAGAACAAGATTGGGTGTATCGAAAGTTCTTTTGAATTTTTTAAACCAATTTTTAAAGGTGAAAAAATACCAGTTTCTTTTCTTCCTTGTTCTAATATATCTGCTGTATTATCAGACCATTTAAGTGATTGAGCATTTACTGATGCTGAAAATGATAAAATGCCTATAATTATTAATATTTTAAATTTCATAAGTGTAATATTTTGTATTTAGTACCTTATTAACTGATAATTAATGATTTATTTTAATTTGAATTTAACTGAAAGTGGTGCATGGTCAGAAAGTGGCATTGTTGGCAACCCATCATCATTACCTTTTTGGTGAACTTTCCCAGAATTCCCTGCAAAATCTTTATTTGTAAAAATATAATCTAACTTTCTGTTCCAAAAACCATTTTTATCCGCTGTAAAAGAATAATAATTCTTTTGATTTGCATCTGTTAAGCCATATTTTGAAAGAGGAATTGCAGCATTGTATGTATCAAAAAACATTTTCATATCATCTAACTGCCCAGCAAAACCAGTTTCGAAATAACTTGAAGTTGAATCACAACCGCCAGCTTCTGCTCCATCATCAAAAAGTTCATATCTTACAGAATTTGGTGGAATTGTATTAAAATCACCTCCCATAATAAATGTTTTTCCTTCAGAATTTGTTTTATCAAGTTCTTCTTTAATAGCTTTAAGTTGTTTTAATTTTGTCCCATCGTTTGAATAAGCAGAAGTATGTGTACCATAAAGAACAAAATCTTTATCTCCTATTTTTGCATTTGCTTTAAGAATGTTTCTTCTTAAATAAAAGTATTGAACATAAGCAGGATCTTCTGCAATTAAATCTAATGGCATTCTTTCAGCATCAGTAAGTTCATATTTTGAAAGAATTGCATTTCCTGAATTTACTTTTCCAACTCCATCACTTGGTACAAAATCAGCTTTCCATTGCGATGCATAAACTCCATAATTCAAATCTGTATTATCCAAAATTATTTGAATTTGATCAATAAATGCGGAACGTTTTGACTGAACATCAGCTTCTTGCAAATAAATAATATCAGGATTTAATGATTTAATTTTATTTATTACACCATTCATATTTGAAATAACTTCTTCTTTTTTCATTATTACTCTATCTCCATAACAATCAAAAAAGAAATCAATTCTTCCGGCTCCAAACTTAATGTTCCATGTTACAATATTAAGAGTATCACCAGTTATTGTAGATTTAATATTTTCTGCCTTATAATAAGTTACAGCATCAGAATTTGATTTTTTTTCAATAATTGAATTGAAAGGGTCGCAAGAAGTAGCAAATAGAATTACAACTATTAATACCATTCCTAAATATTTACTCATTTTTAACATAATTATTTGTTTTTAATTAAGACAAAGGTATTCTTTTTTTTTATAAATAATTATAATCGTTACATCTTAAATACATCGACATAAAAGATACAATCATTTATTCATACTGTTAAATCCTTTTTTTAATATTCGTCTAAATATTTAAAATATTGCCTTTGGAAAGACGACTTACAATTTATCCAATTCACTCTTAACAAAATCCATTAATTCCGAAATATATTCTTCACTAAAATTAAACTCAATTCCTGCAGTTTTATATATTTCAGGAATAGGAACTGAATACCCTAATTTCAATGCATTCTCATAATCATCTAATGCTTTTTGCGGATTATTCTTGAAATTTCGCCAAATTGCAATTGCTCCAAGTTGTGCTATACCATATTCAATATAGTAAAATGGAACTTCAAAAATATGCATTTGTTTTTGCCACATTACCGAATAATATTTTTCATATCCGCTCCAATCAATAACGTCACTTCCGAATTCTTTTGCAATTGTATTCCAAATTTCTTTGCGGTCTTGTGCATTATGGTCTGGGTTCAAGTATAACTGATGTTGAAACTTATCAACCGTTGCTATCCAAGGTAAAACGGAAAGCACACCTTCCAAATGATTGCGTTTTGCACGTATAAGTTCTTCATTATCAGAATAAAACACACTCCAATGTTCAGAAGAAATAAGTTCCATTGACATTGATGCAAGTTCTGCAACTTCGCTAGGAAGTTCTTTAAAATCTACAAGTTCTAAATTGCTGCTTAGGAAAGAATGAATTGCATGCCCACCTTCGTGCATCATAGTTTCCAAGTCTCTTTGGTTGCCTGTTGCATTCATAAATATAAATGGAATATTACTTTCATAAAGTGGATAATTATATCCTCCAGGAGATTTTCCCTTGCGTGAATTCAAGTCTAAAAACGAATTCTCTTTCATAATTGTTAGATATTCTCCGTATTTTGGACGAACTTTTGTGAAAACTTGGATAGCTTTGTCAATCAATTCATCACCGTCTTTAAAAGGTTTTAGTGCAGGTTTTAAATCTACATCAACGGATGTATCATAAGGTTTTAAAACATCATATCCTAATTTTGCTTTTCTTTCTTCATTAATCTTATCAATTAAAGGAAGAACTTCTTTTTTTATTGAATTATGAAACGAAATACAATCATCAATTGAATAATCAAAACGTTTTAAAGATGAGTGCATATAATCTCTATAATTATCAAAATCAGTATTTTGTGCAACTGTATGTCTTTTTGCAATTAATTCTGAAAGCAAGGCATCTAATTTTTCATTATCTTCAAACCTTCTTTTATTAATTAGTTCAAAAAGTTCCTTCCTAACTTCTCGTTTGGTATCTTTTAAGAAATTTCCTGCTTTTTGCAAAGTCATTTCTTCACCTCTATAAGTTACAGTCATTGCTCCAGAAATTGTTCCAAACTCACGTTCTTTTTGTTGAAGTTCAGAGAACAAATCAATATTTTCTTTACGGAAAAGTTCAATTGAGCGTTTAATCTTCTTTTTAGCAACTTCATATTTATGTGCATCAAGTTCATTAAAGAACTCACTATTAATCAGCTTCTTATCTAACAAGTCTGAATATTCTGAAACAATAGGTTCAATTTCTGTAACAAAAAAATTAAAATTTTCTGAAAGTTTTTCATTTGCAGTATCGCAACTCATTTTAATATATCGCCATGCAACATCTTCTTCTAAAAACGCTTCAGTTTCGCTTTTATCTGCCCACCATTTTTTCAAATCATCAACAGAATTTATGTTTCTATTTTTTAAATCTTCCAAATAAGGAATAATATCTTCCTTTGATTTAATAATTATATTGTCTTTTATAAAATTTCTTTTAGTTTTCATCGTTAAAAATTAATTGAATAATGTTCAAAATTAAAATTTAACTGTGAATTTAAAAAGTTTTATATAATTTCACGTAAAGTTAGATAAAATAGAAATATAAAAAGACTGAAAATTGTTAAAAAAGTATGTATTAAAATATTTAAAGCATGAATAAAATAAAAATTATTATAGCATTAATAAGTTTACCATTTTTTATGAATGCCCAAATTGGAGGAAAAGGAGTATTTACATTTCTTGAAATTCCTAATTCTGCAAGAGTTGCTTCTTTAGGAGGTTCAAATATTTCTATTTTTGATGATGATTTGAATATGGCATATCAAAATCCTGCTCTTTTAAATTCTGGAATGAATAAAAAAGTAAATTTGAATTATGTAAATTATTTTATGGATATAAATATTGGTTCGGTTGCTTATGCATTTAATAATGAAAAAATTGGAACATTTTCTGTTGGCTTACAATTCTTAAATTATGGAGATTTTCAATCTGCTGATGCTACCGGAATTATAACTGGAGAATTTCAAGCATCTGATTATGCTCTAAATTTAATTTGGTCAAAAAAGTTATTTAAAAATATTAGAGGAGGTATTAATATAAAACCACTATATTCTCATTATGAGGGATATACTTCCCTCGGAATTGTTGCAGATTTAGGTTTAACTTATTTTAATACTGAGAAACAATTTGCAACATCGTTAACTTTAAAAAATGTTGGAACCCAACTAAAATCATTTACAGAAGGCAATTATGAAACTGTTCCCTTTGATGTTCAATTAGGTTTAAGCAAACGACTTGCACATGCCCCTTTTAGGGTTAGTTTAACGGCACATCATCTTCAAAAATGGAATTTAAGATATGAAGTTCCTCAAAAAATAACTACAATTTCTTTTGCAGAAGAAACTGACAGTAATAAGGGAGAAGTTTTAACGAATGTATTAGATAACTCATTTCGTCACTTAATAATTGGAGTTGAAATAATTCCTTTAAAAAGTTTCTATGCATCCATTTCCTATAATCACCAAAGAAGGCAAGAAATGAAAAATCTTGATAAAGGCGGCTTTACAGGTTTTTCATGGGGATTTGGTATAAAGCTAAAAAAGTTTGGAATTAGTTTTGGAAGAGCAACATATCATTTAGCAGGTGCTTCAAACCACTTTTCAATTTATGCTGATATTTCAAAAATGGGTAAGAAAAAGAATATTAAGCTTGATTAAGTTTATTTGTCAATTAATTGATTTGATGTTTTGCTTGTTTTTAGTTTTCTTTGTTAAATATTTATAAAAAATAAAATGAGAAAACTAATAATAGCAATAGACGGACACTCTTCATGTGGAAAAAGTACATTAGCAAAAGATTTATCAAAACATTTTCAATACAATTATATTGATACTGGAGCAATGTATCGTGCTGTTACACTTTATGTTATAGAAAATAAACTTTTTGAAGATAAAACTATAAAAGAGGAGCAACTAAAAAAAGAATTTGAAGCTGGCAAAATAAAAATT
>Ga0209633_10004150_pt1 | contig 13101 bp, 13 predicted proteins | sample Cruoilmetagenom1_FD_187290 | JGI IMG/M metagenome (GOLD analysis project Ga0209633, IMG submission 187290) | Oil polluted marine microbial communities from Coal Oil Point, Santa Barbara, California, USA - Sample 1 (SPAdes) (version 2) | ecosystem: Environmental > Aquatic > Marine > Oil seeps ... | reverse complement strand
ATAATTTGGAGAGAACAAAATGTTATACGGATTTGGTTTAGGTGGCATTAGCCCTTGGTCACTATTAATTATACTCGTCATCGTTGTCGTAATTTTTGGCACAAAGCGCCTACGCAATGCCGGTGGCGACTTAGGTGGCGCGGTTAAAAACTTTAAAGATTCCATGAAAACGGGAGAAAAAGAAGTCACCGAAAAAAAAGAAGCAATTGAAGATGCAAAAGACGATGCAATCGACGCAGTATCAAAAGTAAAAGATTCTACAAAGTCTTAAAATAAAATAATCGACGCATGTTTGACTCTGGCTTCCTCGAAATGCTGGTTATCGGCGTTATCGCTCTATTAGTAGTGGGACCTGAACGCCTGCCCGGTGTTGCCACAAAGGCAGGAAAAATGGTCGGCAAAATGAAAGCATTTATCGCCACCACACGTGAAGATATTGAAAAAGAACTACGTGCGGAAGAGCTGCAAAACATGCTGTCCAAACAAAAAGAAGAAATTAGCGAATTGCGCGATATGATGCAAAGCACCAAAGATGAAACACAAAAAAGCTTTGATGATGTTCAAAAAAACCTAGATGATGCAAGCGATACATTAAAATCGAATGTTTCAGATGCTAAATCATCCTTAAAAGACTAATAATAAACGCGCACATGAGCACATCATCAAAAAACAATAACGCAACAGATGACAAACCAGCAGTAGTCTCAGGCTTTCTCTCTCATCTTATAGAAATGCGCGACCGCTTATTAAAAGTCGTTATTGTTGTTGGTGTAATATTTGTTATGTTATTCCCTTTTGCAAAAGATATTTACAATATTCTTTCTGTTCCATTGGGCAACCTTACAACCATTGCTATCACACCCATTGCGCCTTTTTTGGTGCCAATGAAACTTACTTTATTGGTTGCCTTTTTAATTGCGTTACCCTATTTACTTTATCAACTCTGGTCTTTTGTAGCGCCCGGTCTATATAAACACGAAAAACGATTGGTATACCCACTACTTGCCTCTAGTGTTTTCCTTTTTTATCTTGGTATCGCATTTGTATATTTTCTACTTTTGCCAATGATGTTTACCATTCTTCCTTCTTTTGCTCCCCAAGGAACCGTTGTACAACCAGATATAGGATACTATCTCGATTTTGTAATAATGATGTCTATGGCTTTTGGTTTTGGTTTTGAAATGCCAATCGCTACTATTTTACTTATCAGCACTGGTATGACTACCGCCGAAAAACTCAAACAAAAACGCCCTTATGTCATCGTTGGTGCTTTTGTAATCGGCATGTTACTCACCCCACCCGATGTGATTTCACAGATAATGCTCGCGATACCCATGTGGATTTTATTTGAGCTTGGCATTTATTTAAGCAAATTCTTTAAAATTCGCTTGAAAGAAGCCAGTGAGGCGCGCGAAGAAATAGACAACGAACTAACGGAAGCAGAACAAAAAACAGCTACCGCAACAGCCGCCCTTACCGCTGAAAAATTATGGGAAGATGATGATTATATCTTTGAAGAAGAATCTGAGAATGAAGAAGATGATTCTGACCAAGACAATGACTCAAATAACCTTAGCGACGAAGAAAGAAGCATCTTAAATAACGACCCCATCGACGATAATCTTTATGATGATTACCTTGATGAAGAAATTGAGGATGAGTTAGAAAACGATCGAAACATAAATAACGACAACACTGATGACAATAAAAACAGTGATGATAAAGATGATTTCTTCGACAATGATGACTTCCATGAAATGGACGATGAAGAAATGGAAGAAGAGCTAGATCGTATCGAAGCACAAGAAATGGTAGATAAAATTATCAAGAAAAAAGCCAAAAAACGAGCTAAAAAGAAAGCTAAAAAAGCGGCTAAAAATAAAGATAAAACCGACAAAAACAAATAGCTAACACAAAAATAACCATATAAAACAATAATTTGATTAATATCAATATTAGTATTTTATTAAATATTAATTATCCATTCAGGTTTCATTTGTTAAAATTAGCTTAAGACAATGGAAATACTACTATTTTCATTAAAATTCTTAATTTAGCGGTTTGGAATTTTTCTTATTTTTAAAGAAACGTAGAAATTATTATTATATTTTCTGAACTTTCGTGAGAATCAGAGTCGAATTATTCACACATATTATATTAGGGAGCATCCTATGAAGTGTTTTATAAAAAGTTTACTTGGGTCAGAAGAATCTAAAAACGGCAATGAAATGTGCGAACCATTTCCACCTCTTGTTAAATCTATAATCGGTGGATTGATGTTTCTTACATTAATGTTGGCATTTTTAATTTTAACATCTGCATAAAATAGTAAACAACTAAAAATAAGCCCGTCTAGCATATGCTGGCGGGCTTTTTTTATGGACTAAATTAATGGTAAAAGTTTTATAATCTCTTTTAGTTGTAGTGAATTTAAAACATTTTCCAGTTATCATATCCATATACTTAATATAAGGATTATCCGTGAATCAAATCAGCGTCCCCCGCCGTAAAACTATGCTCATCATCATGGATGGTGTGGGTGTAAACCCAAGCAAAAAGAACAATGCCTTTCATGAGGCAAATACGCCCAGATTAGATGAATACTTTAGTCAATATCCTCATACAACATTGCAAGCATCGGGTCCTGCAGTAGGCTTACCTGATGGCCAAATGGGTAATTCAGAAGTCGGTCATTTAACCATTGGTTGTGGCATCATTATCAAACAAGATTTAGTACGTATTGATGATGCCATTGAAGACGGTAGCTTTAAAAAGAACACCGTTTTACGCAATACTATTTTTCTTGCAAAAGAAAATAAGCGCCCGGTACATTTAGTTGGGCTAGTCTCTGACGGTGGCGTGCATAGCCATATTGATCACCTTTGCGCGCTGATCAAACTATGTAAAAAAATGAATGTTAAACCCGTTGTTCATGCGATTACAGACGGACGAGATACATCACCTAAATCTGCCAAAAAATATATTACGCAACTGGTAAAAGCAGTAGAAAAATATGGTGGCAGTGTCGCTACCGTCACTGGGCGTTTTTACGCAATGGATCGAGATAATCGCTGGAATCGCACCAACTTAGCGTGGGATGCGATGGTCAACGGTGTTGGAGAGCCTGCAAGTGACCCAATTCAAGCCGTTGAAGATGCTTACGCAGATGGGCAAACCGACGAATTTATTCGTCCACGCATTATGCCCAATGCTGAAGCTATTCAATCAAGTGATTCTTTAATATTTTTCAACTTCCGAAATGATCGACCGCGTCAATTAGCCGAAGCATTGGGCATGGAAGAATTTGATAAATTTGATCGTGCCGATTATTCCCCAATTGTCGTTACCTGCTTAACTGAATACGATAAAAAGCTATTAGCGCCCGTTGCATTTCCACCAGAGCGCCCTTCTACTAATCTTGCGCACGCAATCAGCCTTTCGGGTTATAGACAGTTACATTGTTCTGAAACAGAAAAATATGCACACGTGACGTTCTTCCTCAATGGTGGCCGTGAAACTCCCTATGCGGGTGAAGATCGCATTATGGTGAAGTCACCAACCGTTCACACCTACGATGAATGCCCAGAAATGAGTGCTAAAGAAGTAGCAGATGAAATCATTAATGCAGTTAACAAACAAAAACATTCATTTATCGTCGTTAATTTTGCCAATGGCGATATGGTCGGGCATTCCGCTATTCCAGATGCCATCATTAAAGCCGTTGAAACACTCGATACAGAGGTTGGACGCGTACTTGATGCTGCTGTAGAACAAGATTATTCCGTTATTGTCACTGCCGATCATGGCAACTGTGATGAATATGTCGATCCATTTACAGGCGAGCCAAGCACACAACACACCGTTTATCCCGTGCCTTGTCTTATTGTTGATAAATCATTCTGGCGGTTACGTACTACAGGTGGCTTAAGCAACCTTGCGCCGACTGTTTTACATTTAATGGGGCTACCTAAACCAAAAGGAATTAGCTGTAAGTCTTTATTATTAGAAGAATTAAATGAAGATAGCTCTAATCCCCCAGAATCGACTTATTAGTCAATATATATCCGCTAGAATTAATCGTTTGTCGGCATTAGTAAACCGTCAGCGCGGTAACAAGTGGTTAGTTTTTAAGCACAAGTTACACTTTATTTACTCCAATAACATGATATTTAATTAATGCCAAAACGATTAACGCTGCTCGCATTTACTCTTTTTACAAGCACCATAATTAGCCACGACGTCCTAACTAACGATGTCTTTGCCGAACCTGCAAAGTTTTCTGGTCTTGTTGCCTCGCACAATAAAGTGCGCGCTAAACACGGATTATCACCACTACAATGGTCGAATCAGTTAGCAGGATATGCGCAACAATGGGCCAACGAACTCTCTAATAATCAAAATTGTGCCATGTTGCATCGACCAAACTTTGGTTCTTTCAAGCAACGGTTTGGCGAAAACCTATTCTGGGCAAGCCCTGAAGAATGGTCGGATGGGATTATTAAACTTCAACAATTCAGCGCGCCTGACATAGTAAAAGCATGGGCGGAAGAAGAGAATTTTTACAATTACAACACCAACCAATGCCAAAAAGGTGAAGATTGTGGGCATTATACTCAAATGGTTTGGAGAGAATCTCGTAACGTCGGTTGTGCCATTGCTATTTGTAAAAATAAAGCTCAGATCTGGGCGTGTAATTATGACCCACCGGGGAATTATATTGGAGAAAAGCCTTATTGATTTAATAATTTAACCTTATGAATTATATGCTGTCTCTAGCAAAACCTTAACATCACGAATTAAAATTTCCAAACACGTATTTAGTTCAATAAAAAGATTGTAATCATTCCCAAACTTATAATGATTTTTTTCATGAAAGTCATTCTCAGGTATAATGATATTAGTATCAAATTCTCTATTTAACTCCTTAACCATATCTTCTTTAGGCATATGGAAATAGCTCTCTCCATGAGCCAACTTATGCCTAAGTTCTCTATAATTAATAAACAAACTGTAATATTTAATATCACCCACCTTAACAGAAAGATATTTATTGATAGACTTAACAGCTAATTTACAATCAGAAAATTTTTTCTTGTCTTTTTTAGTAAAATTAGGGGGTATTAACTCATCACAATCACCAAGAGCATGTCTATAAGCATCAAAAGATATTCCAACCAAGTATTTTTCCACTATCGAAATTTGTCTGATAAAAATTGACTCAATAAGAGTTTTAGAAATACTTTCAAAGTGAAAATATTCCTCACTATAATATTCGTCGATCAAGGATTGTTTTTCATTTTCATTAAGATCCATCATATCTGGATCTACTATCAAATCTTGGGTGTTTTTTTGCTTTCTATGGTTTTTCGATATTTCTTTAATTTCAGAATCAATATTCTCTTTCAAGAACATTATGCAATTATGGGTATAATCTAACTCATTTTTCGCATGATCATATTTTATTTTCAGTTTAAAAGTACTGACATTCATAATTTTTCAATTCCCAATAGCCTCTTTATTGCTAAAGATTAACTACTACTCTTAACCAACTTACCCACCGTCAAGCCCTGTACCAATATTGAGAATATCACCACAATATAGGTAACCATCAACAGAGCTTCTCGGTGTTCACCTGCCGGCAAAGTTAATACCAAGGCAATTGAAATACCACCACGTAACCCACCCCACGTTAAAATCCGTACAATTTTAGGAGAAAAGGTTTTGCGTAATTTCATAATTGAAACAGGAATGCCCACCGATATAAAACGGGATAACAAGGATACTGCAATCATGATCAAACCCGCCCAGATATAGGTTGGGTTAAAGCTTAAAATCAGCACTTCCAAACCAATTAAAACGAATAAAATAGCATTTAACACTTCGTCGATTAACTCCCAAAAGTTATCCAAATGCTCGCGAGTTTTATCCGACATCGCGTATTTTCTACCGGTATTACCAATCAATAAACCCGCTACCACTACCGCAATCGGTCCTGAGATATGTAACGCGCTAGCAAGCGCATAACCACCAAAAACTAATGCTAGGGTTAACAAAATTTCTACTTGATAATTGTCGATACTTGCCAGCATCCGATAGGCAATGTAACCAATAACAAACCCAAATATAGCACCACCCAAGGCTTCTTGTGCAAATAAAGTAACGATACTCATGGCATTCATTTCTTCATGATCACCGTGACCACCTACACCTGCAATGCTTAATAGCACTAGAAACACAACAACAGCCACACCATCATTAAAGAGCGATTCACCTGCAATTTTAGTTTCTAATGATTTAGGGGCGCCAACTGTTTTTAAAATACTCAATACCGCAATCGGATCGGTAGGTGAAATTAACGAGCCAAACAATAAACAATAAATCAACGGAATATCTAAGCCCATCCAGCCGAAAATATAAAACGACGCAAATCCAATAATGAAGGTTGATGTGATCACACCCATGCTTGCAAGCACCGCTACAACCCATTTTTGCTTTTTAAGTTCATCTAAATGGACATGCAAAGCCCCCGCAAATAATAGCGCGCTTAACATGCCTTGCATCAGGGTTTCATTGAAATCAATTTGCGATAATAAGTGCTTCGCCTGCGTTTCGATTGGGAGTCCCATTTTTCCTAAAATGATAATTGCTAACGACATAAACAACGCAATCACCAATAAACCAATGGTGCTCGGTACTTTTATAAAACGATAATTGATGTAACTAAAAATAGCTGCCAAAGAGATTAAAATGGCGAAAATATTGGTAATACTCATATAAAGCCCTAGTTTATTTATCGTTCCCAAAAATCGTCATACCTGCGTAGGCAGGTATCCATAATTGCGGGGTGCTACGTCTCATAGATAGATTTCCACATACGCGGGAATGAGAATTTCTTATACTACTACTTCCGAATACTTTTGGAGATAAAAAACCACCTAAAAGCCCATCGCCTTTCTTATAATTTCATTCTTAAGCATAGGTGATTGATTAAATAACTTCATACCTGCGTTACGGATTGTTTTAACCGGAGAAGCACTGTGACCAAACAACAAGCGAAAACCTTCCATGACGCGCATCGTGATCATATTATCACCACGCCTTGCGCGCTCATAACGACGTAATAATTTATAGCTCCCCATATCACGGTTCAAATTAGCGCTATTTAAAACCTGTGCCAATTCAACTGCATCTTTTAAGCCAAGATTTACACCCTGCCCTGCTAGCGGATGAATCGTATGGGCGGCGTCGCCCACTAAGGCAATGCGTGATTTTACTAATTCTTTTGCTTGCGAGCCACGTAAGGGGAAGGCCGCACGTTGACTGACTTCTTCAATATTGCCTAATTTATGATCAAGTGCATCTGCCAAGGCTATTTTGAAATCATCATCATTTCTTGATAAATAATAATCAGCGCGATCAGAAGGTAACGTCCAAACAATCGAACAACTGCCATCGGATAACGGTAAAAACGCCAAAGGGCCACTCGGTTGAAAGCGTTGCCACGCGGTATATTGATGATGTTTTTCTGGTTTAACCACTGCCACTAGACCACTTTGTCCATAATCATCACGATCAATATCAATACCTGCCAATTCGCGCACCTTAGAATTTGCGCCATCCGCACCCACTAAAAGCTGTGCGGATAGTGTTTGCCCGTCATCTAATTCAAGCACTACTTGATCATCTTGAACTTCAAAATGGTGTAAACGATTGGGGCAATACAATGAAGCCGTTTCGTGTTGTTTCAACGCCTCGGTTACAGCAAATTGAATCGCCCTATTTTCGATGATATGCCCCAGCTCTGATTCACCTAATTGAGCTGCTTCAAAGTTTACTTCGCCATCACCCGTAGCATCCCAGACAATCATATTCTCATAGGGCGATACACGCTGTTTTACGATTGCCTCCCATGCACCCGCATCAATCAAGGCTTGTTGAGATGCGCGACTGATAGCCGAAACACGTAATTCGTATGGTGTTGTTTTGATTATTTTTTTTGTGATATTAGCTTCAATCACCGCGACTGTTTTACCCGCTTTTGCCAATAAACACGCTAAGGTCGCACCCACCATGCCGCCACCGTTAATAATTACATCATACTGTTTCATTTTTAAGCCCCGGAGCGCTGGTTCTTAAAGAAAGACCACGAGCCAAACGTGATTGCCTATAATTAATACCCATACTTTGCCTTGTTAACCATTTACGCAAGGGTGGAACACGATCCACGGCGAGCAGTCCACCTGCGCGTGCATGACCTAATAAAAAATTATCATTGGAAAATAAACGTACCAACGAATCGGTATAACGTACCGTTGTTTTTAAATCGCCAGCACGTTGCTTTTCATAGGCTTGTAATAACACATCAGCACCTACATCACTCGTAGAATTTTCTGAAATAAGGTCGGCCAGTACCGCTATATCGCGCATCGCAAGGTTCAAACCCTGACCAGCAACAGGGTGCATAGTATGTGAAGCATTGCCAATAATTACAGTACGCTTTGCCGTATTTGATTTCGATGTGAGTAACGATAATGGATAACTTGAACGCGCACCCACCTTGGTAAAACGTCCAAAACGATAACCAAATTCCTCACTGAGTTTTTGAAGAAAGGTCTCATCGTCCATTGCCATGGTTGTTTCGACAGATTCCATTCCCTGTTTTGTAGAATGTGTCCAAACTAAAGAGCAACGATTATTCGACATTGGCAACAATGCAATAGGCCCTGTTGCGGTAAAACGTTCAATTGCTTTGTTGTTGTGGGGCTTTTCAGTCGAAACGTTGGCGATGATGGCAGACTGTTGATAATCTGATGTTTTTACGTCAATACCCAACATTTCACGAATAGGAGAATGCGTACCATCGGCGGCGACTAACAGTCTCGTTTGAGTCGTTTGTGTTTTGCCTTTTGTTTCCTTTTCTTCTTTATTCTCTTTATCCTTTTGAGTAAACGTTTGTTCAATGATTACATTTAAACTATCTTCGCCCTGTTTCACCTGAGTAACCCGTGCTGGCACAAATTGTTCCACTTGGCACTTTTTTAATTGTTCGTAAAGCTGTTTACCCAATACTCGACTTTCGACTAAATAACCCAGCGCAGGCACTTTTTCTTGTAAAGCACTTAAACGGGTTGCTCCAAAATGTCCTCGATCAGACACTTCTATTTCATTGATCGCCGTGGTTTTTGCTTGAAGATCATCCCACAAGCCCATGCCAGAAAATATTCGACTTGAACCATAAGACAATGCAATCGCTCGATCATCATAGCTTGGTTGATCAGAAGCTCCGAATGGATACGCTTCAACCATGCCTACGTTAAGATTAAGGGGCTCAAGCGCAACCGCTAAACTCGCGCCGACCATTCCACCGCCGACAATTAGCACATCGAATATTTTATCCTTTTTAGGCATTAGGCTTCAGCCATCCATTGTTCTATTTCATCCACTTCTTTTAACAAATCACCCGTAATGACTTCATTACCCGTTTCGGTGATTAACACATCATCTTCAATACGAATACCAATATTCCACCACTTTTCATCAATCGATTCATCAGGAGAAACATAAATACCCGGCTCAACCGTCAATGTCATTCCAGGTTCAAGCGCACGCCACTCACCTTCGCGTTTATATTCCCCTACATCGTGCACATCAAGTCCCAACCAATGCCCTGTTTTATGCATATAAAATGGGCTGTATTTCTCTTTTTCGATTAACTCTTCAAGATTACCTTTTAATAAACCTAGCTCGAACAAACCGGTAGCAATCACCCGCACAGCAGCATTGTGTGGCTGTATCCAACTATTACCCGGTTTTGCCAATTCGATGGCAGCATATTGAGCATCCAACACGATTTGATATAGCTGGCGTTGTTCAGTGCTAAACGTGCCGTTTACAGGGAATGTACGAGTAATATCACTAGCGTAACCCAAATATTCTGCACCCGCATCAATCAGCAATAAATCACCATCATTGAGTGGCATATCATTATCAATATAATGCAAAATACAGCCGTTTTCACCACCACCGACAATCGTCGTATACGCTGGTGTCATACCATTTTTACGAAATGTGTATAAATACTCTGCTTCTATTTCATATTCTATTTTATTTGGCTGAGTCGCCTGCATTGCTTGCTGATGCGCACTCATGGCTGTTTCTGCTGCATAACGCATAACCGCTTGTTCAGCTGGTGATTTAAACAAACGCATCTCATGCAAAAATACATTTAATGAAACAAACTCTTGCGGTGCTTGAACACCATTTCGCACCTTCGCTTTAAATGAGTTTGCCCAAGAAATAACCTGTTTATCAAATTCTGGATTAACACCCACACTGTAATAAACACGGGAGCGATTTTCCATTAAGCCCGGTACAATCTCATCAAGATCATCAATTGGAAATGAGTCATCCGCCCCATAATCAACGATAGCATTTTCAAGACCTACCATGCGACCTGTCCATTGCTCGGTCTTTGGATCTTTCTCGCGGCAAAATAAAATATATTCACCGCCCTCGCGACCCGGCACTAAAACTACAATCGCCTGGGGCTCATTGAAACCCGTTAAATACAAAAAGTCACTGTCTTGACGAAAAGGAAATTCGGCATCCCGATTACGAATAAGTACTTCCGATGATGATAAAATAGCGATACCATTTTCGCCAATCTTAGCCATTAAGTCGGTGCGACGCTGAGCAAATTCTGATGCTGATATTATGGGTGTTTTTTTCATAAGCCTTATTTAGTGAATCACCGATGATGATTTAATCGGCTGTAATTCTTCATTTATTAACAATGTTCCCATGCGAAGATATTCTATGATTTCTGCCAGAGCAATTTCTGATTCTGCATTTTTCCCCTCTTCTTCATCAAAGTCAAAATCACCTGATGACGATATGTTTGCAAAATCCATCAATAAATCACGCGTATCTTCCGGCAAAGCACTATTATCCCCTTCTAATTTAATACCCGACATTGCAATACCTGTTAAAAAACCTCGACACCAATCCTGAACTGAATTAAAACGATGACTGATTGGATCATCATCATCGGGAAGTAACAAATTAAATTCTAAATTAGAATCTTGTAATTGGTATTTGGTTTGTTCAAATAATTCACCTAACGATGCTATTGCGCGGTGTTGATTATTATTATTAGTATCAACATCACCCACAATTAGTTTCACCCAAGCCAATTTATCAGCGGCTATATTAACCACCAGCACCCCGCATGCAATCGCTTGAGATTCTGCCACGGTAAAATCAGCATCGCCTTGATGCAATACTTGTTCTAGCTTTAAATAATCTATTGTTTCTGTCATAAGATATTATTTCCATACAAATCAATCTAATAAACATTAGATTGTGAATATTACCCTTGATCACTCTAAAAGTATCAAAATATAAAACTAAAAAATGTTATAATGTTGAAATAATAATTATAGACAATGGGTATATTAATATGAAATACAGTTCACTTTTTTTCGTATCTTTTTTAGCATTTTGGTTGTCAGGCTGCGACATAGAAGAATTAAAAGACAAACTAGAAGGTGAATTTGTCGATTATGGCTCCCCTCTGGCAGAAAACACTTCCAAGCCTTCAGATCCTGCTAGGACTTTACCCCCTAACCCTGCTGGTTGCCCTGACTGGAAAAAAATGCCAGCAAACAATGAAATACCAGAAAGTAATAAGATAACAGAAAGCATAACTCTCCCTGCTGGCTGTAGATACGACCGTGTAAGTCTACTCATAGAAAATCAATCAAACCTAACTCTGGACTGCAATGGTGCAGAACTTAACGGAATAAACAAAGAGTTTAGACAAGCTGTTGACGTTCCCTATTCAGAAGCTGATGAACCATTATCAATTGGAATCCGAATTATATCTCATGAAACCCGCCCAAGTGGAAATATTACAATTAAAAACTGTAAAGTAAAAAATTATATAACTGGTATAGCTGTTCTTACCATCCTAAAACCCGAAACTCATTTAGATTTAAAAAATAAAAGAAACCCTGAAACAGTAGAAAATTATTTACGCGACCATTCACTTAAAAATATACGTATCGAAAATACTAGCGTTAATTACAACCATAAAAATGGGATTTATATAGGGCGTTATATCACTGGGCTAGTTATTGACAAAACATCAGTAAAATACACAAGTGGAGCTGGTCTATACCTTGAATCAGGCTCACAAAGAAATACTATCAAGAACTCTACTTTTTCGGAAAATGGACATTCCCGTTATAATGTTAGCAAACGAGTCAGATTGCGCATGCTAGCAAAAGATACTCGAGAAGGTATAGCAATAGATTCCTCTGCTCAAAATACCATTCAAAATAATACCTTTTCCAAAAATGCAGGCGGTGGGATTTTTGTCTATAAAAACTGTTATGAACATTATCAGCTAGCAACAGAATTACCTCGTTACCAATCTGCCGACAATAACTTGATTACGGGCAATAGGTTCGACAATCAAAAAATTGGGATATGGATAGCTTCGCGCCAAAGTAAAGATTTAAAATCCTTTGAGTGTGGAACACCAAGAATTGCTACAGATAAGACAAAGTTCGGAGAAACTATTTTTATTTATGAAGACTTCGCAAAACACAATATAGTTACTTTGAATAATTTTATAAATGTCACTAACGGGGTAATTATTGAAGACAATGACAACACAATAAATAATAATAGCTTTAGCGGATCAGCAAAGTTTGATGTTATAGCTGGAACTAAGTATCGAACTGAAAAACTATCTCAACCAGTTAATAATACTGTTATAACTAATAACCAGTTTAATTCCTCCTCTTCTGCACACATTAATCTTTCATACAATCCAAGCAATACGACTATCAAAGATAATATTCCAGAAACTGTTAACCAATAAATTGTTTTAGCTTAATACAGGATCCACATAGCCATACTCAATTATTTGCTCATTATTTATAATAATTATTTTCAAAAATAGTTCGTAACATAGCATGGTTTAAACGATGGGCTGTGCTTGTTGCCGTAATACGCCCATACAAATGCCCACCTGAAAGCATCAAATCACCTACCAAATCGAGCACTCTATGTCGTATAAATTCATCAGGCATCCGC
>Ga0209633_10004149_pt1 | contig 13102 bp, 10 predicted proteins | sample Cruoilmetagenom1_FD_187290 | JGI IMG/M metagenome (GOLD analysis project Ga0209633, IMG submission 187290) | Oil polluted marine microbial communities from Coal Oil Point, Santa Barbara, California, USA - Sample 1 (SPAdes) (version 2) | ecosystem: Environmental > Aquatic > Marine > Oil seeps ... | reverse complement strand
ATTTAATAACCGCTATCTCGCAGATTTTATCGCCTGAAGCCGGGTCAAGACCTGTAGTCTCAACATCTAGGAACGCGAAATAAACTTGGGAAGGATTTTCTGATAACATTACCCGCTCCTTTTAGGCCAAAAATATTATCGTCAAAGTGTAATGAAAGAATGTCTCATTGCAAAATTATTTGAGAATATATTTTTAAGAAGATCTTAATTCCTCTAGAATCTTATTTCCCCCTTGTTGTAAAATCAATTCGGCAAGCTGCTCCCCAAGTTGCCGAGCATCCTCAATTGGGCCACTTGCATCTTTTTTTATAAGCGCCTTACCGTCAGGAGAAGAAATAATTCCGCTCAAACTTATTAAATGGCCATTTAGAGTAGCATTGCAGCCTACAGGCACATTGCAATCTCCTCCGAGTCTACAAAGAAATGCTCTCTCAGAAGTTGCTACTATCTCTGTTTCAGCGTGGTTAATTCCCCTAAGAACATTTATGGTGTCTTCATCGTCCACTCTGGACTCTATTGCAACAACTCCCTGCCCTGGCGCCGGCAACATAATGTCTGGAGAAATGATTTCAGTAATTTCGTCACCAAGCCCCATCCTTTCAAGACCTGCTACGGCTAATACAATTGCGTCAAATTCTCCATCTTCTCTCAATTTCCTGATTCTCGTATCAACATTACCTCTAATAGAAACTATTTTAAGCCCCGAGAAATGATGGAGAAGCTGTGATGCTCTTCTTAAACTCCCGGTGCCTACCCTGCTTCCCTCGGGAAGTTCTGCTAGACTTAGGCCCGTCTTTGATATGAAGGCATCTCTAGAATCATGTCTTTTTGCTACTGCGCTAATTGTAAGCCCTTCAGGGAGAATAGTGGGAACATCCTTCATACTATGCACAGCGATATCGATTTTCTCAGATAGAAGCGATTCTTCAATCTCTTTAACAAATACGCCCTTCCCTCCAATCTCGGATAACGGAGAGTTGAGTAAAGCATCACCTGTGGTCTTGATTACTTGTATTTCGATTTCTAAATCGGGACTGTTTGCTGAAAGAAGATTACGAATGTGATTAGCCTGCCAAAGAGCAAGCTTACTTCCCCTAGTTCCTATCCTGAAAGATTGCTTCATCTTCCTCTTCTTCTTCTAGGAGTAGGAGTTCTTTTTCAAGTTCAAAAAGTCTTTTAATCGAATCCACATACAATGCTCCCATAGATGTGGAAGACTCCTTTTTTAGATTTGTAAGTGGATTGTGGAGTATTTTACCTATAATCCTTGAGGCCATAAGCTCAATTATATACTTGTCCTGCTCTGAAACGCCCTCAAGCTTTTCAAGCGCTTTTTCAAGTTCAGTATCTTTTATTATTTCAAATCTTTTTTTAAGGTCTATTATGGCTGGAACTGCTTTTAGACCGCTCAGCCAAGCTTCAAAGGATTTCTCTACTTTAAGTATGATCTCTTCGGCTTTATGCAGGCTTTCCTTACGAGTTTTTATGTTTTCATCCGACACATTTTTCAAATCATCTATGTCGTAAAGATAAATATCCGAAATATCTTCAATCCTCGGATCTATGTCCCTGGGTACCGCTATATCGATCATGAACATAGGTTCATTATTCCTGAGCTTAAGCGCTTCTTTAGCATGATTGGCTTTTATAATAAAATCTTGAGATCCGGTAGCAGCAATTACTATGTCTACATCCTTTAAATGATAATAAACTTCGTCGAATCTTATGGATCTACCATTTAACTTCTCTGAGAGTTCTACAGCATTATCAAATTTCCGGCTAGCAATAAGCAAATCATTTATTCCTGCTCTTATCAAGTGTTGAGCAGCAATTTCCGCCATCTCGCCTGCCCCGATTAACATGACTGACCTTCTGGAAAGGTCATCGAAAATTCTTTTGGCTAGCTCGACAGCGACGTAGCTGATAGATATAGCATGTGAACCAATCCCTGTCTCTGTCCTTATTTTCTTAGCTACAAAAAAAGAAGTATGGAAAAGTCGATTTAGTATTACTCCTGTTGTTCCTTGAGCAGCAGCTATTTTATAGGATCCCTTCACTTGACCCAAAACCTGAGGCTCCCCAACAACCATTGAGTCAATGCTTGACGCTACATTAAACAAATGTCTTACTGCCATGTGACCGATTGAATAATAAATATAGGGGGAAAATGTTTCTTCTGAAATATCATGGAATTCTGAAATGAAAGCCTTGAGACTTTCTAGACATGATTCAACGTTCTCAGAAACTGCATATATCTCTACACGGTTGCATGTAGAGAGGATCACGCATTCCTCAATGTGCTCTTTACTCTTTAGTTGGCGGACACCTGATTCAAGGCTTTCTTGAGAAAAAGAGAATAACTCTCTAATCTCTATAGGAGCCGTCTTATAGCTAATTCCTAAAACTACAGTTCTAAGCATTTATAGTTTTTCATCCTTAATCTAATAGCACATATTATATCCTGAGTAGATCAAAAATCATCCTATAGACTTAAGTTCCTATAAATTTAGTATTATTTCAAATCCCTACCTATAAAGCTCAAGAACTCACCCCTGGTTCTTTCGTCTTTTTTGAATGCGCCACGCATCGAGCTGGTAAGCATATTCGCGTCAGATTTTTTTATGCCTCTCATTGCCATACATAAGTGATAAGCCTCGACTACTACAGCAACGCCCTGAGGATCAAGCTCCTTCTTAAGAAAATCTGCAATTTGCACGGTCATTCTCTCTTGAACCTGAAGCCTGCGAGAAAACACCTCAACTATTCTAGGTATCTTACTCAGCCCTACAACTTTTCCATTAGGAATATATGCGATATTGCATTTGCCGAAAAAAGGAAGCATATGGTGTTCACAAAGACTATAGAACTCTATATCTTTTACAACTACCATCTCATCGTACTTGATATGGAAAATCGCTTCATTTATTATTTCTTTTGGATCCATATTATATCCGGCGGTTATTTCCTTAAACATCTTCTCCATTCTATCAGGAGTATCTTTAAGCCCTTCCCTCTTAGGATCTTCGCCAATCTCAAGCAAAATCTCTCTGATTGCTTTCTTAACACTCATATGGGTAGTTATCCTCCTCATAGTATTCAAAATAACTTTTTGAAGTCTCACTCAGCTTTATATGTATTAATTTATCATTGAGACTAGGCTTTATTTTATTCCATATATAGCTTGCTATATTTTCGCCTGTTGGCTGAGCATTCTCAAAATAAGGGACTTCAATATCAAGCCTCTTGTGATCAAGTTCGTCAATAACAGGGCTCATAATATTATCAAGCTCTTGGAGGCTGTAAATCATCCCGGTCTCCGGATCTATTTCTCCGTATAGCTGTACTTGTATAGCATAATCATGACCATGGCCATTAGGGTTTGAGCATGTATCAAATATCTTAAAATTATCCTCATCAGATAAACTTTTAATATAGAGTCTATGCCCTGCTGAGAACCTATAAGTTTTTGTAAGACTTACGTATTCTTTAATTTTCATTTTCTCCAGTAATCAACGTACAGGTCCTGTGTTTCATATAGCCTTACCCTATAAAGGGAGCACTTTGGATTACCTTGAAGCTTTTCCTCAAGCAAGTCCCAGAGCACACGGGCTATATTTTCAGTAGTTGGAACAAGGTCTTTAAAGTGAGGATTATCTTTATTTAAGTGCTTGTGATCAAAATCTACAAGCACTTCAGCCATTACTGATTTCAGCTCTACAAGGTTAATTATCATCCCCGTTTCAGCATCAACCTCTCCCTCAACAGTTACCTCAAGATTATAGTTATGCCCATGACCGTAAGGGCCGGCCGATTTGCCGAATACTGAGAGGTTTTTCTCTTCACTCCAATCCTCGTTCCAATAGCGGTGTGAAGCCGAGAACTCCATCTTCTTTGTTAATAGTTTCTTAAATCCCATAAGTTCAAAAACACCTTTAAAAGCCAATAGGATAGCATAGTTAGCACACTGTACAACTTCCAATATACAGGTGTGTGAGGTAATATTTTACATGAATGGAAAGCTTTGACTCACGAAGCAGACTGGCAAAGATAGTAAACAGTCTCAAGAAACAGAAGAATAGTTACTTACTTTTCAAAGGCTCTTCCATAATCGTTATATTCTTTTTTATAACTATCGGACTGGCTTCAGTCCTTTCTTTAGCATCTTCCAATCCTTATTATTATGCTTTTTTAAAGATTCTTACAGTCTTACTATTAATCTTTGCAGTAATCAAGTTTATTATTGCTCCAATATACAGAAAGACTATTACAAATAGTTTCTTTAAAGAACTGGACAGCTTATCCCCTGGACTCGGGGAAGACACCTTAAATGCTATTGAATTAACTGATAGTTTAAAACAATCTAAAACATTAGGCACATCTCCAGATCTTGCTTTCGCGCATATTGCAAGAACCACTCTTAAACTCGAATCTTTTGACCTCTCTTCTCTCTATCCACTTAGCAAGCTTAGAAAACATTTTGTGCCACTTGTAGGTGGTATCGTATTCGCTATATTAGCTATAATTTTTATTCCAGGAAGTTTTCCCAGTTACTTTTTTAGCTTCAACATGATTCCCTCAACAACTGGTCCGAATCTAGAGCTTGCTGATATAGAGATAACACTTAGATATCCGGAATATACGAAACTAGAGCCCCAATTAATTAAAGGAAGCTCCGGTGATGTGAAAGCTATTAAGGGCACAGAAGTTCAATTTGAAGCAAATCCACTTAGTTCTTTTAAAGAGGGTTCTCTATTAGTCGAAAACGGTGTTCCTGTCCCTATAGTAAAGACTGATGGAAACATCAAGGCTGGGTTCACTATACTTAGCAATGGCAGTTTTATAATCACGGAAACTTCTAAGGGTTTAACATCAGAATTTTTTAAGATAGTTGCAGAAGAAGACAAAGCGCCTGAAGTTAAAATAAGCAGCCCATCAGGAAAGACAATACAACTAGGCTCAGAAGAAAATATAGATATTTTTTATGAAGCGGAAGATGATTTTAATATTTCAAAATTGACCCTCACTTGGGAAAATCAGAAAAGACAATCTGAATCACCAATAAAGATAGAAGAACAAGACGTCGAAAGCATAAAAGGCAGGCTGACATGGGGTCCCGGCGGCATAAATCCTGGAGAGGGGGACACTATAAAGCTCAGAGTATTAGCATATGACAATGACACTATTTCAGGACCTAAGGTAGGTGTTTCTAATCCTATTACAATTAAACTCAAAGATGCCCGCTCTAAACATAAAGAAACTCTTAACTACACCGAACAGTTAATGGAAGAACTTATTGATATACTTGGCGACGAAATTAACCTAGCGCATGAAGGTGATAAGGATATAAATGCAGAAAATTCGAAGTCTAGCCCCCATATAATAGACATTGAAGAAATACTGAAGAAACAAAAAAGACTGACGCAAAAAATCGATCACGCAATAAGCACTTTAGATATTACTTTATCGAGCATGGCGGAAGATGAATATTCGGATTACACATTTTTTATTGGATTAACCAATATGGACAGAAGACTAAATACACTTTTAAATGAGAGAAAACATCTGATCGAGTCTTTTGCAAAATTAGATATTGGCAGATTACAGAGACTGATGAAAAGGGAAATCACTGAATTTGAGGATGACATCTTGTTAATAGATTCAATGCTCAAAGGTGACAAATTGATTGATTCACTACGCTCAAGCAATGACTTGCTCAATGAATACAGGGAATTAACTGAACTCTTAAATCAATTAGAACAAGGCGACAATAGTGAGATTAGCAAACAGATTCAGGAAAAGTTAAACCAGATTAAGGAACTAATGTCTCAACTCGCCAAGCAGATGGACGGACTTAGCGGAGATATCCAAGAAGGTTTTTTAAATCAAGATGCTTTTGAAGCGTTAAACATCCAAAAACAGTTGGATCAGATCTCCAAACTAGCTAAAGAAGGCAACATAGAGGGAGCGCTGGAGATGTTAGCAAGTATGTCTCACAGTCTTCAGAAGATGATAGCATCCCTAGAAAACGGCATGCAATCTTTTGGATCTTCGATGATGGCGCAAGAGATGTCTAAACTAAACGAACTGGTATCTCGTATTGAGAATATCGAGAGGGAAGAATCGTCACTCAAAGACAAGACTGGAGAGCTAAAGAAGTCCTTATTGAAAAATCCAAATTTGCCTGGAGAGAACCTCAGGGAATTCATAGATAAAGAAATGAAAAAAACTCAGGAACTAACTCAAAATCTCCAAAAAGCTAGAGCGAAGATATCAAAGAAGTCACCTCTAGAAAGCGACCCTGAAGGTGCTTATTTGATTGAGAAAATGATAGAGAAAACTCAGCAGCTAAGCAATTGGCTAAAAGCAATGGATTTCAATGAAGCCCAAAAGACTGCAAAGAGCATTCAAGAAAGCACTCAGGGCCTTGGTGAAATGAGCAATCTCAATTTTAGAGATTTGGGCAAAGCGTCAGAGGAAATCAATAGCGCAAGTAGACTCGCCAAGGAGATACGCGGCGACCTGGAACAATTTGGCGCTCAAAGAAATAATGAAGGACAATTCGCGGATATGGCTGGAAGACAGGATGAGATTCAAGGTCAAACCGGCGACCTGAATAAAGAGTTGTCAGAACTTGGGAGTGGGCTCTTTGTTAGCCCTGGTCTGGGAGAAAAGTTAGGACAAGCAGAAGATTTCATGGGAAACGCGTCTCAAGACCTCAACGGGAGGCAAGTCTCAAAAGCTATATCTAATCAGGAGGAAGCTTTAAAGGCTCTCCGCGATGCAAAACAACAAGCCCAAGATATGCTTCAGCAAATGAGAATGAGCGCGAAAGGAAACGGATCCCCAGCTCCAATGATGATGGGACAGATGCAATCCGGGCAAAGCCCGCAAGGAACAGACAACAGATATGTCGAGATTCCTCAGGTCGATGAATCACAGATCGGAAAGGAATTTAAGCAAAGAATTTTAGAAGCAATGAAGGATGGTTCACCAGAGGGATATATCGAGTTAAACAAAAAATATTACGACAGGATTATCAAATGAAACTAAAATCTGCTCTAGTTCTGTTTTGTTTATTCACGGCCTGTATATTTAGTGGAGCATGGCCCGTTCATTCATCAGAGATTCATGAGACGTTGGATCAAATTGAGAACGATATTAAGACATGGCAAATAAGCCATGCTTTAGATTCCATAGATCAAGCTCTTGAAATTGCCGATACAGACGACGAAAAATTCCGATCTTTCTATCTAAAATCTTTAGTAGATTTTTATATAGGGAATTACCAAGGCGCAAAGGAATACGGGAACAAGGCGCTTTCGACCAAAGAGTCGGAAGAAGAGGCAGATTTTCTTAATTTTATCGTGGGAGCATCTAATTCAGCGCCTAAATTTGAAGAAATTAAGACTGAGAACTTTGTGATTCGCTATGCGCACCCCAAAGACATTATACTCGCAGAATATGCAAAGGATGTGTTGGAGAAATCCCGTTTTGAGATAGGGCTTGATCTGGAGGCATATCCCAAAGACCCCGTAATAGTTGAGATATACCCTGATATGAAGAGCTTCACCCTGGCATCCACTCTTCCGGCTGAAAATGTAGAAAAAACCGGCGTTGTAGGCATTTGCAAGTTTAATAGGATAATGATTCTATCGCCCAGGTTGCTGCCTAAAGGATATACCTGGGCCGATACTTTAGCCCACGAATATGTTCACTATCTAGTATTTCTAAAAAGTGAAAACAAAGTTCCCGTTTGGCTCCATGAGGGTATTGCCAAGTATGAGGAAAAAAGATGGAAAGAAAAAGATAATGATGTTATCAGTCCATTTTATGAAACCATATTATCAGAGGCTTTAAAAAAGGATGAATTGGTGCCAATTGATAAAATGCACCCATCTCTAGCAATGCTCAAAAACGCGCGAGAAGCGCAGCTTGCATTCGCTCAATCGGGTACAATGGTAAGCCATCTAGTGGATAACTGGGGCCAGGATGCGCTGATAAATCTCATAGAATCTATAAAAGAAACAAATGACTATCAAGCAGCAATACAATCTGTCACAAATTTGGATTTCCCTCTATTTTACGAATCTTGGGAGAGAGATCTCCGCTCCAAAAACCTTGAAGAAAAGATACCTGGGGTCAGTGTTAAAGGCGTCAAGATCAAAAATACTGAGAAAAAATCCATAGACGGCAGCGAAGATTTGATAGAGATAGATAATAACAGAGCAAGAGACTATACGAGATTAGGAGACCTTCTAAAACAAAGGGGAAGGTTAAGCCCTGCAAGTTTTGAGTATGAAAAAGCGCTTGAGTTAGACCCGTACTCTCCTATAATATCAAGTAGACTTGCCTATGCATTAAACATAATAGGAGAATCAGAAAGAGCTAGAGAGATCCTATATCCGATCCTCAAATTTTATCCCAGCCACATAGATATACACATGATTTTGGGAAGGATATATTTAGATGAGGGCAATCTTAACAAAGCTGAGGAAGAATATTTAACAGCTGTATCAATTAACCCTTACGACCCGGAAGTACATGCCTCGTTAATCGTATTATACGATAAACAGGGACGTTCAGAATTGAAACAAAGAGAAGAAATATTTCTCAAACTACTACTCAATGAGGAAACTAACAATGGAAAACAATAGAGAGGATATTCAGAAAGTTGAAGAGCTCTTTCGCATAAAAAATGAAATTGTATCTGAAATAGGAAAGGTAATTGTAGGCCAGGAAAAAGTGGTAGAGCTGCTCTTAATATCGCTGATGTCCTCCGGACACTCTCTTTTTGTTGGAGTTCCGGGACTGGCAAAAACTCTTCTCGTCAGCACGCTTGCTGATGTGCTGAGTCTTAGGTTTAACCGCGTACAGTTCACACCTGATCTGATGCCCTCAGATATAACTGGGTCTGAAGTTTTAGAAAAAGATGATATATCTGACAAGAGGTATTTTAGATTTATTCATGGACCGATCTTCTGCAATATATTACTGGCTGATGAGATAAATAGAGCTTCCCCTAAAACACAAGCCGCTTTACTTCAGGCTATGCAGGAAAAGAAAGTAACTGTAGGTGGAGAGACATACGCTATCGCACCGCCGTTTTTAGTATTCGCAACTCAGAACCCAATAGAGCAGGAAGGAACCTATCCATTGCCAGAGGCCGAGCTTGACAGGTTTATGTTCCAAATTGACGTTACCTATCCTTCCTACGATGAAGAACTTGAGATAGTCAAAACCACTACAGGAACTTATATACCTGAACTTAGGAAAATTTTAGATTCTAACAAGATTATGGAATTTCAAAAACTGGTTCATAGAGTGCCTGTGTCAGACCATGTGGCTTCATACGCAGTAAAAGTAGCAAGAGCAACTAGACCGGATGATCCGAGCACAACAGAATCTGTAAAAAATGGTCTTGCGTGGGGAGTTGGACCAAGAGCGTCTCAGTATCTAATATTCGGAAGCAAAGCTAGAGCGGCACTAAACGGAAGATATACTCCGACTACCGAGGATGTAAGGGAAATCGCCCCTGCTGTGCTAAAACATAGAGTCGTATTAAATTTTAGAGCTGAAGCTGAAGGGGTAAAGCCTGAGGAAATTATTCAGGAAATACTAGACGGAATCCATCATCAGGATTCTGATCGTCTAAAAGCTTAGATTCCGGCGCCATCTCACTAAATTTAGAATTAAGTAAAGCCTCCACCGAAGGCTCTATTTTTTCAAGGAAAGGTTTTGGGTAGATACCCATTACAAACATCATTATAGCAAGCGGAAGAACTACTACTATCTCTCTTAGATTTATGTCCTGAAGCGCTTTATTTGCGGCTTTATCAAGCGGTCCAAAAAATACTCTCTGATATGCCCATAGCATATAAATTGCACCCAGAATAATTCCAGTAGCTCCGAGAGCAGCATATATCCAATTAAACTCAAAAGCTCCAAGCAGTATAAGGAATTCACCTACAAAACCGTTTAATAGCGGAAGTCCGATAGAAGCAAGTGTCGTAATCATAAAAAACGCGGCGAATATAGGCATCACCTTTGCAATTCCGCCAAACTCCGCAATCTTCTTTGTATGGCGTCTTTCATACACCATCCCGACCAGAATAAAGAGAGCGCCGGTAGAAATCCCGTGGTTTATCATTTGATAAATTCCGCCCTGGACACCTTGTATGTTCAAAACGAAAATACCAAGCATGACCAATCCCAGATGGCTTACGCTTGAATAGGCAACTAGTTTTTTAAGGTCTTTTTGAGCAAAGGCTACCATAGCCCCGTAAATAATTCCTATAATCGCAATCGCTATCAAAATTGGCAAATATGCCATAAACGCTTCGGGGAAAAATGGCATTAGAAATCTAAGAAACCCATATGTACCCATCTTTAGAAGCACGCCGGCAAGAATGACGCTTCCCGCAGTTGGAGCTTCTACGTGCGCATCGGGCAGCCAGGTATGGAATGGAAACATCGGGACTTTAATTGCAAAAGCCAGAAAAAATGCGAGGAAAGCCAACCCCTGGGGACTAAGTATCCCATAAAACGGTATCCGCAGCCTGTAGAAATCAAGAACATCCATAGAAGCTGTGCCAAATTGCTCAAGGTGTAAATAGAAAAGAAAAAGTATAGCAATCAGCATAAGAGCGCTTCCGAAAGCGGTATAGATAAAAAACTTTATCGCAGCGTATATTCTTCTCTCAGTACCCCAGATACCTACAATGAAATACATAGGTATTAGTACAGCTTCCCAGAAAATGAAGAAAAGAATCATATCCAGAGCTACAAAGGTTCCTATTAGCGCGGTCTGAAGAACAAGCATAAATATCAAGAACTCACGCATGCCCTTATGAATAGAACGCCACGATCCGAGAAGAGTAATCGGCATTATAAATGTCGTCAGTAGCACGAGAAATAGACTTATACCATCAAGCCCGACATGATAGCTTATTCCGAGACTCTCAATCCAGGGAACTTTTTGTACGAACTGCATCGCTGCAGTACCGGTTTCAAATTTAGTGAATAAAGGGATTGAAATGAGGAATTCAATAAGAGTTACAACCAAAGCTCCGATCTTGAGTGATTCCTCTGAATTGTTATATATATAAGAGAGGAAAAGAATGATCGGAATCCCTAAAAGTGGGAAGAATATGATCAGTGAGAGATTGCCGCCAAAGAGCGATTCCATGTTGTTAGATAATATCCTTTTTTAAAGTGAATAAAAGCTAGAATTTATGGGCTGTAAATATACTACAGCGGCTAGATGTTTCAAGGATTAACAAAGATAAGTACCAGAATCCTGCAAGTATAGAATTTGAAACAGTTTTATTATATAGTAAGTACAAGTAACTACTTAAAATCAAACAAAAAACACAAAACAGATATGATATGAAAGAGATATTTAGAGGTTATTATCAACTAGATGAAAAAGAGTTCAAAAAATTATGGAAGAATGCAGTATTCATTTTCGACACAAATGTCTTATTAAACCTGTATAGATATCAATCTAATACAAAAGACTCATTATTAGATACAATTGAGAATTTATCTAATCGAGTATGGATTCCATACCATGTCGGACTTGAGTTTCATAGAAGAAGACTAACAGTAATAAAAGACCAAAACCAGAAATTTTCTGAAGTTCGAGATGCAGTCGACAATGCTATTTTAAAAATAAAAAATGACCTAGATGGTTTACAACTGAAGAAACGTCATAGTCTTATAAATCCCGACGGTCTTTTAGATGAAATGTCTAAAGTTAGAGATATTTTTTTTAAAGAGTTGGAGTCTCTTGAACAAAAGAGCCTCACAAATTCTAAAAACGACCAAATAATTAAAAGAATACAGAAATTGTTAGGTAAAAATATTGGAGATGCACCTGAATCACAAGAAGCGTTGAATCAAATCTTTGAAGAAGGGGAAAAAAGATATTTGTATAAAAGACCGCCTGGTTTCAGAGATATGCAGAAAAATAGTAATGACGAATATGATTATGTATATGAAGGACTATCATATAAGGCAAAATATGGAGATCTAATTCTTTGGAAACAACTTATAGAATATGCAAAACAAGAAAAAATAAGCGATATAGTATTCGTTACAGATGATAAGAAAGACGATTGGTGGTGGGAAACAAGTAAAAGTAATTCAAATAAAATAGGTGTTCACCCAGAGCTTAAAGATGAAATATATAGAGAGGCAGGCGTTGAAAGATTCCATATGTATACCACAGATACCTTTCTTGAATATGCTAATCAGTATTTGGGAGCAGAAGTAAAAGAAGAAGCCATTGAAGAGGTAAGAGATGTTGCAAGAAGGAGAGTAAGGGAATTCGGTAGATCCAGAATTAGGAAAAAGATATTAGCAAAGAAAGCAGTTTTCAAATGGTTGTCGCAGTATTTTGATACAATTAGAAATCATGATAGTTTCCCTAGATTTAGGACTCTGATAGAAAATCGGAAGTATGGATTTGAAATTTTGACACTAAGCAATAATACAACAATGAAAAATCGGTTTGATTTGATGATTAATCGTTCATATTCCTTGTTAGGTGAAAATCGTTATTCTGGCATAACTTTGCTATTTGTTGCTTTAGATGATGAAATTTTGTTTCAAGCATTGGATTATTTCAGGGTAATTCTTCCAGAGATTGAAGGCAACCTTGGTTTTGTAATAGGAAAAATTTTATACAATGAAAATATAGATAAAGAAGCAGATTTCATACCATATCAAGAATATAATATGATGAGAATTACATAGTAACTATTGTTAAAAATAAATTCATCCACACTCTCCGCAGATTCCTTGCAGGTGGAGGTCTAGGGAGTTAATTTTGGCTTTTTCGAGGTGTGAGCGTTTGGTATCCATTTTGAACTGAACATCATCAAGATATACGTCTGACACCTTACCACATTTCGTGCAAACAAAGTGATGATGTTCTTCAAGATTTGTATCGTATCTCATTGATGCTCCGCCCAGATCAAGGTGTCTGAGTAGACCAGTCTCAACCATTTGCTCCATATTACGATATACAGTAGCCAGGGAAAGCATGGGGTATTCTTCTTTAGCTCTTTTATATACTTCATCCACTGTGATATGTTGATTG
>Ga0209633_10004148_pt1 | contig 13104 bp, 11 predicted proteins | sample Cruoilmetagenom1_FD_187290 | JGI IMG/M metagenome (GOLD analysis project Ga0209633, IMG submission 187290) | Oil polluted marine microbial communities from Coal Oil Point, Santa Barbara, California, USA - Sample 1 (SPAdes) (version 2) | ecosystem: Environmental > Aquatic > Marine > Oil seeps ... | reverse complement strand
AGCTCTGTTATGGTCCTATCCATTGTGGATATATCGTTGTGTAGAAAAAATATTTGACCACCTCGTTTTATCTCTCGCTGACAGGCTTCTTGTATCAGGCTGTTGTTCCATGGTGAAACAAATGTCTCAATAGCATGCCGATTAGGTGGTGGCGTGGCAATAATTGAAATATCGCGAAGCCCTGCCATTGCTTGATTAAGCGTCCGGGGAATAGGTGTTGCGGTGAGTGTTAGCATATCAACTTGGGAGCGCATGGACTTGAAATACTCTTTATGCCGAACGCCAAAACGTTGTTCTTCATCAATAATCACTAAGCCAAGGTTTTTATAACTGATAGATTTTTGTAGTAGTTTGTGTGTGCCAATTAAAATATCAACCTTGCCTTCAGCAGTTTCTTCAATAATTTTCTTCTGTTCTTTAGCGCTCACAAAACGAGATAACACTTCTACACGCACCGGCCAGTCTGCAAAACGGTCCGAGAAGTTTTGATAATGCTGTTGCGCTAATAGAGTGGTTGGAACTAAAACAGCTGTTTGATAATGATTATGGCTGGCAATAAAAGAAGCTCTCATTGCAACTTCAGTTTTACCGAAGCCAACATCACCACAAATAACACGATCCATTGGTTTAGCAAGACCTTGGTCATTTAAGGTTTGTTCTATTGCGTTAGCTTGATCAACAGTTTCTTCAAACGGGAAACCACGAGCAAATGACTCGTACTCATCAGAATCGATGATCATTGGTTTACCCTCTTTAGCAGCTCGTCGAGCATGTATATCGAGTAATTCTGCGGCAACATCACGTGCTTTTTTTAATGCTTTATTTCGTGCTTTCTGCCACTGATCACTGCCTAGTTTATGTAAAGGAGCTGAATCGCCCTGTGTCCCCATATATCGGCCAATGAGGTTGAGTGAAGAAACCGGCACGTAGAGCTTGTCATTATTGGCATATTCTAGTGTTAGAAACTCAGTATCAATATCATTGACGTCTAAGTGAGTAAGCCCAAGATAGCGGCCAACACCATGTTCTTGATGGACAACAGCAGAGCCTATTTCAAGTTCAGCTAGGCTATTGAAAATACCTTCTAATTGTTGGCTGGATGATTCACGCCTACGTCGTCGTTGTTGCACCCTGTTACCGAATAGGTTTTGTTCGGTAATGATTGAAATATCCTCAAATATGAGGCCTTCATCAACAGCTGCCACAGTGATGCAAGGAGAGCTGTCTTGTCGCAAGAAATGGGCCCAGTCATCCACAAGAGTAGGACGAACATTTAGTTTTTTTAGTTGTAATAGCATCGATTCACGATGCCCAGCTGATTGGGCAACAAATAAAATTCGTTGCTGATGTTGTGCTAAGAGTTTGTGTAAAGGTTGTTCATTTGCTTGCTTTTTTGCTTCAATCAGGGCGTTTGCTATGGGCTCATTTTTTTGTTGTTCAATGGTGACACTAGGGAATGAGCGAAGGCGTTTGTTGAGTGCTTGCTGATCAATAAATAATTTTTCAGGTGGAAGAGGAGGGCGGTCTATATCGCCTTTTCGTTGAGCATATCGCTCAATTACCTGCTGTAAAAATAAGTCGCCGGCGGTATTGATATCGCCGTGTAAAATAAGAGTGCTATCAGATAAGTAATCTAAAAATGATTCAGTGTTTTCAACAAATAATGGCATGTAATTTTCAATTCCATCAGGAATGCTGCCATGAGTAATTAGTTGGTATAGACTGTTGGTGGTAGGGGTGTTTGGAAACTGTTCTCTGAAATTCCGTCGGAATAATTGGATCGACTCTGTATTGACAGGGAATTCACGTGTTGGAAATAATTCAATAGCGTCAACCTTTTCTAAAGAACGCTGGGTGTCAGTATCAAAGGTTCGAATGGATTCAACTTCGGTATCCAATAAGTCTATACGGTAGGGTTTTTTGCTTCCCATCGGATATAAATCTAAAATAGAACCTCGAACTGAGAATTCACCGTGTGTTTGTACGGTCGAAACATTCAGGTAACCCAGTTTTTCTAGATCGCTACGAGTTTTGCCAATATCAAGCGTCTCTGTTGTGCTTAATGAAAAACACTCTGCCAAGACGACCTGACGTGGTGCTAAACGCTGTAGTAAAGTGCTAACAGTGATAATAAGTACGCCTTGTTTAAGGTGTTGTAAGGCATAGAGAGTTTGTAATCTCTCTGAAATAATTTCAGGTAATGGAGAAAAACTGTCGTAGGGTAAAACCTCCCAATCAGGAAAATAGGTGACGGCTAATTTAGTCGTTAAGAAAAAGGGTATTTCTCGCTCTAGCCGCATGGCTGTTTGAGTGTCTCCGCATACAACAACGAGTAATTGCTGAGAGTTCTGGGCAGCATTAGCAATTGTTAGTGCATCACTAGAGGCCGATAATGAGCCCCAGTTGATGGGGTGTTGAGCGTGTGCAGGTAATTTTGGTGAAGTAAGAGACATTGAGCGTTTAAAACATAAAAAGGAATCATTTTCTCATAAACAAGGTGTCAGGGTAACTTTCAATTATTGTTAGTGAGGTATTAGTGAGAAGCTGTGGTTAAATGTAAAAAAATTAATAACTCAAATTAGAGGTAGCAAGGTGGAGACATTCAAGATTGGTTTTGTGGGTTTAGGTGCGATGGGGCAGGCCATTGTTTCAAGAATAATACAGGCACAATATTCTGTAGCGGTTCATGATCTTTCTCAGAAAGCCGTTAATGTAGCGTTAGAGTCTGGTGCCTGTAGTGTTGAGGATAGTAACGAACCTGGACGAGATAAAAATCTGGTTTTCTTGAGTGTTTCGAACGCAGATATAGCGGAAAAGCTAATCTGTGAAGCGGGTGGTTTACTGGATAGTATGGATGAAGGTGGGATTATCGTTGATTTGGGAACGACCCCGAGCAGCCAGTGTCGAGAGTTGGCTAAAGAGGCTGATGCACGGGGGAAAGTATTTTTAGATGCACCAGTCAGTGGCTCAATGCCTTGGGCTGAATCAGGAACTCTGGCAATGATGGTTGGTGGTGAACAATCCGCCTATAAACGAATTTTTTCAGTCTTAAACAGTTTTGCAAATAAAATTCATTACTTAGGTGCAAGTGGTAACGGGCAGTTATTGAAATTATGTCATCAGTTGACTTTTGTATCCACATTAACAGGGATTTCTGAGGCGATAGCGTTAGCTGAACATCATGGACTTAAAGCTAAAACTGTACTTGAGGTGCTGGGTGATTGTGTTGCGCCAAAGCATGTTATTGATTTTATGTTACCGGGGGCTGATAACGAGCGATATGACCAAGGTCGAGGGACTTTTAAATTAGGACACAAAGATTTGCAGGCGGTGGTGAGAAGTGCAAAAGATGTTGATTTACAATTGCCTCTTGCTGACGTGTTATTAAACTATATGGACAAAGCAATGAAGAATGGTTGGCAAGAAGCTGATTTGTTTGCTCTAGTTGATATGGCTAGAGATGAATTTTATGCCGATAAGGAATAAAGTCGGATAATTGTTTAATCTAAAATTAGCTGTAAAACAAACTTGCTTCCAAAGTACGCGAGCATTAAAAACAAATAGCCAGCGTACGTCCATCGTATGGCTTTTTGTCCTCGCCAACCATAATAATGACGGCCAATGAGTAACATTGAAAAAACAAGCCAGGCACTAATAGATAAAATAGTTTTATGAACTAAATGCTGAGCAAAAATATCGTCGATAAAAACAAAGCCCGTAGCCAGTGCGAGTGTTAACAAAACAAGGCCCAGTGAAATAACTTGAAACAAAAGTTTTTCCATCATTTGCATGGGGGGTAATGAATTGATAAAGCGGCCTAGGTGACGGTTATGTAGCTGTTTTTCCTGAATAGATAATAGAACGGCCTGAAAAGCAGCCATGCTGAGCAGGCTGTAAGAAAGTAATGAAAAAACAATATGTGCCTGAATCTGCCAATCTAAGGTAGGGTTATTTTGCTGATTAAGTGTTGGATCAATGTTTAGTAAAACGGCAGCGGCAGAGAAGGGGAAAACGATAATAGCTAAGGTTTCGATGGGTTTGCTAAGAGCTGAAATGAAAAATAACAAACTGATAACCAGAAAAACCAGTGATAGCATATTAAAAAAATCATCAGTAATAACCCTTGTTAACCAGTAATTATTGGTCACAAGCCCGGCATGTAAGGCGACGCTAATGCAGGCCGTTATTAACATTAAAGTGCGTGTATTTTTAAGTGGTTGAGTACGTATTAAATGGATAGCAACAAAGCCTGCACTTAATAAGTAAAAGAAAGCAGTGGCTAGGGCTAATAGGTTAAAAACATCGTTGGTCATAGGTAGGGGCATAGACATAGTTTGCCATAAATAACCGACTAGATAAAAGCTATTAAGGCGGATCATCTTAAATATTGATGTAGTTAAAATTAAAAATTAACTGCAAGGTAGGAGAAGACGTGCGAAAATAAGCAACTATTTTATTACAGGTAAGAGCCATGTTTGATAATTTAACCGACCGCTTAAATGCCACTTTTAAACGCATCAAGGGACAAGGGCGTTTAACTGAAGATAACATTAAAGAAACGATGCGTGAGGTCAGAATGGCCTTATTAGAAGCAGATGTTGCATTAAGTGTTGTGCGAGATTTTACCGAAAAGGTGAAGCAAAGAGCCCTGGGTCAAGAGGTGATGCAAAGTTTATCACCAGGCCAAGCGATGCTCAAAATTGTTAATGAAGAATTAGTTCAAACAATGGGAGAGGCAAATGAGACGCTTAATTTAGCAGCGGCTCCTCCAGTTGTCATCTTGATGGCGGGTTTGCAAGGCTCAGGTAAAACAACGACGACTGCAAAGTTGGCTCGTTGGTTAAAAGAACGGCAGAAAAAATCAGTCATGGTGGTGAGTGCAGACGTTTATCGTCCGGCTGCCATCGACCAGCTGCAAACCTTAGCTTCCGAAGTGGAAGCTGATTTTTTCCCCAGTCATGTTGATCAAAAACCAGTTGATATTGTTAATAGTGCGCTTGAGCAAGCTTCTAAGAACTTTAACGATGTGCTAATTGTAGATACTGCAGGCCGATTGCATGTGGATGATGCCATGATGGCTGAAATACAGCAGGTGCATAGTGCTGTTAATCCAGCAGAAACACTTTTTGTTGTCGATAGTATGACAGGGCAAGATGCTGCTAATACAGCAAAAGTATTTAATGATGCAATAGCCTTGACCGGCGTTGTCTTAACCAAAACTGATGGTGATGCAAGAGGTGGTGCTGCCTTATCTATTCGTCAAATTACGGGTAAGCCAATCAAATTCTTAGGTATTGGTGAAAAAACTGATGGCTTAGAGCCTTTTCATCCAGATAGGGTTGCATCCAGACTATTGGGTATGGGAGATGCACTGAGTCTAGTTGAGGAAATAGAGCGAAAAGTTGACAAAGAAAAGGCTGAAAAACTCGCTAAAAAAATTCAAAAAGGAAAAGGTTTTGATCTAGAGGACTATCGTGACCAATTAGGTCAGATGATTAATATGGGTGGGGTTAGCGCGATGATGGATAAAATACCCGGGATGTCTAATGTTCCTCAGAATGTGAAAAGCCAAGTTAATGATAAAGAGCTAACACGTCAAATTGCGCTGATTAACTCAATGACGCCCAAAGAACGGACATTTCCAACGCTTATCAATGGTTCACGTAGAAAACGTATAGCATCAGGGGCTGGCTTACAGGTTCAAGATGTAAATAAGCTAATGAAGCAGTTCAAACAAGCGCAAAAAATGATGAAAAAAATGTCAAAAGGTGGAATGGCAAAAATGATGCGCAGTATGAAAGGTCAAATGGGGCAAGGGCAAGGATTCCCTTTGTAAGGGCTGAACTTGCTCAATAATTAAATTAGTTTTTAAGTACTATCCATGGACTGTGATTTAAGGTTTTAGAGACCTTGAATTTGAAATGTTGGGCAAGAGTTTGTCCCGTTGATAACAGAAAGCATTTTCTAAATGGCTGAAACAGCGCTTATTTCTTAAAAAAAACACTTCACCAATGTAAATAATTCGCGTAAAATTCACGAGTTAAATTTATTAAGATCTTAAAAACCGAATTCAAAGGAAAATAAATGGTAAAGATACGTCTTTCAAGAACTGGCGCAAAAAAACGTGCTTTCTATCACATTGTTGTTGCCGATAGTCGCTTTAGTCGTGACGGCCGCTACATCGAGAGGGTTGGTTTTTATAACCCAAGAGCAACCGGCGGAGAAGTTCGTTTGAACTTAGATACTAACCGTGTTGATCACTGGGTTGAACAAGGTGCACAAGTTAGTGATCGTGTTAGCGCCTTGGTTAAGGAAGCTGTTAAAGAGGCTGCTCAAATCGCCGCATAAGGGTGAGTGTAAAGAAAAACCTTAATGCAGTGGTGAAAGATGATTCTTGGTTAAATCTAGGTAAGATATCTGGAGTTTTTGGCATTAAGGGTTGGTTGAAGATTTATGCCAACACGGATGATAAGAAAGATATTTTGTCGTATCAGCCTTGGTATATTGAAAGAAATAAGAAGCTACTGCCTGTAAAATTAATAGCAGGGAAGCCTCATGGAAAGACCATTATTGCTCAGTTTGAAGGCATTGATGACAGAAATGAGGCGGAAACTTGGGTGGGTTGTGAAATATATATTCCAGCCGACCAGCTTCCAAAGCTAGGTAAAGATGAATATTACTGGACAGAATTAATTGGCCTTGAGGTCTTCACAAACGATGGAGGGAGCTTGGGGGTGGTAGATCATTTGTTAGAAACGGGTGCAAATGATGTGCTAGTTTTAAAAGGTGATAGAGAAAGATTGATTCCCTATGTTATGGGGCAAGTGATTAAAAGCATTGATCTCGACAAGCGTCAGATGAATGTTGATTGGGATGCAGATTTTTAAACGATGAGGTTCGATGTTATTACCTTATTTCCTGATGTTGTTAAACAAACAGCATCAATGGGGGTGATTGGTAGAGCAATAACTGATAACCGGTTGCAGCTTGAAACCTGGAATCCAAGAGATTATACCAGTGACGTTCACCGAACGGTTGATGATAGGCCTTTTGGTGGTGGTCCGGGTATGGTGATGAAGGTTGAGCCACTGAAAAATGCTATTCATTCAGCGAAGCAAGCTGCTAACGGAAAGGCCAGGGTTCTTTACTTAAGCCCACAAGGTCGAAGACTTGATCAGCAGGGTGTTGAGTATTTGACTCAGTATTCCCGTTTAGTCTTGGTTGCAGGTCGCTATGAGGGTATTGATGAGAGGCTACTTGAGACAGAAATTGATGAAGAGTGGTCAATTGGTGATTATGTTCTAACGGGTGGAGAATTGCCTGCCTTAGTGCTGATGGATGCTATGGCCAGAACAATATCGGGTGTATTAGGTCATGAATCATCAGCTGATGAAGATTCATTTAAATCGGGCTTGCTTGATTGCCCTCACTATACTAGGCCTGAAGTTGTTGATGGCCAAGTGACTCCAGCCGTATTAATGAGTGGAGATCATAAAAAAATAGCGCAATGGCGTGAGAAACAATCGCTGGGTAAGACATGGGAAAAGCGCCCTGATTTACTTGAAAAATTGACTTTAAGTCATGATCAAAAAAAAATGCTGAATGAATATAGAGCTGAACAAAAAAGTTCTATTGATTAAATGAATTGATGCCTAAAGATGTCATGATGAATTCTTGGGTTGTAAGTAATGAAATAAAAAACAGTTTAAAACTGAGGAATAAAAAATGAGTAATATTATTAAAGAGTTAGAAGCGGAACAAATGACAAAACAACTACCAACTTTCTCTGTTGGTGATACGGTTGTTGTTCAGGTGAAAGTTAAAGAAGGAAGTCGTGAGCGTTTGCAGGCTTTTGAAGGTGTTGTTATTGCAAAACGTAATCGTGGGCTTAATTCTGCTTTTACAGTTCGTAAAATTTCACATGGTGAAGGTGTTGAGCGTGTTTTTCAAACATTTAGCCCAATGGTTGACAGTCTTGAAGTTAAAAGACGTGGTTCTGTTAGACGTGCTAAATTGTATTACCTGCGCGATCTTCGTGGAAAAGCTGCTCGTATTAAAGAAAAAATTTAGTCGTAGTTCTTTATTGATAATAAAAGGTCGGTTATCCGGCCTTTTTTGTTAGCATTTGTCATTATTAGTGTTAAATAAATCAAATATGCCAGATGAGCCTATTGTTGAGCTTTTTTTCAATGCGTTATGGTTAGAAGATGGGCTTAGTGATAATACGATTAGTGCTTACCGTACTGATTTAAGGCTCTTTGCATGTTGGTTAAAAACTCAAGGTAAGACAGTGCTTTCAATCACGGATATTGATATCCAGTCTTATTTAGCTCAAAAATTAAGAAAAGGAGCTTCCGCACGCTCTTCCGCACGATTAGTCTCAAGTTTAAAGCGTTTCTACGTGTATGCCATGAGAGAAGGCGCTGTGTCATTTGACCCGATGACATTGATTGATTCACCCAAATTAGGCCGGTATCTACCCACTATTTTATCTGAACAAGATGTTGAGGCTATATTGTTGGCCCCCGATCTTTCTCAAGCGCTAGGTTATAGAGATAGGGCGATGTTGGAGCTCTTATATGCCTCAGGGCTTAGGGTAAGTGAATTAGTTGGTCTGACGCTAGAGCAAGTAAACTTTCGTCAAGGTTTGGTTAGGGTGACTGGAAAAGGTAATAAAGACCGTCTGGTTCCAATGGGTGAAGAGGCACTTGGGTGGTTAACAGAATTTGTTGCTCAACGGAGAATGGAAATATTAAATCAGCAACAGACTGATTACGTGTTTCCAACTCGGCGAGGTGGTGGAATGACGCGGCAAGCTTTTTGGTATGTGATCAAACGTTATGTGAAGCTTGCGGGTATTAAAAAAGAAGTTTCTCCGCACACTCTACGGCACGCTTTTGCAACACATTTGCTTAATAATGGCGCAGACTTACGCGTGGTTCAGCTTTTATTAGGACATAGTGATTTATCCACAACACAGATTTATACTCATGTAGCGCAGCAACGTTTGAAAAGTATTCATGAGGAATTTCACCCTAGAGGATAATTTATAAAAAATGTATGTTTTCTTATTGTTTAAGTGTCTATTATGTTGAAATCAAAAAAAGGATGGTTCTAACGGTGAAAAAATTAATAATTTTAGGTGTGTTAAATATAGTATTTGCAAGTCTGGCTAGCGCAGATAAGGTAGATATTGTAAAAAGTTTTTCAACATTTATTCCAGGGATGACAAAAGAAAATATCTCTGCGACACCTATCTCTGGTTTATATCAAATTACTGTTGGTCCGCGAGTGCTATATGTGTCAGAGGATGGGCGATATCTTGTTCAAGGAGAAATAGTAAACTTAACAACGCGTGAAAACTTAACGGCAAACTCGCTTAAAAAGCTACGTGAGGTTGAGCTGGCAAAGCTTGATGAAAGCGAGATGATTATCTACCCAGCAAAAGACCCTAAATATACGGTCACTATTTTTTCTGATATTGATTGTGGTTATTGTCGGAAATTGCATGGCGAGTTAAGTTCTTATACCAAAATGGGGATTACAGTCCGTTATCTTTTCTTCCCGCGCTCAGGTGTTGATACTAATTCATATCATAAAGCTGTGTCGGTCTGGTGTGCTAAGGATAGAAGGCAAGCGTTAACAGATGCTAAATTGCATAATAAAGTGATAAGCAAAACTTGCGAAAACCCAGTGAGGCAGCATATGGCGATTGCTGACGCATTTGGTGTTAGTGGTACGCCAGCAATATTTACAGAAAATGGTTTGATGATACCAGGTTATCTACCTGCTAAAGAGCTGATTAAGTATTTACAGCAAGAGTAACTAATTGGCCAAAGATTTTATTTCATACAAGGCATCAAGTGCTTGCTTAGGTGTTAGCTCATCAAGGGTTATCTGTTCAAGATACTCTAGAATAGGCGAGGGAGTCGTTACTTGAAATAAATCAAACTGAGCCTGCTCAGGGTTGTTATTTAACTCAGACTGCTGGGAGTTTTCGAGTTGTTTAAGTTTTTTTCGTGCCTTTGAAATCACAGTTTTAGGAACACCAGCTAAGGCAGCAACTTGGAGACCGTAACTCTGATTTGCTGCCCCCTCCTTAACTGAATGTAAAAAAACAATATGTTCACCATGTTCAATGGCATCAAGGTGGACGTTACCGACAGTACTTAATGTTTCGGGTAATGATGTCATTTCGAAATAGTGAGTGGCAAATAAGGTGAGTGGTTTTGTTTTACTTGCTAGATAATCTGCGCTACCCCAGGCTAATGATAGGCCGTCAAATGTACTGGTTCCTCTGCCAACTTCATCCATTAGAACCAAGCTCGTTTCGGTGGCATTGTGTAAGATATTTGCAGTTTCAGACATTTCAACCATAAAGGTTGAGCGTCCACTAGCCAAATCATCTGAAGCACCAATACGAGTAAAAATTTGATCAATAGGTCCAATCAGAGCTTTGCTGGCGGGAACATAGCAGCCAACATAGGCCATTAGAACAATTAATGCGGTTTGCCTCATATAGGTTGATTTACCACCCATATTTGGACCCGTAATAATGAGCATCCGGCGCTCATCATTAAGTTTAATGTCATTTGCAACAAACGGGTCATTAAGTACCTGCTCAATAATGGGGTGACGTCCCTGTTCAATATGAAGGCAAGTCTCATCGCAAAATGTGGGTTGTAGATAACCAAGACTTAACGCTCTTTCGGCAAAGTTGCTTAATACATCTAGCTCGGCTAAGCCTTCAGCGCAAATTTGGAGTTCCCTTAGCGATGAGGTAAGTTTTATAAGTAATTCTGAATAGAGTTTTTTTTCACAAGAAAGTGCTTGTTCTTTGGCGTGAAGGACTTTCTCTTCAAAGCTTTTAAGTTCAGGGGTTATGTACCGCTCTACATTTTTTAATGTTTGCTTGCGAATAAAATGTGCAGGTACTAGGTGTGCTTGCAAACGTGATACTTCGATATAGTAACCGTGGACACGGTTGTAACTGAGTTTTAAGTGGCTTATTTGGCTATTTTCGCGTTCAGTTTTTTCAAGGTCCAGTAGAAATTGATCAGCATTTGTACTTAAATGACGAAATTTGCTGAGTTCTTCATTATAACCGTCAGAAATAACACCGCCGTCTCGGATCAGGACGGGTGGGTTTTCAACAATAGCTTGTTCTAATAAATGATAGGTGTTGGGAAAATCGGAAATTTTCTTACTGATTTTTTTTAATAAAGGAGAATCATGTTTTTTTAGGTACTGTTGAATCTCTGGTAGTGCTTTTAATGTTTGTCTTAGAATTATTAGATCTCTGGGTCTGGCTGTTTGTAGAGCGACGCGACTCATAATTCGCTCAATGTCCCCAGTTTCTTTCAACACGTGCTGTAAGTTGTCTAATTGGTTTTTTTGTTGAAGCTCTTCAAGTGAGAGATGGCGATGCTTTAATTGGGTTTGGTTTTGTAATGGATGGTGTAACCAGCGTCGCAGTAACCTTGCTCCCATTGTTGTTTTACATTGATTGAGCAGGCCGAATAACGTGAATTTCTTCTCACCTGTTGGATGGTAATCTAGTTCAAGGTGACGGCGTGTTGGGCCATCTAAAATAATAAATTCATCGGCTTGTATTACCTTTATAGATTGAAGGTGGGGCAGTGCTGTTTGTTGTGTATCTTTGAGGTATTGTAATAAAGCGCCTGCAGCTTGGATGGCTAGGGGCATATGCTGGCAGCCAAACCCTTGTAAATCTTTTGTGCCAAATTGTTTGGTGATCAAGCGAGTGGCAGTTTCAGTATCAAAATGCCAAGATGCAATGGAGGTACAGTTTTGTTGTTGGCGGAACTCAGCTGATAAACGATTGTCCTCATTGATTAAAGTCTCTGCAGGAGCAAGACGTGCTAATTCTGAGTTTAAGTCCTGCTCATCAGTAACTTCTTGTAAATAAAATCGACCACTGCTGATATCAACAGTGGCAATGCCGAAACCTTTATTGGTTGAAGAAATAGCGCAGAGTAAACTATCGTTATGCTCGTCTAACAGAGATTCTTCGGTAATCGTACCGGGTGTAATTACGCGGACAACCCTGCGTTCGACAGGACCCTTGGATGAGGCGGGGTCACCAACTTGCTCACAAATAGCAACGGATTCACCAGCCTTTAATAATTTAGCAAGATAGCCCTCTGCTGCATGGTAAGGAATTCCAGCCATGGGTGTGCGTTTGCCAGCAGATTCCCCGCGACTCGTTAAGGTGATACCTAATAAAGATGAAGCTTTAATGGCATCGTCCAGAAAGAGTTCATAAAAATCACCCATACGATAGAATAATAAGGTGTCAGGGTAGTCGGCCTTGATGCGCAAAAACTGTTGCATCATGGGCGTTTCGGAAGATTTGTTTTTTTTAACTGGCATCTTGCTAGTTTAACAATCTTAAGAGCTGGGAACATATATTAAATATGAAATTTATTATAGATAAAGAAGTAGGCGTGAATTATGGGTTATAAAATTGAAGATTTATCACAACAAGTGGCTGGTCTTTTACTTGATCAACAAAAAACATTAGCACTTGCCGAATCATGTACAGGTGGCTGGGTCGCTAAATCATTAACTGATCTAGCTGGGAGTAGTCAATGGTTCTTAGGAGGGGTTGTCAGTTATAGTAACGAAGCTAAGAAATCCCTACTTGGTGTTGATGCTCACGCCTTAAAAACATATGGTGCAGTGAGTGAACAAGTGGCAAAAATGATGGCGGCAGGTTCTCAATCAGCATTTTCAAGTGATTGCTCTCTTTCTATCACAGGCATTGCAGGCCCTACGGGGGGGGATATTGAAAAGCCTGTTGGCTTGGTGTGGTTTGGGCTGAAAATTGGGAGTCTTGAACCTTATGGGCAACAGCATAATTTTAGCGGTAACCGTGATTCAATTCGACAGCAAGCGGTCGCAATGGCGTTAAAAATTTTAATTGAAAAACTGGTTACTGAGCACGAAAAATAACCAAATTCATTAGTCTGACTCGAAGGTTTGTGTGATAATTATCGATTATTAAATAATGAAGAACTCGTGCGTGCTGTATGAGTCATATGAAGGATTTGAAATGGACGAAAATAAGAAAAAAGCGCTAAG
>Ga0209633_10004147_pt1 | contig 13108 bp, 8 predicted proteins | sample Cruoilmetagenom1_FD_187290 | JGI IMG/M metagenome (GOLD analysis project Ga0209633, IMG submission 187290) | Oil polluted marine microbial communities from Coal Oil Point, Santa Barbara, California, USA - Sample 1 (SPAdes) (version 2) | ecosystem: Environmental > Aquatic > Marine > Oil seeps ... | reverse complement strand
TCATGTTAAGATAGGTGAACGAAGCGGAGGGGCGTACAAAATATTTGCCAAAGTTAATGTCGTATCCAGCGGTTGCAGACGCATTATAATGCGTAGCAGACCAGTCGCCAGAGGTTGTTTCGTCAAATGCGCCGATAAGTACCCGCCGATTGGCTTCAAAATCATCATAGCCACCGCCTGCATAGAGATCGAGGCCAAAATCGCCAGCTTTATAGCCTGCATATATGCCGCCTTGGAGCGATAGAACATCTAGTGGTTCGTCGACGCCAAGGACATCTTCAACCTCGGTTGTTCCAAAGCCTACATTAATGCCGGCCGTGTGAAATGGTCCAAATGCGGTGTCGATACCGCCCGTAATACCAAAGCCAAAGCCGCGATATTGCTCTGATAATCCGGCTAATGACCGGTCAGCGTAATAGGCAAATTCTTCAATCCAAAGCCCGCCAGGAACATCGTCTGAACGCCTTGCATTACTTAGGTGAGAACCAACAGCGCCAACGGAGCCATCTACATTTGCAAGCACAAATTGGCGCGCAGACGCGGCAAATTCTGGCAAGAGTTGATTATAAGCGGCGTTAAAACTGGTTTGATCTGTTAGGCCGACAAAGGCAGCGCCAAGGTTATCCGTAGACTGGAGTGCTTCAAATGCAGAGGTGAAAGCGGCGGCTTGCTGCACATCAAGCCCAAGCTCGCCAGTAGAGCGCAGATCTAGTGTCATGACCAGTGTGTCAGGATTATTAGGGTCGCGCACAAAACTGGTATTATACAGATACGGGCTGTTGTCGCCGCGCAGTGAATTAATATCTCCGCCAATTGCCAATGTACCTGCATCAACAATAGTAAATGATGCGGAAGGATTGTCTAATACTGTTGCTAGCCGTGGGTCGATCACAGCGCCGTCTTGGAACGTGGCGGTTCCAGAGGCCGTGAGCACAGAGACTTCCCCCGTTTCTGGGTTAATAAAGGGACTATATGTCGATGTGCCATCAATATTGATACTGGTTGCATTAATATTATCAGGGCCTGTGATAGTGAGTCTTGAGTTGTCGGCAACCAATATGTCTAGCGCGCCATCAGTATCAGTGATTACACCTGTAACGGTTGAGCTACCCGATAGAGCTAAAGTATCTGCGCCATCGCCAAAAGCAATGTCGCCAGTAACAGAACCAGCGGCTATATTTAGATTGTCATCCCCGCTGCCCATTAAAATGTCGCCCAAGATAGCGGGGACTGCGTCAACCTCAGTATCAGGATCATCAAATACTGTTTGGTTGAGTGTAAATCCAGACGTATTGGCGGACACGTCGATGGCGATAAGCTCAAAGTCAGCTTGGGCGCCATCCGTACGGTCTGACGAGATGCCTTGAGCGCCCAAAAGGCCGCTATTGTTAATTTCAATCAGTGTCCCCGAGGCGTCGCGCACGGCGACAGCTACGCCGCGTCTTGATGTAATTAGCGCTGAAATCGAGCCAAGGTTGGTAATAGAGCTAAGTGAACCGCCTGCGTCAATATCAATGGCGGTTACAAAAATTTGATTGGCTGCTTGGTGGTTGTCGGGATCTAGAAAGGCGCTGTCTGTGGCCTCAAAGCCTAGTGCTGTGATTGTGCCAGTATTGTTGATGCGCTCAGCTATGCCGCCGCCGCCAATTACAATAACGCGGGCGTGAGAATCGTGGGTCGGCGCCGTAGCGTCAGGGTCAATCCCGCTGCGATAAACGCTAGCGCGCATTGTCGCTGTGTTGTTCAAACCGCCTTCGAGCTGTGCGTCATTTAGAGCAAATGTTGTTGCGTCAACATCGTCTAAAATACCATCGGCTTGTAAATTGCCTTGATTGACGAATGCGTATTGCAGATCGGCGTCAAAATTTTCATCATTCGGGTCGGTGATTTGCCCGACCATGCCAATGGCTATTGGGGTTCCGTCTCCGTCAATCAATACGGCAGGGGCGCTCCCAGCCATGGTAATCGCGCCAATGGACAGTAGGGCACCCGTATCAGCATCGCGGCGTTCAGAAAAATGAATGCCTTGGCCAACATTGCCACTGACCTGAAATGCAGCGTCTGCTTGACGGATACTGCCATCACTTTCGATTAAAGCGCGCGAAATTAGAGCTTGCCGCGTAGTGATGCTGCGGCCACTTGCATCAACTATACCTGAAACCGTCATCTGCGACTGCACTGTGACAGCGCCAGAAACATCGCCGCCTACATTAACAGCTTGAGTATTTCCGCCAACCGAATTAATTGCGCCGCTAATAGCAAGGTTACCAAGAACGTTGCCGGCTACATCTATGCCAACGCCATCTAGGCCCGCCAAACTAATCGAACCATTTTGTAGGATGTCTCCTGTCAGAGATGATCCCGCTTCTAGGCGTATGCCAGCAGAGTCTTGCCCGCGAATTGTAATATTGCCCGACGAGGCGTTTTCTACATTGCCTGTAAACGGGCTTGCCCCAGAAATAAGAATGCCAACACGTCCGCTACCCACAGCAATGTCGCCATTATCTGCGATAATAGTATCGGGTGTAGCGACTAAGCTAATTGCGCCATTATTGGTAACGGAGCCCGTATGGGTGCCGCTGATTAAAATGCCTGTAGTGTCGCTAGCATCGTCTGTCGCGATGGTACCATTATTTACCACGGCATTATCCGAATCCACCGTAACAGCGGCCCCAGTAGTTACTTCAATTCTGCCTGTGCTTGTAACAGTGACGTCTGAAGGTGTGCCTGTATCACTTGCCGTTGAGGTAGACACGCCAGTCGTTTGCGTATCAATGATTTCAACTTGCGCCAATGCAGGCAGGGCGAATGTAAGCGCGGCAGGTAGGGCCGTGGAGAGTAGCAAGCTGCGAATTTTCATATTCAATTCCAATATGGTTGATCGTGTTGTCTTGGTCGAAAAGTCTTGTCTTAAGTCGTAGCGCAGCCCCAAGCAGTCAGGAATATGCCGATTCAAAATTGTTGTAGCCAATCCACACGCCCACGTCGACACATTATTTGATTACAAACTGCAAAGATTTCGGCAGGGTTTGGGGAATGGTGCAGGGAGCAAAAATATAAGCACAAGGCGTTTAAATGCGCCCGTTGTAAAATTACTTGGCGTAAGGGTCTATGAGTGTCTCAAGAGGCCGTTCTTGCAAAGTTAATTCATCAAGATAGGCCCAGCGGGCTTTTTTCTTAAGCGTTTTATAGTGCGCCATTTCGTCATCGGTCAGCCAAGATTTTTTATACCCAATTTCAGCCAGACAATATTCAATATATTTAAACTCTTCTTTGCGCTGCATATAACCCTGGGCAACACCAGCGCCAAAAGAGGACGCAGCTTTAGAACCGAGCCCTGCATTGGGGTCAGTATAATATCGTACTCTTAAGTCTGATTTCGCATCCCGTGCTTGGACGTCACATTTTTTAGAATCCGCAGAGCGCTGTGTCGCATCGGCGCTTGGGTGACTGAAAACGTGTTTGCGTTTTTTCTTAGCAAAGGCTGGTTCAGAGACGGCCAAACTAACAACAGCAATACTTGCCACGACACTAAAAATTTTCACATCACACTCCATAGCTTAATCAATGAGGACACATTACAGAGGATTGCCTTTTTTACAAGGCACACTCGCAGTGAAGGAGAGCGGTGATTTGACAATTGTGTCGCTGCCGGTCACGCGGCCTAGCACTGCGTGTTAAGCTGCTTTGCAGTTTAACACTTGTAATACATATCAAACTCGACCGGGTGAGGGTGCATGGCGAGGCGGTGGACTTCTTCCATTTTGAGCTCAATGAAGGCATCAATTTGATCATCGTCAAACACGTTGCCAGCTTTAAGGAAAGCACGGTCACTGTCTAGATTTTCGAGAGCCTCGCGAAGTGACCCACAGACTTGTGGAATGTTGGCGGCTTCTTGCGGCGGCAAATCATACAGGTCTTTATCCATCGGATCACCCGGGTGGATTTTGTTTTTAATGCCATCAAGCCCAGCCATCAAAAGCGCCGTAAATGTTAGGTATGGATTGCCAGCAGGATCTGGGAAACGCACTTCAAGGCGCTTGCCCGCAGGCGAGGCGCACCACGGGATACGCACAGAGGCAGAACGGTTGCGCGCTGAATAAGCCAGCATTACGGGCGCTTCAAATCCCGGGACTAAGCGCTTGTAACTATTGGTGGAAGAGTTGGCAAACGCATTGATAGCTTTAGCATGTTTAATAATACCGCCTATGTAATAAAGACAGCTTTCTGACAGGCCAGCATATTCATTCCCGGCGAATAATGGCTTGCCGTTTTTCCAGATTGACTGGTGAACATGCATGCCTGTACCGTTATCACCATAGACAGGCTTGGGCATAAAGGTCGCGGTTTTGCCATAAGCGTGCGCGACATTTTGGACGATGTACTTATAAAGTTGCAGGCGGTCTGCCATAGTTAGGAGAGTCGAATATTTCATGCCAAGTTCGTGCTGCGAAGGCGCGACTTCATGATGGTGCTTTTCAGGCTCAAGCCCAAGCTCTGTCATTACGGCTAGCATTTCGGTGCGCATATCTTGTTCATGGTCGATGGGCGGGACGGGAAAATAACCGCCGCCAGCGGCAGGGCGGTGCCCCATATTGCCGCCAGTATATTGGGTGTTGGAATTATAGGGGCCTTCAACGCTGTCCATGGAATAGCCGGTGTTATGACCCTCTGTGCTCCAGCGCACATCGTCAAACACGAAAAATTCAGCTTCGGGGCCAAAGTAAACCGTGTCGCCAATGCCAGCAGATTTAATATAGTTTTCGGCTTTTTTGGTAGTGCCGCGTGGGTCACGGTTATAAGGCTCGCCAGTATCAGGCTCTAGGATGTCACAGAACATGGTGAGAGTTTCTTGCTGATAAAACGGATCGATATCGGCGGTCGAGGCATCTGGCATAAGAACCATGTCGCTCTCGTTAATGTCTTTCCAACCAGAAATAGAAGAGCCGTCAAACATAGTGCCGTCTTCGAACAGGTCTTCGTCGACCATCGAGGCGTCAAAGGTTACATGCTGCATTTTGCCTTGAACATCGGTAAAGCGAAGATCGACATAGCCAATCTTCTCGTCTTTGATTTTTTTGAGAACTTTTTCTGCGGTTTTATCTGACATGGGAAATCCTTATAGAAGACATAAAGTGAGTGGTTTTAGATGTAAGAAACTAATTTAAGTTTATAGCGCATTGTCACCTGTTTCGCCAGTACGGATACGCACGGCTTGTTCGATAGATGAGACAAAAATTTTGCCATCACCGATTTTACCAGTTTTAGAAGCGCTCTGAATGGCGTCTAGTGCGCCTTCAACTTGGTCGTCGGCTAGTACAAGTTCAATTTTAATCTTTGGGAGAAAGTCGACGACATATTCTGCGCCGCGATATAGCTCTGTGTGGCCTTTTTGACGGCCAAATCCCTTGGCTTCGGTAACAGTCATACCTTGTATGCCGATCTCTTGTAGGGCTTCTTTAACATCGTCAAGTTTGAACGGTTTGATAATTGCTTCAATTTTTTTCACAGTTTCTCTCCTTGGGCTTTACAGCGCACGTATTTAGTCCGAGCGATAGAATTTATTTGCTGATGTTAAAAGGTCTATATCACAGCTGTAGGCGCATTAGGAGTAAATTAACGAATGTGCCTAAAATTTGTGCGAATAAGGCCTGTGATGCACAAATTATAACCAATATGTGAGCGATATTTCTCATACAATTGTCGACTCACCATGCAAATTACCATAAGACGTACTGATTCAAGCATGCGGATTTCCAAATGGTTTGGTCGATGTAATGTGTAGCTATAAAACGGAGTAGGGGCATGCCTAAAAACGAAGTAGGAAAAACGTATATATCTGACCAGCAAGCGCTGGACTTTCACGCAAAACCAACGCCTGGGAAACTGGCGTTGCAGCCAACCAAACCTATGGCAACGCAGCGGGATTTGTCGCTGGCGTATTCTCCAGGCGTTGCGATTCCTGTGCAAGCCATTGCGAAAGACCCGCAGACCGTTTACGATTATACGTCCAAGGGCAATATGGTCGCCGTAATCTCTAATGGCACAGCAATTTTAGGGCTTGGAAATTTGGGCGCGATGGCGTCCAAACCTGTGATGGAAGGTAAATCTGTCCTGTTTAAGCGCTTCGCTGATATTGATAGCTTTGACATCGAGGTAGAAGAAGAAGACCCGCAGGCATTTATCGAATGTGTCAAACGCTTTGGTAATACATTTGGCGGCATCAACCTTGAAGATATCGGCTCGCCCGAATGTTATATAATCGAGCAAGAACTTAGAGATATTCTGGATATTCCTGTGTTTCATGATGATCAACATGGCACGGCGATTATTGCTACGGCGGGGCTCATCAATGCCTGTGAGATTACAGGCCGCAAATTCGAAGACATAAAGGTAGTGGTATCGGGCGCGGGCGCAGCGGGTATCTCAGTTATCTCTTTGGTTAAAAGCCTTGGTGTCAAAGACGAAAACGCGATTATTCTCGACTCAAAAGGTGTACTCTATCAAGGCCGCGACAATATCGATCAATGGAAAGCGCCCCACGCGATTAAAACGGAACTGCGCACTAAAGAAGAGGCCGTTAAAGGGGCTGACGTGTTTTTGGGACTATCGCGGGCGGGCGCTATGACCAAACAAATGGTCAAGGATATGGCCCCTAATCCGATTATTTTCGTCATGGCTAACCCTGATCCAGAGATAAGCCCTGAAGATATCAAAAGCGTGCGTGATGACGCGATCATTGCAACGGGCCGTAGCGATTACCCTAATCAGGTCAATAATGTGCTTGGGTTTCCTTATATTTTCAGGGGCGCGCTCGATGTGCAGGCGCGCAATGTGAATGAAGAAATGAAGCTAGCTTGCGCGAAGGCTGTTGCGGCGCTGGCACGCGAAGATGTGCCTGAAGAAGTGGCCGCAGCCTATCATGGTAATCGCCCTAAATACGGCAAAGATTATATTATTCCTTCGCCTTTCGACCCACGCCTTATCTCTAAAATACCTCCCTTTGTCGCCAAAGCCGCCATGGATACGGGCGTCGCGCGTAAACCAATAGATGACATGGAGGCCTATGAAAAAGCTTTGGCCAGGCGCCAAGACCCTACGGCTGCGCTCTTACAAGGTATTTCTGCCGCTGTCGCTGAAAACCCGCGCACGATTGTATTCGCCGAAGGGGAAGAACCCACCGTTATTCGCGCCGCTCAAGCGTTCCAGCAACGCGGTATGGGCAAGGCTATTTTAGTCGGCAGGGTCAAGCCTATTAAAGGTAACATGAAGCTTCTTGGCATAGAAGATGATGGCAGTCTTGAAATTCTTAATGCGCGCTTGTTTGATCGCAACGCAGAATTTGCCGAGCATTTGTATTCACGGTTACAGCGTAAGGGTTTTCTGCGCCGCGATGCACAAAGACTAGTTAATAATGACCGTAATGTATTTTCGGCGCTCTTGCTAAGTCATGGCCTCGCGGACGGTATGGTCACTGGTGTCACTCGCAGTTTTGATAAAGCGCTGCGTGATGTGCGCCTTGTTATGGATTATACCAAGGAACGGCGTACGATGGGCGTTAGCATTGTCGTCAATAAAGGGCAGACTTTGTTTATTTCTGATACCAGTATCACCGAGTTTCCAAGTGCCGAAGAACTAGCCGATATTGCCCAATGCACGGCAAGGTTTGCGCGCGGGTTTGGCTTCACGCCGAAAGTGGCGCTGATCTCTTACTCTACTTTTGGAAATCCACACGGGGAGCGTATGCAAAAAGTTAGAGACGCCGTGAAAATTCTCGATAACCGGGATGTTAATTTTGACTATGAAGGTGACATTGCTGCCGATATTGCTCTGAACCCCAACCACGCATTGACCTATCCATTTTCGCGCCTTGGCGGCGCTGCTAATGTGTTGGTGATGCCAGCTATTCATTCGGCAAGTATTTCTACTAAACTGCTTAATGCTGTGGGCGACGCAACCGTTTTGGGGCCGTTCCTGACGGGGCTAGAAAAGCCCGTACAGATATGCCAGCTCGGTGCCAGCGCGTCTGAAATCACGCGCATGGCTACTCTAGCCGCCTATAGCGCAATTCCCGAAAGTTAGAGGATTGTGTGAGCACTAAAAAGTCTGTTGATTTAACCCAAGGACCTGTCCACCGCCATGTGCTTCGTATGGTCGGGCCGTTTTGGTTTGCCATTTTGGCGCTCATGTCAGCGAGTGTTGTCGACACGATTTATTTGGGGCACCTTAGTACAGAGGCCTTGGCGACTATGGGGTTTTGCGGCCCGATTGTGTTTTTGGGCAATAGCGTCAATATAGGGTTGGGCGCAGGTACGCTAAGCGCTATCTCGCGAGATTTAGGGCGTAAAGATATCAACGAAGCAAAGCGGCACGGCGTAAGCGCCATATTACTGTCGATTGTCATTATGTTGATTGTAAATATGCTCGGCATGATTGGCTTATCATTATTGCTCACGAAAATGGGTGCCAATGCGGATGTAAAACCGCTTGCTATGGGCTATTTGAAATACGCTATGCCTGCGCTGGTCTTTATGGGTATCGGTATGATGTGTAACAATACCCTGCGGGCTAGCGGCGAGGCAGCTTTGCCCAGCATGATTATGATTATTGGCGCGGCGATTAATATTGTGATTGATCCGCTGCTGATTTTCGGCATTGGCCCGTTTCCGCGCATGGAAGTAGAAGGGGCGGCATTAGGTACATTAATCTCTAGCTTGTTCACGGCAGGACTTGGCCTTTACCTCGTGTTTGTCCACCGTAAAGCGGCCAGCTTTAAGGGCTTGGCGGTTGGCACAATTATGAAAGGCTGGAAGATAATTGGGCGCGTAGGGTTTCCTGCTATGGGCACGAATGTGATTGTTCCATTGTCCGGGCTCGCGGCAATGACAATTGTGGCGCGTAATCTTGGCACTAATGAGGAGGCAGCCTTTACGCTTGTGACGCGGGTGGGCATGTTGTCGCTCACGCTTCTTTATGCGTTGTCGGCCTGTATTGGCGCAATCACAGGCCAAAATGGCGGAGCAGGGCACACGGAGCGCGTACGGGCAACATTTGTATTTTGCTTTAAAATTTGCTTCGCGTGGGGCGCTTTTATTGGCATTATCCTTGGCGGATTTTCTCGCTATATTCCGTGGGCTTTTACCAAGGACGCGGCCGTGGTCGACATCGCCCAGCCTTATTTTTGGATTGTACCCATAACATTTGCATTTTACGGGCTGGTATTCGTCAGCGCCGCCGGGTTTAACGCCCTTGGCCGTCCATCTTACGGTATGGCATTTACGGTCATTCGGTCGGTCATCCTATTTGTACCATTTATATGGCTTGGCGTTATGCTAAGCGGGATGAACGGCGTGTTTATTGCAATCGCTGCTGCTAATGTTATTTCGGGTATTATCGCCATGGCATATACCCTGCGCCGCGCCCCTATGACGGTTGCTGTGCATTAAATGAAATAGGGTGTTGACGCAGGGCTAAAGATAAGGCAAATCCCGCTCACCAATAGAAATACAAAACATCGTGCGGGTGTGGCGGAATTGGTAGACGCGCCAGATTTAGGTTCTGGTGTCGAGAGACGTGGAAGTTCGAGTCTTCTCACCCGTACCATTTCTTAGAAATATGTACCCAAAATTTTGTTTATTTGATTTTTAGCGCGCGCTAAATGAAGAAAATATAGGCCTGCTCCTTATGAAGCAGGCCTAATTTATTATTGCTTAGAATTTTGTACTAATGGAGAACCGAACACTTCGGCCCGGTAATGGTACCACATCCTTTAAAAATGAAGTATGCTGCCTTGCATCATCATTCAGCAAGTTTAAGACCGATAAACTAATCCGTACATTTTGCGCGTCCAGTGGGGATTTCCATGTGCCAAACAGATTAACCAGCGCATAGCTATCCGTAGGGATTTCTAATGCGGTTGTGGTGTTTTGCTCCGCCGCATAGTCGAGTTCAGCGCGTAAGGAAAAACGGTCACTATCTGCCTCTAGCCCTGCAAGTACAGAAAATGGCGGAATGCGGGGGAGGTTGCCTGTGTCCGTTTGAGCCCGTACATATTCAGCTAGGGTATCGGCCTTCAGCGTAAAACCGCCAACGGTGCCGATATCCGTACCGCCGTGTATCTCGAACCCTTTAAAGCTCGCATCAGCGGCGGTGAATTGAAATACGGGAAGTCCGTCTTCTTCTTCTTCAATCTTGGCTTCGAAGATGTAATCGGAATAGTCAGTGTAAAACACGTTGGCCGTAATAAACTGGTTGTCAGTACGGTACCGCAAGGCTGCCTCTATGCCCGTGGATTTTTCTTTCCCAAGAGCCGCATTTCCGCGTTCAAACTGGTTTGTTGCCAAGTGAGGCCCATTGGAAAATAATTCCTCGGTTGTTGGGGCCCGCTCGGTTCTAAACACCGTGCCTCCTAAGCGTAGTGTATCTGTTAGGTGGACATCTCCGCCCGCCGAAACGCTGAGCAGATCAAAGCTGCGCTCAACATTACTCTCAGAAACGTCATGTTTGGTACTTTCATACCGCGCAGACGCTTCCAAATGAACGTTGCTTACTTCGACTTCATGAAACGTGTAAATACCTATCTGGTTGGTGGTGGTAGGCGGTACAAAAGCCTCTTCACCAATTGCAGCAAATTCACGGTGCCTAAGTTGACCGCCATAGGCAGCCTTCCATGTACCGCGCTCTGCCTGTATCGCCTCTATGCGTGTTTCATACCCCTCGTTGGTAAAGACGGTTCCGATAACACCTGGGCCTTCAAATTCGGTATGGGTATAGTCTGCATAGCCCCCAAAGAGTTGTACTTTTTCAAAAAATCCGTCGAGTTCTAGGCTGCCATTCACGTCAACGCGTGTCTGGCGAAGGCCAATCGTAACACCTTCTTCTCCACCTTCTTCTTCACCTTCACCTTCACCTTCATGCTCATGGCCGCCTGGAATTCCGTAATCGGATTCGTAGCGGTGCACAGCGGCGCCGAAGGACCCTCGATTGCCAATATAGGAAAGACCGGCTGATACGGATTTGGTTTCTACAGCTGAGTTGTCGAGCCGCCCCGGTGCTACTTCTTCATGTTCATCATGGCCTTCTTCATCATGACCTTCTTCTTCGTGTTCTGCCTCTTCTATTGCGATAAAGCGGTCACTTTCAGTAAAACCGGGAATAGAATAATCGTCCGTAGCTTTATATGTACCATCAAGGTGTAAAACAAGGTTAGACCCAAGGGCAGTGTCTAGTGACCCAGCGACTTCGCGGCCACTATCTACACTGGAGGTGCCAATACGCACCGCGCCATCAAATTGGCCATCGGGCATTTTATCGGGAATACGCCCGTCGATTACATTGATAATGCCGCCAGAGCCTGACGATCCAAACCGCAGAACTGTTGCTCCGCGTAGGACTTCAATACGTTCGGCTTGTGCTGGCTCGGCAGCAACTGCATGATCTGGGGAAGCAGAAGACGCATCAATGGAGCCTATGCCATTTGTTAACACGCGTACACGGTCACCTCCCTGTCCACGGACGATTGGGCGAGAAGCCCCAGCGCCGAAGAAAGTAGATGAGATGCCTGGTTCAGATTTTAATGTCTCACCTATGGTTGTTGCGAGACGGTTTGAGAGCTCGTCACCTGTTAGAATAGATGTGCCTGTAATGGCTTCATCTATAGACCGATTTAATGGTGAGCCTGTGACGATAATTTCGTCTAGAATTTCTGTATTAGGCTGTGTTTGCGCCAAAGCGGTATAGGAAACAGATGCGAGTAGTCCGGCGCTAGCCAGACGAAAAAGGTAGGATGTGGTCATAATGAAAACTCTTCATTCAAATAAACTAAAATAGCCGTCAAAATACGGCAAAGCGGTGTGTTTACTGAATAAGAGTAGGCGGGCCTCGAGGCGGAGGCGCACGAGCTAATGGACGTGAATAAGGCGCAGATGTAAAGTTAGCTACAGGGGAAAACGGTTCTAATGTAAATTTTTCATAAATGGCTGGCGGCGTTGGTAATACTGCCTGAACATCACCCTGATTGGCACTAACAGTACATAAAATACAATCATGTTCGTGGGGTTGGCCGTCAACACTCGTGGCATGAGCGCTAGAAATACCCTGCACACACAGGAAAAGCCCGACTAGAAGAGCGGTAAACCAGCGTTTTAAAGGTGTTAGTTCCATAAAGTAGCGCGTATTGTATAAATTTTCCAAAGTCAATATAATATAACATTTCATTTTTGCCGCGTAAACAATTGTTTTGACTGGGGGGTAGTGACCTTTTCGCAGTATTATAATTTACGATCCTGATTAGGGGCTATACGGACTCTAGAACTTAAAGAGTTTCATGAAGTTTGCAGCAAGCCGTATAAATATGAGGCCTTTGCATGCTCGGGAGCAAGGTGCTCAGAAATACATTTAAGTTTTACAGTTTGGAAAATATCATCGCTTACTTAGGTTGGTTTTCAAAGTTTCGTTTTCGTGGTTTTTGTCTGTTAAATCGTCATAAAATGTTGCAAAATAAAATTTATGGCCAAGCCCGATCAAACACGCGCGTCTTCTGAGGCATCATTTTTGCAACAGCTTGAAGCGCAAAGCATCCATATTTTACGTGAAACGCTCATAGGCTATCAGCGGCCCGTATTGTTATTTAGTGCAGGGAAAGATAGCGCTGTATTGTTGCACCTTGCCAGAAAAGCATTTTATCCTGCTAAGCTTCCGTTCCCGCTTTTGCATATTGATACAGGCTGGAAATTTAAGGAAATGATTAGCTACCGAGATAGGATAGCCAAAAAATACGGGCTCAATATGTTGGTGTATAAAAACCCACAAGGGGCTGCACAGGGGATAAACCCATTCACAAACGGTGCGTCCCAATACACAGATATTATGAAAACGCAGGCGCTTAAAATGGCGCTGGATAAATACGAATTTGAATGTGCTCTTGCAGGCGCGCGGCGTGACGAGGAAAAATCGCGCGCTAAAGAGCGTGTGTTTTCAAAACGCACTTCGGGTCATAATTGGCATCCAAAAAGGCAGCGTCCAGAGCTGTGGAATATCTACAATACGCGTATTTCACAGGGTGAAAACATGCGGGTATTTCCACTGTCCAATTGGACTGAAATGGATA
>Ga0209633_10004146_pt1 | contig 13111 bp, 9 predicted proteins | sample Cruoilmetagenom1_FD_187290 | JGI IMG/M metagenome (GOLD analysis project Ga0209633, IMG submission 187290) | Oil polluted marine microbial communities from Coal Oil Point, Santa Barbara, California, USA - Sample 1 (SPAdes) (version 2) | ecosystem: Environmental > Aquatic > Marine > Oil seeps ... | reverse complement strand
CAAACTCCATCAACGCCACTAACTTAGTTTCAGAAGGAATACCGTTATGGGTATACACAACATCACCCGACTCATCATGAAACACCAGTGACAATTTGCCATGAATACCCTTTGCCGTAAAAAATTCACCATCTGACAATTCAAGCCCATCCGGGCAAACCACATCAATACCCGTGTTTGTATTGGCCTGATAAATGGCAAACTGCCGATATTTCGGGTTATCCTGCTTCTCCGCCAGAGTAGAAATAAACTGCTCGCACTCCTCGCAGTTATCCTGTTTATAAATAAACAGCAACCGCTTATTCGAACTCGCCGCCTCCCGGCTTGCATCAGAAAAGTCAACTTCACTTATCAACGGGATTTCTTGTGCCATACCTGTGGACGAAACACCAAAAAAGATAAACATAACAACAAATACATTTGTAAAAATTTTATTTTTCATGACTCACCTCTCTATGATTGGTGATCGAAGTATAAGAGCACCATAAGTGGCCGCAAGGTGCGTGCTTACAGAGAGGGTTGCGGTAATGGATGTTTGGGACTGTGTATGTGTGCAGGTGAGGGTGGGTGTTTATTGAATCGCTAGCGCGATGCTGGGTTATAAGTCCGTTCTCGGGCGGACGGCCTGAACGATAGCGAAGTAGTGCCGAAGGACCAATTTGTATGGAACAAATTGGGACAGCATAACTGCCACGAAGTGGTGAGCTACAAGGATGTAGAGAATCGAACCCGAAGGGGTTCTATGATGCGGCCGAGGTACTTTCTTAAGCATTGATGGACCGACAACATGGTATACAGCTAACTGACATGTTGCCTGAAAAATTCATTTTTCTCATATTCCATACTGTTCTCGAATGTTAAAACATTGTTTGTTAAGCGTTGCACAACCAGGGCACCTTGCATAACAATCATAAAATGTTCGGATCTCGCTTTGGCTTCTTGTTGCTTCATGCCTGCGTCCATACCGAGTTTAATCAGGGCTGCAAGCCAGGCATTGTAATCCTTTTTCAATAAGCTTTTGATTTCAGGGTTGGCATCCCCAAGACTGAGCACATTTAACAGGCAGTTTTTTCGGCCATCGCTATAGAGCCCTTTGATGGTCGTGATCATGCTATCAAATAACTTTTCCGGTTCTTCTTCACCTTTCAGTATTGGCCCAATAACATGCGTATGTAGTTGCTCACTAACATACAACACGACAGCCTTAACCATGTCATCCTTACCGGCTGGAAAGCGATGGTAAAGACTCGATTTCTTCAGACCCGTCACTTCGGCGAGCTGCGAGAGCGTTGCCCCTTCGTAGCCACGACTTCGAAAGACCTCAAATAAAGACTCAACTAGAGAGTGGTCATCTATTGTCTGGTGCGCCATATATTTATCCTTACCCATTAGTTGCTTGACAATATATCGAACGATCGTTACATTGTCACTATACCGATCGTTCGGTATCAGTAATTTCCACTAATTATATAGAGGATTAAAAATGAATAAGACAGCAATCATAATTTTTTCAGACCCCAAAAATGGTGGTGAAGAGGCATTAGGCCGCTTATTTAACGGCTTTGCCGCGGCCTATGACATTAAACAATCAGGCGGTGCCGTCTCCATACTTTTCCAGGGGACAGGAACCAGATGGCCAAGCATCGTCTCCCAAAAAGACCACCCCGCCTATGGATTATACGAGGCCCTCAAAGATGAAATCGTCGGGGTATCATGCGGGTGTGCAGATGTTTTTGGTGCAACAGCCGATGCCGTTGCCAGCGGATTTGAGCTAATAAAAGAATCCGCCATTCCAGGAACATCAGGCGTGCCAAGTCTTGGTAAATTATTACAGTCTGATACCACTATTTTGTCATTTTAATAAGCAGGTGAGCCAGATGAGGAATGTTGAGCTGTTTCATAGAGGCGAACTTGATTTGCAACAGTTGACCGGTGAACCCCTTGATGTTGCCATGGCAAGCCGCATCATTCAGGACACCATCCCCGACAACGCACTGCATTTCCTCAGTCAACAATCAATTATTTGGATAGGCATTGAGGATGACGAGAAATTTCTCTGGGCATTTCCACTGACTGGCTCACCTGGCTTTATTAGCTCGACGAATACAAAATTCCTTGAAATTGATCTGAACGAGGAAAACACAATTCCTGATCAATGGTTCAGATATTTTACAAAAGGCAAATTTATTGCTTGCCTGGTGATTGAATTATCAAGCCGACGTAGAATCCGCATCAACGGGATTATTAAAGAGATTAATAAACAAAAACTACACATAGAAGTACAACAAGCCTATCCGAATTGCCCAAAGTATATTCGATCAAGGGTCATGCTCAGCAATCCCGAAACCAGCACATTTCAACTCGTGTCGAGTGGAACGGACTTGAATGAACAATCAATAAATATTATTGACCAATCTGATACCGCCTTTGTTGCGAGTATCGGACCGAATGGCGCCGATGTGTCACATCGAGGCGGGCCAACGGGTTTTATTAAATGTCATTCGCCCAATAAAATTATCATGCCTGATTACAGGGGCAACAACATGTTTAATTCACTCGGTAACTTAAGCATTAATAATTCTGGTGGGCTGACCATAGTAGATTTTAATCAAGCTTACTTTTTGCAGCTCGCAGGTGAAGTAAATCTTTTATTTGATGGTAAACATCCCAGCATTGAGACCGATGGAACGAATAGATATTGGGAGATGATCATTCACAAATGGCGCTTATTTAAACTGGAATCCAATTTCACATGGGAGGAGCTGGATTTTTCTCCTTATAATCCTGGGTAAGATCGCTGACGCGGGCCGGATCTAAATCCGTTCGCGAACGGATGGTCGCGATACTTTTTGAAGGACCAAAAAGTATCCAAAAAGTCCTCCCCCTAAGATGACGCAAACATGTGTTTGGGATTTGGTTTTTTGTTGAGCATTGGCAGAAGGGGCATCCAAGCCCCTCTGCCAATGCGGCGGCATCCTTGCCGCCACTTATTTATATGTTAAAAAACCAAAACCCAAACACGCGCCATCAAAGGGGGCGATCCCAGCGAATTGGCAATCATGTTTACAAAGAGAAAGTAATCGGTAGGTTGGGCTGAGCTTTGCGATGCCCAACGATCTTTGAACGATGATATGTTGGGTTTCGTTTCACTCAACCCAACCTACGGGCTTAACTTTTGCCTATTCGAGGCCGAAATAGACTAGAGATATTGTTCACAGCTATCCATATTAACAGTACAAAAAGTGTAGCTTAATGCAGCTATTTTCAAAATTCAGACTCGCAACCAAGTTTGTCATCATGCTGAGCATGGTGCTTGGGTTCTTTTTTGTCATTGCCGCGGTGCTGATAAATATTTACACCAACAATATTGCTGAACACCTGATCAATCTCGCGACCCAAACGAATGCTGAACAGGTACCACAGCAAATAAAACAGTTCATTTCATCATTTAGCTTAAATATCACGCTGTTAATGCTGGGTATAAGTATTGGTGTCGTCATTGCCGTTTACACTTTGTTCCTGATTATGATTCGCCGACGATTGAATTATATGGCAGATCGTTTTCGTGATGTCTCAGAAGGTGAAGGCGATCTGCAACAACGTATTGCAGTAAAAGGCAGTGATGGTCTGGATATTATTGGTCGACTGTTCAATAAGTTTATGGAAAGACTACAGGCCATGATCAGTGAAATTATGCAAAACATGCAAAGTCTGAATGATGTCGCCAGCCACGTTACGGACATTGCCAGCAAGAGTACCAATGAGGTTGTGCAACAACAAAGCAGACTCGAACAGGTCGCCACGGCTATGAATGAAATGTCCGCCAATGCCGAAAAGGTTGCCGAACATGCCAAAACCGCTGCGGAAAAAGCCAGTGATGCAGAACAGTCCGCCCAACAGGGTCTGGATGTCGTTAATAACACCGAAAAGGATATTCAGTTACTAGCCGATGAAATAGCGCGTGCCAATGGAGTTATCCAGAAGCTGGACACCAATAGCGAAGAAATTGGTTCTATTGTGTTGGTCATTTCTGATATTGCCGAGCAAACTAATTTGCTTGCTCTGAATGCCGCCATCGAAGCTGCCCGTGCCGGTGAACAAGGCCGGGGATTTGCAGTCGTTGCCGATGAGGTCAGATCGCTTGCCAATCGGACACAGGAATCAACCAATGAAATTAAAAAAATGATCGACCGACTCCAGGAAGGCACCGGAGATGCGGTGCAGGTCATGGAGAAAAGTCAGGAACGCGCCCGCAATGGTGTCGAGCAAAGCCAGGCCACTGGCCAGACCCTTGACTCAATTTCTAAAATTATTTCCGAGATCAACCAGATGAATACCGAGATATCGCAAGCCATTGAGCAACAGAACCAGGTTGCAAAAGATATCGACATGAACATCACCAACATCAACCAGTCCGCACAGGCCGCGGCAGATGGTGCCCGTGAAAGTCTGGATGAAAGTGAAAAATTAGCCGGTCTGGCGACGACTCTGCAAACGCTATTGCGGCAATTCAAGGTTTAAATGGGTAGCGAGGTTTTATCCTTATTATGAGGATCGCTGGTGCGGGCTGGATCTGAGCTCGTAGGGCGGATTAGCGAAGCGTAATCCGCCGTATGTTTTAAAGTTAAAACCTATTGAATGAAAGCCTACTCCTGGATTGAACGAGGATCAATCCCCTTAGATGGCGCGTTGTGATGTTTGGCTTTCGGGGTTTTATATCGGCCTTACCGGCCTTACCGGCCTTACCTGGGCCTTACCTGGACACCCAATTCTAAGAAATAAGGAAACTCGTTGTTATTTATAGATTTTACAAGATTTATTAAGATGGGTGTCCGGATAATTCTCTGAATGCCGCCATCGAAGCTGCCCGTGCCGGTGAACAAGGCCGGGGATTTGCAGTCGTTGCCGATGAGGTCAGATCGCTTGCCAATCGGACACAGGAATCAACCAATGAAATTAAAAAAATGATCGACCGACTCCAGGAAGGCACCGGAGATGCGGTGCAGGTCATGGAGAAAAGTCAGGAACGCGCCCGCAATGGTGTCGAGCAAAGCCAGGCCACTGGCCAGACCCTTGACTCAATTTCTAAAATTATTTCCGAGATCAACCAGATGAATACCGAGATATCGCAAGCCATTGAGCAACAGAACCAGGTTGCAAAAGATATCGACATGAACATCACCAACATCAACCAGTCCGCACAGGCCGCGGCAGATGGTGCCCGTGAAAGTCTGGATGAAAGTGAAAAATTAGCCGGTCTGGCGACGACTCTGCAAACGCTATTGCGGCAATTCAAGGTTTAAATGGGTAGCGAGGTTTTATCCTTATTATGAGGACCGCTGGCGCGGGCCTTACCTGGAGGCCTTATTACCCGGACACCCATTCTAAGAAATAAGGAAACTCGTTGTTATTTATAGCTTTTACAAGATTTATTAAGATGGGTGTCCGGATAATTCGCTTTCATATACACAATTATTTCATCATATTCATAATTATTACCGGTGCAGTTGGAACATCTGCCATAGATCGGTAATGATCCCAGGTATCTTCTATCGCCCAAGAATCTATCTCTTGAGTTAAAATTTCTGTCGTTGACATATCACCAGAAACTTCATTTTTAAATCCAGACACTTCTTCTGCTGGTACATGTTTAAAATAGCAACTTTCCTCAACACTATATGAAACACTAAACTTTATTCTATAGAAAGATTTCTCTGGTCTTATTACAATATTTTCGAATATAAATTCTATATCTTTATGTCTACCATGATTAGTAGGTATCTTTTTTCCATACCATGCCTTATACAATAACTCAATAACGGTTCCCAGCTCTTCTCCTGATTCTGAATAAACTTGATAATATTGAGGCCCTTTGTCATATGGAAGAATTACTGGACCTGAAGTAGTTAACTTAAGACTGAAGCTTTTCAACTTACTCATTATTACTACATAAGGAACTGTTACAATAGTTTTCCAATCATGATCACCAGTATCAATTAAACTATATAATTCTAGTCCTGCTTTCTCACCCCTTGTTCTAGCAGCTTTTGAAAAACCGTTCGCCGAAACAATTGCTCCTTTATTTGCACCAACATCTTCAGCAAGACCGATTACCTCTTCGACATCCTTTACATCAACAGGCTTCGATAAGTCTTTACAGTCCATAACTATCAAAACTTCATATTGGCCAATTTTCTGCCTAATAGAAATATCAATTTGTCTCTTGACGCCAGTAATTTTCCCTTCAATTTTTTCGTCTAGTGTAACTAGCGCACCTGGCGCAAGATCTTCTTGCACCTTCTTCACCAGTTCCTCAAACCTTTTCCACTTTGGTTTCACAGTCACACACTATTTAATATCAAATGAATTTATATTCTAAAGAACAATTAAAATTTGCTATCAGGCCTAGTCAAAGAAGCCTACTCTGACAGATAGGGTGGATCAATCCCCTTTGATGGCGCGTTGTGATGTTTGGCTTTCGGAATGAAGTTCGCAATCGGGCCATGGATGGCCTGTTTGCGAACTTCATTCCGAAAGCCGGACATCACAACATGGTTGCGCCAGCTTGGGGAGCGTTTCTTTGGGTACTTTCTTTTCGCAAAAGAAAGTACCTCGGCCGTCCGGCCGAGACCGGACTTAAGATTCCGTTCGCGATAGCGATTCAATTTAAAGAAAAGAGCGAAGAACCTGAATTGATCCCCTCACCCTAGCCCTCTCCCGGAGGGAGAGGGGATAAAAACCTAATCGCGGACACAGTCCGCTCCTACTCGGGATCATACCCCAAATTAGGGGAAAGCCACTTCTCAGCCACCGCCAACTTCATCCCTTTACGCTTAGCATAATCCTCAACCTGATCCCGATTAATCTTGCCAACCGCAAAGTAGGACGAATCCGGATGTGAGAAGTACCAACCACTCACCGATGCCGCCGGATACATGGCTTTGGATTCCGTCAATTTACACCCCGTCTGTTTCTCGGCATCAAGTAACTCGAATAACTTATCCTTCTCGGTATGTTCCGGGCAGGCGGGATAACCCGGCGCAGGGCGAATGCCCTGGTAGTTTTCACGCACGAGTTTTTCGCTATCAAAGTCATCTGACTTCAAGCCAGTGTCAGCTGACCAGTCACCGGGCTCAAAGCCCCAGTTGATATGCCTGACGTAATCGTGCATGTGTTCGGCGAAGGCTTCGGCCAGACGATCGGCGAGGGCCTTGACCATGATGGAGTGATAGTCGTCGTGTTTTTTCTCGAAGGCCTTGGCCTTTTCTTCGGCACCGTGGATGGTGACCACAAAGGCGCCGATGGCATCTTTTTTACCGCTTGATTTGGGTGCAATAAAGTCGGCGATACAGCGGTTCGGTTTACCCGGTGGGCGCTCGGTTTCCTGACGCAACTCATTCAGGGTCATGCGGACCTTACCTTGGCCATCATAGACCTCGATATCGTCATCATTCACCTGATTGGCCGGAAACAGGCCGATCACGGCTTGGGCCTTGAACCATTTTTCGTCGATGATCTGCGTCAGCATCTTTTGCGCATCATCATACAGTTTTTTCGCTTCTGTACCCTTTTCAGCATCATCGAAGATCTTGGGATAGCTACCTCTCATTTCCCAGGTGTGGAAAAAGGGTGTCCAGTCAATATAGGGCTTTAAAAATTCCAACGGCATGTCATCGAAACTTTGCAGGCCCATGTCTTTGGGCATGGGTGGAGTGTAGTTGTCCCACTCAATCCTGGTCTTGTTTTTGCGCGCGTCTTCCAGGCTTACCCACTTGGTTTGCGCGCGACGATTGGCGTGGTTGATACGCACCTGTTCATACTCGACTTCGATGTCTTTTATGAATTTGCTACGCGTCGTTTCACTGATCAGGCTTTGCGCCACACCCACGGCGCGTGAGGCATCTTTGACCCACACGGCCTGGCCCTTGTTAAAGCCAGGATCGATCTTCACGGCGGTATGGGCCTTGGAGGTGGTCGCGCCACCGATTAATAATGGGATTTTGTAATCCAATCGTTCCATCTCTTTGCCCATGTGCACCATCTCATCCAGTGACGGTGTGATCAGACCGGACAGGCCGATGATGTCGACGTTCTCTTCTTTGGCCTTGTTCAGAATATCATTCGCCGGCACCATGACACCGATGTCGATGACTTCAAAGTTATTACACTGCAACACGACACCGACGATGTTCTTGCCGATGTCGTGCACATCGCCTTTTACAGTGGCCATGAGGATCTTGCCGTTGCTCCTGGCGCCGCCGGACTTTTCGGCTTCGATGAATGGCAATAAATAAGCGACGGATTTCTTCATCACGCGGGCCGACTTGACCACTTGTGGCAGGAACATCTTGCCCTCGCCGAACAGGTCTCCCACCACATTCATGCCGTCCATCAACGGACCTTCAATGACTTCGATGGGTCGATCAAATTGCTGGCGGGCCGCTTCGGTGTCTTCATCGACAAAGGTGTCGATACCTTTCACCAAGGCATGTTCGAGACGCTTGGCCACGTCCCAGCTACGCCATTCAAGGTCTTCTTTCTTTTCTGCGGTACTGCCGTCACCTTTATACTTGTCGGCAATCTCCAGCAGGCGCTCCGTACCGTCGGGACGACGATTCAAGACCACATCTTCCACCCGCTCGCGCAATTCCTCCGGCAGGTCGTCATAGATGGCCAGCTGACCGGCATTAACAATACCCATGCCCATGCCCGCCTTGATGGCGTGATAGAGGAACACCGCATGGATGGCCTCGCGCACCGGGTTGTTGCCGCGGAAGGAGAAAGAGACATTACTCACCCCACCACTCACCATGGCATAGGGCAGGGTCTCGGTAATCTTGTGCGTCGCCTCGATAAAATCGACACCGTAGTTATTGTGCTCCTCGATGCCGGTGGCGACGGCAAAGATATTGGGATCAAAAATAATATCTTCCGGCGGGAAGCCGACGGTTTCGGTTAAGACTTTATAGGCACGCGTACAGATCTCGACCTTGCGTTCAAAGGTATCGGCCTGACCGGTTTCATCAAAGGCCATGACGATCACCGCCGCACCATAACGACGACACAGCTTCGCCTGCTTGATGAAGTTGGCTTCCCCTTCCTTCATGGAAATAGAATTAACCACGCCCTTGCCCTGGATGCGTTTCAGGCCTTCTTCGAGGATCGGCCATTTACTCGAGTCGATCATCACCGGCACGCGGGAGATGTCCGGCTCACTGGCGATGAGATTCAGGAAGGTGCCCATGGCCTGTTGGCCATCGAGCATACCTTCGTCCATATTGATGTCGATGATCTGCGCGCCGCTTTCCACCTGATCGCGGGCCACGGTCAGGGCTTCGTCATAGCTCTCTTCCAGGATCAGCCGTTTGAACTTGGCCGAGCCGGTGACGTTGGTACGCTCACCGACATTAACGAACAGGGAATCCTTGGTGATGTTGCAGGGTTCCAGACCCGACAGGCGGGTGGTGTGATCGTTCTCTTTCGGCTGACGCGGCGGGTACTTGCTCACCGCCTCGGCAATGGCCTTGATGTGGGGCGGGGTGGTGCCACAGCAACCGCCGATGATGTTCAGGTAACCGTTTTTCGCCCAGTCCTCGATCTCCGCCGCCATTTGCTCCGGTGTTTCATCGTATTCACCAAACTCATTGGGCAGACCGGCATTGGGGTGGGTGTTGATATGGCAATTGGCCAGACCGGCGATCTCTTCAATATGCGGGCGCAGCTCTTTTGCACCGAGGGCGCAGTTGAAACCAAAACTGACGGGCTGGATATGGCGAAGGGAGTTATAAAAGGCCTCAGCCGTTTGACCGGAGAGGGTGCGGCCCGAGGCATCGGTAATGGTGCCGGAGATCATCACCGGCCATTTCTTACCCTGCTCTTCAAAGAACTGGTCGATGGCGAACAGCGCCGCCTTGGCATTAAGGGTATCGAAAATGGTTTCCACCAGCACGATATCGATGCCACCCTCGATCAAACCACGCAGGGCCTCGGTATAGGAATCGCACAGCTGATCAAAAGTGACATTACGAAAGCCCGGATTATTCACGTCCGGTGAAATACTGGCCGTGCGGTTAGTGGGCCCTAACACACCGGCCACCAGGCGCGGTTTCTCCGGTGTGGAGTATTCGTCACAGGCCTCTTTCGCCAGCTTTGCCGCCGCCACGTTCATCTCGTAGACAAGCTCCTCCATATCATAATCGGCCATGGAGATGGCATTGGCATTGAAGGTATTCGTCTCAAGGATATCGGCACCAGCCTCCAGGTAGGCCTTGTGGATATCCTTGATGATCTTCGGCTGGCTCAACACCAGGAGGTCATTATTGCCTTTGACGTCAGACGGCCAGTCCTTGAAACGTTCACCACGATACTCGGCTTCATCGAGTTTATAGGTCTGGATCATGGAGCCCATGGCGCCATCAAGGACAAGAATACGTTGCTTGAGAAGTTCGGCGAGATTGGCCATTAAATCGGAACACCTGTGTATATATTAAGGAGTGCTAATAGTAACAGAATGGAAAGATATCGACCAATAAAGGGATTTTACCGGTCGATAGCCTGAGAATCAGGGTGCGGGAATAAAGATTAACTGGTACAGATATTAAAACCGGATTTTTCGCCCGCCTTGCGCATCAAGCCTTCAACCTGTTTAATAACTGCATCGGAATCGGCCACTTCATCAGAGCTGGAGGTGGCAATGCCCATACCGAATGACAACTTGTGTTGGTTGTCTTGCTTGAACATTTCAATCAGACGTTCGCATATTGCTTCGGCTTCTTTTGTTTCTGTCCTTGGCATAATAATGCAGAACTCATCGTCAGCGACCCGGCAGGGGACATCGGCTTCGCGAATCTGTTTCTTGATATCGTGACCTATCTGGTTCAGCACCACATTACCAATGGCCTGGCCCTTTTTCTCAGCCAGTTGGGTATAGCCTTTGAGGGTAAAACAAACAATGCTGATGCTTTCTTTATAACGTCCCGCATTGGCCAGTTCACGCCGCAGGTTTTCAACCATGCCATGGCGATTAAATAATTCGGTTAGTTCATCCTTGCGTGACAACTCATTCAACTGACGCGTTCTTTCCGCAACCACCTCTTCCAGGCCTTCGGCGTAGTCCTCCAGTTCAGCCTGGGCGAGCTTGACCTTGGCCAACAGGTTGCTGATAAAGTTGTCCATGACAATCTGCACATCAAACTGCATCACCTTGTGCAAGGCGCTTCTGAGTGGCGCACTGGACTTTTCGTCCTTGTCATCGATAGTCTCGCGTAACAGGTTCTCCAGTTGATAGACAGCTGACAAATAATACCTGGCGGCTACCCCCAGACTTTCATGTGCCTTGCCGATCTCCAGCCGCCGCGCAACATAGTCATTGCCGTAATCACCCGCGAACAACTCCTGAATATATTGCGCCATGGTTTTCTTCAGGGTAGCCAGCCGCGCCTCATTACCGATGACTGCCTTCACTTCCGGTATTGTCATCTGGTGCTGATAGAACTTCTCAACGATTGAGTCGAACCGATCTTCGATGACCAACCCGTGTGCCTTGAGCAGTTTGGCATCCTTGTCATCAAAATCGATTAAGGATTTGTGGATGGCTATGTCTTGCTCTGCGAAAGACTCTTGCTGTGCAGCACTTGCATTATCTGACTTCATGGTACGACCTTCACCCCTGAATCCGTCTACGTTTAGATACGATTTATTATTACACCCTGAAAATCGCGGTATTACTCCGCTTTTATGTATTTATACCAACAGTTTACGACTTAATTGCACCATTTCCCAGTATATCAGGAACATGCAGACGCTCATTAATAATAGCCCAAACATCCGCGCCTGCTTGCCCTTTATTTTATGCACCGTAACAGGGAATTTCATCCTCGCGGGGGGAAGGCAGGCCGAGGCCACAATCCGGTAACCCAGCCAGAAAAACAGGCCAATCGGTATACTGCGGGCCGCAGCGAAGGCAACACTGGTATAGAGCATTTTTTTGCGGTTCAAACCGGCCATGGCAAACGGGTCTGAGGCCAGCGGGTCAAAACTCAGCAGAAAATCGAGCAGGGGTTCCAGCCAAACGAGAAATAACAGGTAGGCTGCAACCACGATCAACAGGTTCTGCCGGGTCCGTTTGTCCGCCGGAACAAGCTCCGGTTTTTCCTGCCGCATTCTTCAGCACTGCTCCCAGGGCAGGCCATCGAAGCGCCAACCTGCCAGGGTGCTACGGTGGTGGGTGTCGTCCAACTCACCCTCGAAGCCATCTTCAATATTGTAGACTTGATGAAACCCTTCCTTGAGCAGCAACTCACCCGCCTCCAGGGAACGCTTGCCGCTTCGGCAAATCAGCAGGACCGGGACATCATGCCCAGACTTGTGGTCCAGCCCACCCAGCACCAATTTGCGCACCTCGGCAGCAAAATGCGGATTGATGTTCCAGTCCGGCTCATCGATCCACGCGATATGGATCGCCCCCACCGGATGGCCGATGAACAGGAACTCCATTTGAGAGCGCACATCGACCAGCAAGGCCTTGGGCTCATCCTGAGCCAGTTGCCAGGCCTGCTTGGGGGAGAGGGTTTTGACGGTCAAATTCGACATACCCCTATCCTACTCGCCGTATATAAAAAGTATAGCCCCAGGGCCTGATCTCTTCGGGGCTTTGTTTTACACTTGCCGCCATGCAAACTGACCGCACACAAATTGACCAGACTGAGCCGCCCAGCAGACCGGCCGCCCCCAAGCCACCCAAGACCCTGATGCGCCAGATCGGCCGAGCCATTGGCGATTACAACATGATACGGGACGGTGACCGCTTGCTGCTGGGGCTGTCTGGAGGCAAGGACTCACTCTCCTTATTGCACATCCTGCATCACCTGCAAAGCTACGCACCCATCCGCTTTGAGCTGGGCGCCATGACAGTCGATCCGCAGGTAGAAGGCTTCGATCCCTCCCACCTGAAAACCTATCTGGCCGAGCTGGGCATCCCGTACTTTTACGAAAGCCAGCCCATCGCCAAACAGGCCGAAGCGCAAATGAAGAATGATTCCTTTTGTTCATTTTGTTCACGCATGAAGCGCGGCATTATGTACACCACCTGTCGGCGGGAGGGCTACAACGT
>Ga0209633_10004145_pt1 | contig 13112 bp, 15 predicted proteins | sample Cruoilmetagenom1_FD_187290 | JGI IMG/M metagenome (GOLD analysis project Ga0209633, IMG submission 187290) | Oil polluted marine microbial communities from Coal Oil Point, Santa Barbara, California, USA - Sample 1 (SPAdes) (version 2) | ecosystem: Environmental > Aquatic > Marine > Oil seeps ... | reverse complement strand
GGCCACAAAGCCAGAGCGTAAGCCGGGTGCGTTAGATCGTTTTGATAAGCTGTGGAAGACCACGCAACGTGCAAAGTTTTTGTTCCCCATATTGGCGCTGGCTTCAAGCAAGCCAGTTGGTTTAATACCGTCTTCAGAGTAAATTTCTGAATAACATTCATCCGCTGCAATAATAAAATTGTATCGGTGAGCCAGTTTAATTAAATGCCGCAATTGAGTGTTGCTATGCACAGCACCACTTGGGTTGCCAGGGTTGCAAATATAGAGCAGTTGGCACTTTTTCCAAACAGCTACGTCTACATCATCATAGTTTGGTAAGTAATTATTACTTTCATCGCAATTTATAAAATATGGTTGTGCGCCAGCCAATAAAGCAGCGCCTTCGTATATTTGGTAAAACGGATTAGGCATGGCAACAATACCCTGTTGCTTGCTATCGATAATGCATTGAGCAAACGAAAACAAAGCTTCTCGCGTGCCACTAACAGGCAAAATGTGATCGTGTGGGCTAATGTCAGTGGTTTCTATGCCGAATCGTTTACATAGCCAGGTTGCAATAGTTTCCCGCAAAGAATCGATACCACGAGTGGTAGGGTATTGTCCTAGAGCTTGCAGGTTCTTTACCAGTGTGTCGGTAATAATCTGTGGCGTGGGGTGTTTGGGCTCACCAACGGATAAGGCTATATGGTTAAGGTGACGAGGTGGGGTGACGCAACTTTTCAATTGAGCGAGTTTCTCGAATGGGTAGGGTTGTAAAGAGGTTAAGTCAGGGTTCATCGTGCTAAATGCTATTTTAAAGTGGAGTAGTATAAATTATTCGCCTACAGGTTAGAATTAAAAGCCATTATAGATTGCCTTTTAATAGAAACTAATGCCATCAAACTTATTACAAGTATTTGCTAAAGCCCCTACTAAGGGGCAGGTTAAAACCCGCTTAGCAGCTGATATTGGTGATGCGAAAGCGTGTGAAGTATATAAGGAGCTGCTATCGAAGACATTGAAAAACGGGGTGTCTGCCGACTGGAAAACTGAAATATGGTGCTCGCCAGATGATAAGCACTCTTTTTTTCAAGGACTTAGCGAGCAATATAATGCTGCTCTACACATTCAACATGATGGCGACTTGGGTGAGCGCATGTTATTTGCGCTTCAGCAAGGGCGTATAGCAGCGCAAAAAGTAGTTTTGATTGGCTCAGACTGCCCACTGATGACGTTAACTACGATTCAAGCGGCATTTGATGCTCTTGATACGTGTGATGTTGTGTTCTCTCCAGTAGAGGACGGAGGGTATGTGCTAGTGGGTTGTAATAAAACGAGTGAGAATATGTTTGAAAAGGTGCATTGGAGTGTCGCTGAAACACTTGAACAAAATATTTCTGCGATAAAGCGTTGTGGATTTTCTTATAAATTATTGCCGGTGTTATGGGATGTGGATACCTTAGACGATTTAAAGCGTTGGCAAAAAGTCAGCTAATGAGCTTTTCAACGATTAACACAACACCCACAATAACGCCCAGACATAACGAGCAAACGGCCAGTATTTTTAAAGGAAGGTATTTGTTATTTGGAGGCATGGCCTTCAATAAAGTCTTTCATTACAAGTAGACTGCCGGCGCCTAATTGCACATCTTGGATGATGTCTTTTTCAACAATTACAGCTGTGGGTGTTGCGCGAATATTAAATTTTGTTGCCGCTTCAGGGTCTTTCGAAATATCAATATTAATCACATTGGGATTTTGTTCACCTTGTTCTATAACCCAGGGCGTAATATTTTTACAGGCGGCACAACTCGGTGCGTAAAAGTAATAGACCTGCCAATCGTTTTGATTTTGGCTGCCGTCTGGATTTTTAGACCCAATTAACTTAAAACGGGCTAAATAAATATTGCCGAAATAAGCGATCAAGAGCACGAGAATAGCGGCGAGAAATACAGCTGAATAGTTCATGTTGTCATTAAACCTGTTTTTGAAGGTCTAGTATAAACGCTTTTATAAAGCGTGTGGCTTCACCACCGCTAACAACACGGTGATCAACGGTAACTGATAATGGTAATACGTTTCTAATAACAATTTCCCCGTCAACAACAGTTGCTTGTTCACGTGCTTTGCCAGCACCAACGATGGCGACTGTTGGCGGTAATACGACAGGGATAGCATAGCGACCGGCAATGCTGCCGTAGTTTGATAACGTGATGGTATAGCCACGTAATTCATCTGCTGAAAAGTTTCGATGTTCAACTTTTGATTTTAAATCGTTTAGTTTTGATTTTATGTTATTGAGATTGTCCCTTTCCCTTTCTATATCTCTTAATACAGCGACAAACAAACCCTGAGGGGCATCAACAGCTACGCCAAGATGAATGGGTGTTAAGACACGACGCCCCAGGGCATGAGCGTCGAACCATGCGTTTAAAGCGGGTTCTGCTTGGCAAGCGGTGATAAGCGCGCGAATTAATCGCGGGGTGATATCGGCTGTTTCATTGATGTGTGTAATATCAGCATCTTCCATTACGGTTGCTGGAGAAACCTCGGCGTGTGATTGGGCCATGTTTCTAGCCATGGCACGACGAACGCCTCTTAATGGTTCCATGGGGCCAACATCAGCTAAAATTTTTGCGACGCGACGTACGTCATCGGATTGGATAAGGCCATCATGACCACTCGGCGTGACCATGGATAAATCAACGCTCATTCTATGCGCTAAGGCTCTGATGGCGGGGGTAGCTTTGACGTTAAAAGCAGCACTTTTTTTATGGCTTGGTTGTTCTTGGAGAATGTTATCGTTAGTTTCTACTTCACCTACCACGGTGGTGGAGTTTTGTTTGGTTTCGCCCTCAAATTCTACCAGTGGGTCGCCAGTTTTTATGACATCGTTGACCGTGCCAAAGAGGTGGGTGACGGTGCCGGAAAACGGTGAGGGGATGTCAATGATAGCCTTAGCGGTCTCTACAGATACTAATGGTTCATTAATGGAGATGGTGTCACCGACGTTAACGTGCCATTCAACAATATCTGCATCGGGCAATCCTTCTCCTAAATCAGGTAAATGGAAAATATTCATTGGTACTCCATGGTTTTTAGTGCTGAACTAATGATGCGTTGGGTGCTGGGCATATAGTGATGCTCATTTTTGAACATAGGCATCACGGTGTCGTAGCCAGTGACACGTTGAATAGGAGCGAGTAATGATGTGATGCTTTTTTCAGCGAGCTGTGCCGCAATTTCTGCACCAACGCCGCAGGTTTTTGCTGCTTCGTGGATGATGATGCAGCGGCCTGTTTTGTTGACTGAATCCATAATGGTGTCAATATCCAGCGGCTTAATGGTTGCGAGGTCAATGACTTCAGCATCGATGCCTTGTTCGGCGAGTTTTTCGGCAGCTTGTAGTGTTTCTTTTATCATCGCGCCCCAACTGACAAGGGTTAGGTCGATACCTTCGCGGAGTACGAAACAGGTGTCCAATGGTAAGGGTTCGCCACTATCTTCAATGAGTTGCTTGCCATCTCGATAAATACGTTTAGGTTCTAAAAAGATAACCGGATCAGGGTTATGGATGGATGCAATTAATAGTCCGTATGCTCGCGAAGGCGAGGATGGGATTACCACGCGCAACCCCGGTATATGTGCAAAAATTGCTTCGGTACTTTCAGAATGGTGCTCTGGCGCATGAATACCACCGCCAAACGGGGCGCGAATGACCATGGGGCAGGAGAGGCGTCCTCTAGTACGATTTCGTAATCGGGCCGCGTGACCAATAATTTGATCCAAGGCCGGGTAAATGAATCCCATAAACTGTATTTCTGGCACAGGAATTAAGCCTTGGCTAGCCATGCCGATGGACATACCAATAATGGCTGATTCGGCAAGCGGTGTATCTATCACACGTTGCTCACCGAACTCATTTTGTAATCCTTCTGTTGCACGAAAAACACCGCCATTGAAACCAACGTCTTCACCTAAGATAACGATGCTTTGGTTAATGCGCATTTGGTTTGCCAGCGCATGGTTTACTGCCTCTATCATGGTCCACTCATTCATGATGTTTTTAACCCATCTATAAAAGATTGTTTTTGAGCTGCGAGATCAGTTGGTAGCTGTTCGTACATATAATCAAAAAATTCACCGGGTTGCTGATCTGGTATGTTTTTGTATGCTTCAACGGCATTATTTATGTGTTGCTGACATTTTCCATACAGTGTTTTATCTTCATTATCCGTCCAATGATATTGTTCAATTAAAAACCGTTTGTAGCGAATCAAAGGCTCTTTAGTATTAGCATCCTCAAGTGTTTGTTTGTCCATGTACCGAGAGGCATCGTCGGCAGTTGTGTGGTCGCAAAGTCTGTATGTCAGCGCTTCAATAAAGAAAGGTTTGCCTGTTTGGCGTACTTGTTCAAGTGCTTTTGTAACGTTTATTACCATGGCTAGTACATCATTACCGTCAACTCTTACGGCGGGTATGCCAACTGCAAGCGCCTTGTGTGCAATAGTTTCTGACGCGGTTTGTTGTTCCACTGGGACGGAAATTGCCCATTGATTATTGTTGATAACAAATAAGGTGGGCAGTGACATGGCACCTGCGATATTCAGTGCTTCGTAGAAATCCCCTTTAGAGGTGGCGCCATCACCACAGGTAACCACAGCAACGCTAGGTTTAGACTGGTATTTCAGGGCATATGCAATGCCTATGGCATGACATAGTTGCGTTGAAATAGGTACGCACAATGGAAAATCGTTAGATTGATTAGAAAAGTTGCTACCACGTTCGTCACCACCCCAATAATGTAAAATCTCTTCAAGTTTTACACCCCGCTGTATTTGAGCCGATATATCTCTGTAATAGGGGATGAAAATATCGTCGGACAACATGGCTTGTCCGATAGCGGCACCTATTGCTTCTTGGCCTTTTGATGAAGCATACGTGCCCATTAATCCGGTACGTTGTAAGTTAATGGCGGTTTCGTCAAAAAGGCGCGTTAAAACGAGATGATGGTAGAGGCTTACCAAAACATTACGGTTCGCTAAATAGTCAGGCAAAAGCTCTAGTAGCTGACCTTGCGTGTCTAAATAGCGGCTACACTTGGTGGTAAACTCCTGGTTTAGCATTACAGTCCCTTTTCCAGAACAGACAACAGCTTAGGCAGAAATTATTAGATATAGTTCAATATTTAATATATAAACAAGATTAATAAAAATACATAACATACTGTAATATATGGTTTTATTAAATATATAAAACCTTTGTATGCGTGTGTGAGTATAATGATTGTTATATTTAAAATAACAATCTCATAGTAATAAATGACAACCGTTGGCTATAGACCCTCTATCGTTAAGTCTTCTGAACTTAGTAAATTTTATGACGGTGTTCCCGTTGTTAATGATTTAAATATCTCGATTGAAGAAGGTAGTTTTTGCGGTATCTTGGGCCCCAACGGTGCAGGTAAAACGACGACATTAAGGATGTTCGTCGGCTTGTGTCCAATTGATGAGGGTGAATTAACGTTATTTGATAAGCCCATGCCAGAGAATGCTTCTGTCGTTCGAGAGTCTGTGGGCATTGTTCCGCAAATGGATAACCTTGATCCTGACTTTACCGTAGAAGAGAACTTAAGTGTTTACGGGCGTTTTTTTGGCCTTTCGTCGGCTGTTTTACGTAGCAGAATACCTGAATTATTAGCGTTTTCTGCTTTAGAAGATAAAGCCACTAGTAAAATTTCTGAATTGTCAGGGGGGATGAAACGCCGTTTAACATTGGCTAGGGCATTAATCAATAACCCCAAATTACTTATTTTGGATGAGCCAACCACAGGGTTAGATCCACAGGCACGCCAGGCAATTTGGCAGAAGTTGCGAGAATTAAAAAAGCAGGGCTTAACATTAATTCTTACAACACATTATATGGAAGAGGCTGAAAGGCTTTGTGATCGCGTTATTGTTATGGATCACGGCGAGATTAAGGCAGATGCACCTCCCAAGCAATTGATACGCAACGAGATTGAACCGCATGTGCTTGAAGTTCACGCGGCTGATGATGAGTTGCTGACGTGTATTAAAGAGGATACATCAGTCGCCCGATTTGAAAAATCAGGTGATATTCATTTTTTTTATGGTGAAAAACTTACTCAAGCATTGGATATGCTGGAACAAAGTTCACACGACGACTATTTGTTCCGCCCAGCAAACCTTGAGGATGTTTTTATTAAATTAACGGGGCGGGACCTTCGTGAATAATTTAAGTCTTTTTCTTTCGAGGAGCACATCTATTTGGTCACGTAATATACGTGTTTGGGCCAAGTTGGCAGGTCCATCTTTGTTGGGCAATTTTGGTGAACCGTTTTTATATTTACTTGTTTTAGGTTATGGTCTTGGGCAGTTTGTAGGGGAAGTGCAAGGCTTAACGTACATGGCATTTTTAGCATCAGGGGTCCTTTGCACAAGTGCAGTTAACTCTGCAAGTTTTGAGGGGATGTACTCTGCTTATACACGTATGGATGTACAGCAAACTTGGCTTGGTATGTTGTCGACTCCCGTTGGTGTGGGTGAGGTGGTCTTTGGCGAAATATTATGGGCAGCAACTAAAAGTTTGATCAGTGTGACGGCTATTTTAATTGTTGCTACTGGGCTGGGTTTGGTTGCTGACTTATGGTCGCTTTTTATTATTCCAGTCGCCTTTTTAACGGGTCTGTGCTTTGCGTCTTTAGCGCTACTGGTGACATCATGCGCTAAAAGCTATGACTTTTTTCTGTATTACACGACGCTGTTTATCACACCGATGGTGTTGTTGAGTGGGGTTTTCTTTCCAATTGATACACTGCCAATGGGTGTGCAATGGTTAGCAAAGAGTTTGCCTTTGTACCATGCGATTTCACTAGTAAGGCCCTTAATGACGGGAGGCGAATTAAGTTATGTCATCCCTCATTTATCTGTTTTACTGCTTTATGGTGTGGCCGCAGCACTTTGGGCAACATCTCGCATAAAGAAAAGGCTCATTAAATGAGCCTTTTTACTTAATCAGTGTGCTGTCTTTCAGGTAGGTAGTACAACTTTATTACGCCCAGTTTCTTTTGCGGAATATAAGGCTTTGTCAGCCCTATCAATAAACTCATCGACAGTATCATTTGTCTTCAAAAGACTAACGCCGGCAGATATGGTGACTTTACCAATGGTTTCACCACTGTCTTTGCGCTGTAGCTTGCTGTTTCCCATGGCAATGCGAGCTTTTTCTGCTAATTCGAATGTTTGATCCATGGTTTTATTGTGCAAAATAACAGCAAACTCCTCTCCGCCATAACGTGCAATGTGTTGGTCTTCTCCAAATATTTGTTTCATCAGAGCGGACACGTATCTAATCACGCGGTCACCTACTAAGTGACCAAAACTATCATTGATGCGTTTAAAGTGATCAATATCCAGCATCAATAAATGATGCGTGTCGTCACCAGTTTTTTTATGAACAAGCTCGTTTATATAGGTGTCGAATGCTCCTCTATTTTTAAGCCCGGTTAGCGCATCTTTTTCAGCCATTGCCTTAACGGATCGGAGCTCTGCTTTCATTTTCTCAATTTCTTTATTTGATGCCTCCATTCGCTGTTGTGCTTCATGGGTGCTTTTTGAAATAGCACGGGTGTCTCGTACGATTTGTTTGAGAATAATGGCGCTAGCATCAGGGTCAGAAGCAGAAGTAGTGGCAAGTTTTTCAACGTATTTGTTTAGAGATTCATCAAAATTGTTCGCATCTTGGTTAACATGTAGTATTTCATCTGATGTATTGCCAATGATTTTTTCTAAACCTTGCTGAACTTTTTCTTGTTTATCAAGTGTATAACCACCATTAAAATACTTCTCATACAGATCTGTCATTAAATCTTCTGAAAAAGGTTTTTTTTCCGACATTGTGTTGTCAATGATTTCATTTAAAGCAAGTGACTCGCTGGCTACATATTGATAAATAACAGCATAGTTAACCGGTGTGGGTTTTAATTGGAGCTTTGTCAATAATGGAATTGCTTGACGTAAGTGCTCAGATGACTGGGTAATAGAGTCTTGATTTTGCATGTGCGGTTCGCCTTGTAAAACTTTTGTTATTATAAAATTATGTAAAGTGGTTTTAGTCCTGTCGTTATATATAAGATTAGTTGAAAAAAATTATTTGTCAGTAATGTGGAAACATATTTAAATAAACTTGATTATTAAGTAATAATGGATAGCGTTCTAAGGCTAAATAAAATGAATGGCAATAACGAGTGCAATTTTATTTATGCTCTATAGTTATTATTTGAACAAACTTTAGAAATCCTACTTTTTGAAAATAGACAAAATAAAATACTGGTTGTTGATTTCCCTGCTCATGGCCTCCGTTTGTCCAAGTGTTTATGCGGACTTATACAAAAAAGTTGATCGATACGGCCATACATCTTATACAGATAACCCGAGCTCAAGTGGTTATAGGCTTATCATGCGAACACCGAAAAAAGGCACGGTGGCTTACAAGAATTTTTCAGCCAACCGACAGCGCTATGCGCCGATTATTCGCCGAGAGTCACGTCGTTATCGAGTTGATCCAGCTTTAGTTATGGCTGTGATCCACACTGAATCTGCATACGACCAAAGGGCTGTCTCTAAAGCGGGGGCAGTGGGTCTGATGCAATTAATGCCAAAAACAGCTCAGCATTATGGTGTTACAGACCGGACAAATCCTAAGCAAAACGTTAATGGTGGCACGCGCTATTTGCGCCACTTATTAGAGCGTTATAAATTTGATATTAGGTTGGCCTTGGCCGCATACAATGCGGGTGAAACGGCAGTTGCGAAATATGGCAATAAAATACCCCCGTATGATGAGACTCAAAAATACGTCAAAATTGTTTTGTCTAGGTATCAAAAATATATGCATATTGGGGCGAGCTTATGATGCTTCAAAAGTTAGTTGATAGCTCTGAGGATTTGGCATCGTTACCTGACGTTTGTGTGCGTTTAAATGCTGGCATAGATGACCCTCATTTTGCTGCGATGGACCTTGCTGAGATTTTGTTGCTTGATACAGCTCTTTCGACGGTGTTATTAAAAATAGTTAATAGCGCGTTTTATAATTTCAGTATGCCCGTAGAAACGATTTCTAGAGCAATAACTGTGGTCGGTATCGATGATCTTCGGAGTTTGATTCTTGCTGCAAGCGCAGTAGGAGCATTTAAAAACATCGCCAGTGATTTGGTTGATATGAATGATTTTTGGACTCATAGTCTGTATACAGCAGTGTCTGCTAGGTGCTTAGCAAAGCATTATTCGATATTACATCCAGAGCGCTTGTTTGTAATGGGGTTATTGCATGATGTGGGACATTTGATAATGTATCACCAAATGCCCAAAGAGTCGTCGGATGTATTGATGAGGACGGAAGGTGAGCCTGATTTGCTTTCAGATGTTGAGAAAGACGTGTTTGGTTATACGCATGCTCAAGTGGGCGCGGCGCTGTTAAAAAAATGGCGTTTACCAGATAGTATTGTTGATGGTGTAGAAGACCATCACAACGCTAAAGCGGCAGGTGATGTTAGTTTGGAATCAAATATTGTTTATATTGCGAATCAAATGACAGAAGTTCTTGAGCACGGAGAGCCGTTAGAATCGTTGATGGCCAAGCTAGATTTTGAAGAAATGGCTGCCCCTGAGATTTCAGAAAAAAACATGCAGATGTTGATTCAGAGTATCCCCGCGCTTTTTACAGAATCAAAGTCAATTATAACGCCGATGGCAATTTAAGGAATCTATGCGCTTGTTACATACCATGTTAAGGGTTAATAATTTAGCGAAGTCGTTAGAGTTCTATACGGCTGTATTAGGGATGGAGTTGCTCAGGAAAAACGATTATGTAGACGGCAGGTTTACCTTGGCTTTTGTTGGTTTTCAGAGCGAGTCTGATGGGGCTGTTATTGAATTAACGTATAACTGGGATGTTATAGAAGAATATGAGTTAGGTAATGCATTTGGGCATATTGCTGTAGAGGTTGATGATGTTTATTTAGCATGCGATGCTATTCGTGAGAAAGGTGGTGATATTGTCCGCGAAGCGGGACCGATGAAAGGCGGCAGCACTATTCTTGCTTTTGTAAAAGACCCTGATGGCTACATGATTGAGCTGCTGAGTTCTGGTTAAAGCACTCTGTAATCAAAATGGTTTAGCAATGGTATTAGTTTAATCAGTGGTAGGCCAACAAGCGCATTAGGGTCGTCGCCAACTATTTTTTCAAATAATGCTATTCCTAGCCCTTCCGATTTAAACGCTGCAGCACATCCGTACGGTTTATCAATTGATACATATTGTTTAATTTCAGAGAGGGATAACGATTTCATTTTAACGCTACACTTATCAAGTGCTGTTTTATATTCTTGTGTTTCCGTATTTAAAACGCACACACTGGTATAAAAATTTATTTGTTGTCCAGAAGACCGTTTCAGCTGATCGATTGAGTTTTCAGCATTGCCTGGTTTATGAAGTTGGGTATTCCCCAGCATAGCGACTTGGTCCGAGCCGATAATAAGGTGATTGGGGAACTTCTTAGCTAAGGCATGTGCTTTTTCATTGGCCAGTCTTGCTGATAATTTAGTAGGTGTTTCATTACCTTGCTGACTCTCATCAATATCAGCTGATGCGCATTCAAATGTAGGGCAAACTTTTTCGAGAAGGGCTCGTCTAAAAGGAGAGCTAGATGCTAATACTATTCTGGGTGAAATTTTCATATAATAATAAAATTGAATGCTTGGATCTATTTTAACTCATGAACAATACATTACAGATAGAAATTGACCCTTTGTTATGCGCTGAACAAGGACGCATTTTTGAAGGACAAATAAACACTAAAGACATGCCTCGGATAGTTGGTGAAGTGGGCGAATCAGCCACCAATATACAAGTGATTCTTGAGTTTTCTCGCCGTAATAAAATTATTGTTGTGACGGGTCGGATTTCTGGGAATCTCATGTTACAATGCGCGGCTTGTTTGGAAGCCATTGACTTCCCTATAGATATTAACCTCAATTTGGCCATCGTTAATGATGATTCTTTAATCGGTGTATTACCAGAAGGGCTCGATCCTAAGGTGGTTGAGGATGGAAAACTCATGTTAAGTGATGTCGTTGAAGATGAGCTTGTTTTGGCGTTGCCTGATATAGCTAGACATGATGAATGCCCAATTGAGTTACCAACAGTTAGTGCAAGCGCTGATTTTGTTGAAGAAGTAAACGTAAAAGTAAACCCCTTTAAAGTGCTCGAAGGCTTTAAAAAAGATTAATTCTCTGGAGATATTGAGATGGCAGTTCAAAAAAGTAAAAAATCACGTTCAAGACGCGGCATGCGTCGTTCACATGATTCGTTAGAAGCAAAAACGCTTTCAACTGAGCCAACAACTGGCGAAATACATTTGCGTCACCACGTTAGTGCTGATGGTTTTTATCGCGGCGAACAAGTTATTGCGGATAAAGATTAATTTAATACTTACGCCTAGCAAGTATTAAATGCAAAGCACTGTAAAACGTTAAGCCACTATGTTTGACGCAAAAATTACAGGAACAGGTAGTTATTTACCTGAGAAGGTTGTTACTAACAAGGACTTCGAATCCATCATCGATACTACTGATGAGTGGATTTTTGCGCGTACAGGAATTAGGCAACGTCACGTTGTGGCTGACCATGAATCTTCTTCTAGCATGGCTGAAATTGCAGCTAAACGGGCGCTCGAAGCGGCCGGCATTAAAGCCAGTGAGATTGATTTAATTATTGTTGGTACGAGTTCGCCTGATAAGGTGTTTCCTAGTACTGCGTGTGTATTGCAAAATTTATTGGGTGCTGGTGACTGTGCGGCATTTGATGTCCAAGCAGCTTGCTCTGGTTTTATTTATGGGCTTGGAATTGCGCATCAGTTCATCAAAGCGGGCGGCGCAAAAAAGGCTTTGGTTATTGGCTCTGAAGCAAACTCACGCATCCTTAATATGGAAGACCGCAGTACCTGTGTTATCTTTGGTGACGGTGCTGGCGCCGTCGTTGTAGAGGCGGCTGAAGAAAAAGGTATATTATCAACCCATCTTCACACCGATGGGCAATATCAAGACATGTTATTTGTTAATAACCCCATAAAAGATCAAAAACAACACGGTGAGCAGGCTTACATGACTATGTTGGGAAATGATGTATATAAGGTGGCTGTTAAAACACTCGGCAGAATCGTAGACGAAACCTTGGATGCAAATAATATGCAAAAGTCTGAGGTGGATTGGCTAATACCTCATCAAGCGAATATCAGAATCATCTCATCCGTGGCAAAAAAATTAAATATGCCCATGGATAAAGTTGTATTAACTATTGAAAACCAAGGGAACACCTCTGCAGCATCAATACCCTTAGCATTAGACATAGCGGTTAGAGATGGTCGAGTTAAGCCTAATGATGTGGTATTAATGGAAGCGTTTGGTGGAGGCTTTGTTTGGGGCTCTGCTTTGGTAAAAATGTAACTAATAAAATCAAAAATTATGAATAAGAATAATGTAGCGATCGTTTTTCCCGGCCAAGGGTCTCAAGCAGTTGGGATGTTAGGCGAGCTAGCTGGCCAGTTTTCAATAATAGAACAAACATTTGAAGAGGCCTCAAATGCCCTGGGTAGAGATTTATGGGCGATGTCGCAAAGTGGGCCAGTTGAAGAGCTCAATAAAACTCAAAATACACAGCCGCTGGTACTAACAGCCAGCATTGCGATGTGGCGTGTTTTACAAAGTCAAACTGAACTTCAGCCTAGTTATCTGGCTGGCCATAGTTTAGGGGAATATACGGCGCTTGTTTGTGCAAGTAGTTTAGATTTTGTAGACGCAGTAAAACTGGTTGAAGAACGTGCAACGTATATGCAGCAAGCCGTTCCGGAAGGCCAAGGTGCAATGGCCGCTATTTTAGGATTAGAGGTCGATGATTTACAAAAGATTTGTGAAGCAGCAGCTGCAGGCGAAATAGTATCTGCGGTTAACTTTAATGCGCCGGGCCAAGTCGTTATTGCTGGAAATACGAGTGCAGTGAATCGTGCGATTGAGTTAGCGAAAGAAGAGGGTGCTAAACGCGCGCTTCCTTTGCCT
>Ga0209633_10004144_pt1 | contig 13119 bp, 16 predicted proteins | sample Cruoilmetagenom1_FD_187290 | JGI IMG/M metagenome (GOLD analysis project Ga0209633, IMG submission 187290) | Oil polluted marine microbial communities from Coal Oil Point, Santa Barbara, California, USA - Sample 1 (SPAdes) (version 2) | ecosystem: Environmental > Aquatic > Marine > Oil seeps ... | reverse complement strand
GCGCGTGTTTATTAGCCTCAAAACGCATTAAAAATGCTATTGGCACCCCCCCCCTTTTTTCATATTGGTGAAGTAATTAGTTTGTATCATTTTAATGCTAGTTGTCATTAATCCATGACATATATCAATCTCTCTTTGTGTAATTTCTTTTCTTGATACACATCAATGCTCCAATATCCCTAACTTAACTAAGGTTAGTTTATTGTTCATTTATGAGTGTTTTTTAAACGCTATTTATTATAAATGGGTAAGCAATTTTCAATAACAAGGCTTTCAATAAACAGGAGATTATATGATGAAATACAAACATATCGGAGCTGCTCTTTCAGTTGCTATCGGTTTGGCTCTTACGGGTGTTTCTACGCAAGCATTCGCAGAAAAAGCTAAAGCGCCAGAGATGTCAGAGGCAGACTTCGAAAAAGCCAAATCAATGTACTTCCAGCGTTGTGCGGGTTGTCACGGTGTTTTGCGTAAAGGAGCTACAGGTAAAAGCCTTGAGCCTAAAAACACTTTAGAAAAAGGTCAGGAACGTCTTGAAAAAATCATCACCTTAGGTACAGAAGGTGGCATGAACAACTTTGACGATATTTTTTCTAAAGAAGAAATCAAAATGCTGGCGACCTACATTCAGATTGAACCACCTGTTCCACCTGAGATGCCATTGTCGCTAATGAAGGAAAGACATGAAGTCCATGTTGCTCCTAAAGACTACCCAACCAAGCCAATGCATGATCGTAACTGGGAGAACTTCTTCTTAGTAATTGAGCGTGATGTGGGAAAAATTGCAATTATCGATGGTGATAAAAAAGAAGTTTTTGCACGTATTGATACGGGTTACGCAGTACACGTACTAAAAACTACAGAGCATCATGATACGCTGAAAGCAAAAGATCCAGGACGTTTTTGGTATGTAATGGGTCGTGATGGAATGATGACAAAGGTTGACCTTTGGCAGACGCCTGACAAGATGAAAGTGGCTAATGTACAGGTTGCATATGACGCACGTGACGTTGCTGTTTCAGGTGATGGTAAGTACGTTATTGGTGGTGGTTACTGGCCTCCTCACTTCGTAATTCTTGATGCTGAAACAATGATGCCGGTTAAAGTCGTTTCTACTCGTGGTACTAATGTTGATGGCGAGTATGTAAACGAATCTCGTGTAGCGGCTATTTATGACACGCCTAAAGCACCAACGTGGTTAGTTGCTGCTAAAGAGCTAGGTCAAATGTGGCAGGTAGATTATTCCGATCTTGATAATATGAAAATCACCAAGATCAACTCTGCCAAGTTCTTGCATGATGGTTTCTTTGATCCAACAGGTCGTTACTTCCAGATTGCTGCAAACGCATCTGACAAAATGGTAGTTGTTGATACCGTAACTCAGAAACTTGAAGCAATGATTGATGTGGATAAGAAGCCTCATCCAGGTCCAGGTGCTAACTGGAATGATGAGAAATGTGGCCCTGTTGCTGGAACTACTCACCTTGGTGTTGGTAAAGTTACTGTTTGGGGTAATGATCCTAAAGGTCATCCTGATAATGCCTGGAAAATCTGTTATGAAGTTGAAACAGACGGACCTGGCGTATTCTTGCGTACACATCCTAAATCTGACTACGTTTGGGCTGACCAAACTAAACATCCAGAGCCAGAAGTTCAGCAATCTGTTCAAGTCATCGACAAAAAGACTCACAAGATTGTTAAGACTATCCAGCTAACTGATGTTGAAGGTTATGCAGCGGTACACTTTGAGTTTAATAATGATGGTTCAGAAGTTTGGGCCTCTGTATGGAATCGTAAAGATAGTAAGAAGCCTAACGGTGAGATCATTATCTTTGATTCTAAAACACTTGAAGAAAAAGCGCGTGTCAAGGGACTTTACGCTCCAACAGGTAAGTTCAACGTTCACAACCGTGTGAATCACGTAACTTAAAATGAAGTAGATGTATCTAACGGGCGTGCAATTTTGTACGCCCGTTTTATTAAAGCATTAAAAAGTTGTTTGTAAAATTATGACTAACTACTGAGTTGCCCATAATTTTCCAAACCGCTTTTGGATAGGAGAACCAAATGACAGACACAACAGCAAAAACAGGATTCTTTTCACGACGATTAACGAAAGGCGCCACCCTTGGCGCTGCACTATTGTTTTTCTTTGTCGGCATTATTTTCTGGGGAGGATTTAACACCGCCATGGAAGCCACCAATACCTTGGAATTCTGTGTTTCTTGTCATGAAATGGAAGAGAATGTTTATAAAGAATACAAACCTACCATTCACCATTCAAACCGTAGTGGAGTTCGCGCAACCTGTTCTGACTGTCATGTTCCCAAGCCATGGATTCACAAAATGGTGCGTAAAATTAAGGCCAGCAACGAGGTTTGGCATAAGATTTTAGGAACCATAGATACCCCCGAGAAATTTAACAATAAACGCCTAACTTTGGCAAAAAATGTCTGGAAGACTATGAAAGAAACAGACTCACGCGAATGTCGTAACTGTCATAACCTGGAGTCTATGAACCCTGCATTCCAAAAGCCTCGCGCTAGAAAACAACATCTTAATGCCATGAAAGAAGGACAAACTTGTATTGATTGTCATAAAGGTATTGCGCATAAGGATATTCGCAAAGAATTAAGCGATGAAGAAATTGAAGAGCTTGAAAAGCCAAATCCTGATTTTGTACGTGAAGTACCTCAAATGTTTCTGGATGGTTTAAAAGTTGTAGAACAGAAAGAAAAAGAAGCTGCTGACAAAGAGACAGCGGCTAAAGCAAAAGCTAAAGAGAAGAAAAAAGCAGCCAAAGAGGCCGAGAAAAAACGCATTAAGGAAGCGGTCGACAAGGCAGTCAAGGCAGCTGATAAAAAGCGTATTGATGATGCTGTTAGTGCAGCACTTGCAAAAGGCGACTCTAAGGCACCTGTAGCGGTTGCAACAACAGCAACAAGCGAAGCTACACCAGACGCAGCTGCAGCAGCGGTCAAAACTGTCCCAGCAGCATCTAGTGGAAGTAGCATAAACTGGGATGATGCTCCTAGCCGTGAAATCACCATTTTCTATCCTGGTCAATCTTCAATGGAATGGATGCTTACGGGTAAAGATCACGGTGGCGCTCGTCCATTCGTAAAATTAGGCGATCGCTGTACTACCTGTCACGACAAAGAAACAGCTAAAATGGGACAAAAGATTGTCACTGGTGAAAAATTAGAGCCAGAGAAAACACTAATACCAGGTAAGCGAGGCAGCATAGCTGTCAATGTACAAGCTAGTCATGATGCTGAAAACCTGTATATGCGATTTGAATGGGAAAACTCAGAGCATACTCCCGTACCTTTTGTTGACGGTGGAAAAATGGATCCTGAGAACCCTATGAAATTGGCCATTATGTTTGCTACCGATGATGCTAAATATGCCGGTCAGGCTGGTTGTTGGGGAACTTGTCACCACGATGCAAACGGAATGCCCCATGCTCCTGCTGACACTAAAGTAACAAAATACCTTACTGAAAGTCGAACCAAAATTGAGGTAAAAGGGAGACGCGGTAAAATGCGAGGTGGCTGGGATAAGCGTAAATCAGATGATGAAATCAAAGCTGAGATGGATAGCATGCACTTCATGGATATTATTCGCTACAAATCTGGCAAGAATACATCTGAGGACGGAAACATCCTTGCTGATCGTGTTATGGAAGGTGGACAAGGCAGTGAATTCAACGCCAAACTTGATGGTGATAACTGGGTTGTAGAGTTAAAACGCAAGCTTAAATCTGACAAACCTGGCGATATCAGCATGGCAATGGATAAAATGTATAACTTCGGCTTTGCAATCCATGATGACCATACCAATGAACGTTTCCATCATGTATCACTGGGTTACAAGTTAGGTTTTGATAATGATAAAGCTGAGGTTAATGCAACAAAGCAATAACCGCTCATTCGTTAAACGATTTACAGAATTAACCACAAAGAGTTAACGGCTCTTTGTGGTTTTTACATCCATAATTAATATATATAATAGACATCATGAAAACCATCCTGATCATTTTCTTTTCTTTTATCCTAAGCTCCGCTTTTGCAAACACAAAGCACGATATTGAAATCAAAAAATTTAAATTTTCACCTGCTGAAATTACCATTCAAGTAGGAGATACAATCCGCTGGACTAATAAGGAAAAGCGACAATATCATAGCGTCTGGTTTGAACAATCAGGAGAACCTGAGCCAGATTATTTCTTTCCCGATGAGTTTTTTGAAAAAGCCTTTGATAAATCGGGCGATTTTCCCTATCGTTGCGGCCCACATCCAAAAATGACAGGAACAGTACATGTTGTTCAGCCAAAATAAACACTATTTAGCGTTATCATTGACACTTTCACTATTGCTATCACACCCACTTCTCGCCGATGCGCCACTGGATGACGAATTAACACAAGCAATGAAACTAGAAGGCAATGTAGAAAAAGGAAGAGAAGTATTCAAACTTTGCATCGGCTGTCATAGCTCTAATGGCTGGGGTCTAAAAGATGGTACTTTTCCGCAACTCTCTGGCCAGTATCGTAGCGTAATCATCAAACAACTTGCCGATATTCGTGCAGGAAACCGTGATAACCCATTTATGGAGCCAATTGCCAGAGAATCTGTAATGGGAGGCCCACAGGCTATTGCTGACGTTGCAGCCTATATTGCAACACTACCCATGAATCCTGAGCCAGGTAATGGCGCAGGTGGAAATGATGCGCGCGCAGAAAAACTATTCTATCGAAAATGTGCTGAATGTCATGGTGCAGATGGAAGCGGTGATGCTAAACGCTTTTTTCCGCGTATTCAAGGTCAACACTACGAATACTTATTACGTCAAATTAAGTGGATGCTTGAAGGCAAGCGCAGAAATGCAAATCCCAATATGGTTAAACGCATTAAAAAAATGAAAATGAAGGATTTGGAGCTACTCGTTGATTATGTATCACGTCTTAAGCCACCCAAAGACAAACTAGCTGAACCTAATTGGAAAAACCCTGATTTTGAGTAAATTGCTTTCTAAGGCTCACAAGAGCCAGAAAGTATATCGCTACGATTCCGAAGGAAGAGTCGATGTTGATCGAATCTTGCACAGTCTAAGCAGATGTACAAAAGCACAGGACTCTCTACAACCATTTTTTGGTATCAGCGGATTCAGTGGCCCCCCCCCCTACTTTTTAGCATCAGCGTACTGTTATCTCGTTACACAGCTTTTGTGGGCATACTATTACTGACTATCCTCAAAAAATACATCAAGTCTCAGACACATCGCTGATAAAACTCACTAAATCGCAACTATACGGCGAAGTTCAACCGGGTTAATCAGCACGATATGCTTATCATGAACTTCCAGCAAACCATCCTTACATAGGCGTTTCAACGTCCTTGAGAAAGTCTCGGGAGTAACTGAGATACGCGAGGCAACAACATGCTTGGGAATAGACAAGCTAACTTCAGTAAGCTCTATGGCATCGTCCGGAATATTATCCAGCAAATAGCTAATCAGGCGATAAGTTGCATTATGCAAACTCAAACGTTCCATTTCATTCATGAGCCAATGCAAACGCTCACTCAAGCGCCCCATTACTTTAATACAAGCTTCAGGTGATTTTTTTAGCACTTCTATATATTTAGCCGCATTAATACGTAATACGACGCAATCAGCCAGAGCTTCTGCATTCACAGGATAGCCATCCATTCCACGAAAAATGATAGCTTCGGCAAAACTATTGCCTTCATTAATGATGTCGACAACTTTTTCAGCACCTTCAATCGATAACAGGCTGATCTTTACCTTTCCAGTTACAATATAAAAGAGTTCTAATGCGGGATCATACTGCCTAAATAAAACTTCACCTCTTAAAAAATTACAAGACATGGTGTTTTCTACTATTTGTAAAAAATCAGCGTTATCAAGATCCATAAATAGGGGAACTGTCCTCATTATTTCTTGAAATTTAGGGTCTAATGACATTTATTTTCTCTTCTGTTTATAGCTCAAGCTATAGCTCAAGTTATTACTCAACTTATGACTTAAGACATGATACCTCAGTCCAAGATTGATTAACATCAAGGACTCTTGTCAAATACAAAATTAAAGTAGGATTTGGACAATTTAACAACTGAAGTGAGGATGCTATGAGAGAAACTTTTACCAAAAGCATGGCCCGCAATATTTACTATGGGGGAGCCGTTTTCTTCCTCTTGGTGCTTATTGGATTGACCGTAGATACGGTCGGGCGTGTATCGAAAACCGATAACATGCAAAACATGACCGAGCAAGTCGCTGCAGGCAAACGCTTGTGGGAAATCAATGACTGCATTGGTTGTCACACACTGTTAGGAGAAGGCGCTTATTTTGCACCTGAGCTAGGCAATGTCTACACACGTTTTGGCGAAAGTACTGATGCCATTAAAGGCTTTATTAAAAGTCGTCCAAAAGGTGGTATTCCCGGTCGTCGTAGCATGCCGCAATTTAACTTCACTGATGAACAACTTGAAGAAATTGCGCAATTCCTCAAATATGTTGACGGCATTCAAATTGCTAGAGACTGGCCACCAAACGTGAAAGGATAAGGGAGATATCATAATGAAATATAAATCACAATCTATAGCAAAACTGTATTTTATTGCGGCTATTGGACTCTTTGTTGGACAAATCCTTTTCGGTGTCACACTTGGTCTACAATATGTTATGGGAGATTTCTTGTTCCCTGCAATACCTTTCAACGTCGCTCGTATGGTTCACACTAACCTTTTAATTGTCTGGTTACTGTTTGGTTTTATGGGTGCAGCATATTATCTGGTTCCTGAAGAATCTGAGCGCGAGTTATTCGCACCTTGGCTAGCCAAGATCATGTTCTGGATATTCCTTGTAGCAGGTGCATTAACAATACTAGGATATTTATTGGTTCCATATGCAGCATTGGCTGAGATGACCATGAATGACCTATTACCCACCATGGGACGAGAATTTCTCGAACAACCGACGATTACCAAACTAGGAATCGTAGTAGTCGCTCTTGCCTTCCTGTTTAATATTGGGATGACAATTCTGACAGGACGCAAAACGGTTATCAGCTTGGTATTACTCACTGGATTAGTAGGACTGGCAGTATTCTTCCTGTTCTCATTCTACCTTCCAGACAACCTAGTACTAGATAAGTACTTCTGGTGGTTTGTTGTACATCTATGGGTAGAAGGTGTATGGGAATTAATCATGGCTTCTATGTTAGCCTTTGTGTTGATCAAAGTAACAGGTGTTGACCGTGAGATGATTGAAAAATGGCTATACATCATAATTGCAATGGCTCTAATTTCTGGTTTACTAGGAACAGGACATCACTTCTTCTGGATCGGAACACCTGGTTACTGGCAGTGGATTGGTTCCATCTTCTCTGCAATCGAGCCAGTTCCATTCTTCATGATGACTTTGTTTGCCTTTAATGTAGTGAATAAAAGACGTCGCGACCATCCTAATAAAGCTGCTGTATTATGGGCATTAGGAACTGCGGTAATGGCTTTCTTAGGTGCTGGTGTCTGGGGATTCTTACATACACTTGCCCCTGTAAACTACTACACACACGGTACGCAAATCACTGCGGCTCATGGTCACATGGCATTCTACGGCGCTTATGTAATGGTTGTCCTAACCATGATTTCATACGCAATGCCTATCATTAATGGCAGACAGGCAAATAACGAGAAGTCACAGGTTATGGAAATGTGGTCTTTCTGGTTAATGACTGTTTCTATGGTATTCATCACCCTATTTTTGACGGGTGCTGGTATCCTGCAGGTTTACTTACAGCGTTATTCAGATACACCACTAGACTTTATGGTGGTTCAGGAGAAGGTAGAATTATTCTACTGGTTACGTGAGATTGCCGGTCTGATCTTCCTTATTGGCTTACTTGTCTATGTTTACAGTTTCTTTGTAAAAGGAAAAGAAGTTGAGATGGTAGAAGCAACAGCTTAGTTTTTAATAAAAATTAGACTTAAAAATACCGCCAATTTGGCGGTATTTTTTTGTTTTTTAAAAGAGCCTTAGAAACAATAAAAGTAGCTCCCCACCACATTTTCAGAAAGATATTGCTACAATCTACCTGTAGAACATTTATTACAGGAAGATTAAATGCAATCAGATATAGCAAAAGAAACTAGACAACAACTCAATAATGCCTCAAATGCCGCACTTGCATCACTGCTAAACCTAACCATCTTGCCTGTTTTTGGCTTCATTGCCTTATTCTTAATATACAAAAAAACTACAGCCAGTAAGATTGACCGTTATCACACAATATTAGGAATAAAAATCAATGTTTTTGCAGCGATAGCCCTATTTATAGTCAGTGCTTTAATGATTCTTTTAGGTGGGTTTAATTCACCATGGACATGGGTCTATGTGATTTCTTATTTCACAATTGTGCACACTATCTTTATTGTTTTTGCAATATGGGCTTTGGTTCGTTCCTGGTCTGGGGAAAAATTAAAAGGCTCAACCAAAAAACTGAATTCATAAGAGTTAAATCTGCTGGTACTAACGGTTTCACGCTAATAACTGAGTTGACCATTTTAGACAACAAAATGGTCAACTCATTAATAAACCAGGGGGTGCCATATTGTTTTTTATGTCATAACTATTGCACCAACTCTATCCAAGAAAGAAAAGCAGCAAAAGAGAAATTGTCTCAATTTTTACCTTGATGATCATCAATGCACCAATCACTTCACGCAATTAAAGTTCGGTATTATCTTTAAATAAAGAACAATATGAACACTGCAATTGCTGAAAAAGAACCCAAATTACTGCCTGGTGATTTAGCCATTTGGTTTTTCATTTTCATGGAGTTATTTGTATTTTTTGTGGCCTTTATTTCTTATGCTGTGATGCGTTCAAAAAATGTAGAAATGTTTAATGAATACCAACTAACGTTAAACACAGAATTAGGTGCCGCCAATACCATACTCTTAATAACCTCAAGTTATTTTGTGGTTCGTGCTATCCATGCCATTAAACTTGATGATACTAAAGCCTGTGCTTTCTGGCTTTACTCGGCTTTGGCAGGTGGTGCGGGCTTTCTCATTTTAAAGTCATTTGAATATTACGATAAATTTTCACATGGCATTAATTTAGAAACCAATACCTTTTACTTCTTTTATCTATCTCTCACCATGTTCCATTTTTTACACGTCATCCTCGGCATGATCATCTTACTTTTTATTGCCATCAAAGTTCAGCGTGGTGGCTATGGCGCAAAGAACCACGTCGGCATTGAATCAGGTGCTTCCTACTGGCATATGGTGGATTTAGTCTGGATTATTTTATTCCCACTGGTTTATATCATCCGCTAGGAGTGCCCAAATGATGAGTAAGTTTTATAATACACACACGATCTGGATTGCAATGATAGTACTTACCATTTCCACCTATGCAATGGGGAAATTTGGTTATAGCGGACTTGGCATTGTTCTGTTTTTATTACTAACGGCTGTCATTAAAGGTACTGTAATTATCCGTGACTTTATGGAATTGAAAGGTGTTTCATTTCTATGGCGTGCCATTATGTATGGTTGGTTGTGGATAGTAACAATTGCTATAGCCATCACTTACGTAATGACCTAACAATAAATGGGATTATGATGTTCGAACACACTAAAACTGTTCTTGATACTGCGACTATTCCTCACGTTGATATTGATTTTATGAACAACACCCATTTTGAAGAGGTAGAAATGGTTAAAAAGCTCGGAGAACTTATTTCAGCCTATCAAGAACAAAACGGCCAATCAGATAAAGAAGCTGAAGAGATTTCTAAAGATTTACACGCCTGGTTAGATCACACCAAACCACACTTCGAACGAGAGAATGAATTAATGCAGGAAACAGGGTTTCCCGCCTATGCTATTCATTTCGAAGAACACGAGATTGCATTAGAGAAAATGGCATCGGTAATAAAGACATGGGATGAAAACAAAGACATCGACTTAATTTCAGATTATGTTTTCACTGTATGGCCAGCATGGTTTAATACCCATGTTAATTCGATGGATATGATAACGGCAAAATTTGCGGTCATGAATGGATACAGTACATAAAATGAGTAACAACACCCCCTATTACCAAGCCCAAAAGAATGAAGTTGAGTTATTTGAACATTCTTATAACAACCAGTTACCGCTTCTGATCAAAGGCCCAACAGGTTGTGGAAAAACACGTTTTATCCAACATATGGCAGCAAAGCTAGGCAGACCTTTATATACTGTTGCCTGTCATGACGACCTAACTGCAGCCGATTTAGTGGGAAGGCACTTAATTGGTGACGGTGAAACCTATTGGCAAGATGGCCCACTCACAAAAGCAGTCCGTGAAGGTGCTATCTGTTACCTAGATGAAGTGGTTGAAGCGCGCAAAGATACGACTGTTGTTTTACATCCACTTTCAGATGACCGACGTATTCTTCCTATTGAGCGTACTGGCGAAGTACTTCAGGCATCACCTGAATTTATGCTGGTTGTCTCTTATAATCCCGGTTATCAAAACCTGTTAAAAGGCATGAAACCATCAACTCGTCAGCGTTTTATCTCAATGCGTTTCGATTATCCAGACAAAGCGACCGAAACCACCATTATCCAAAAAGAAACAAATATTGATGAGGCAACCGCCACCCAGTTAATTGAGCTGGCACACGCACTTCGCGTATTAAAAGATCATGATCTAGAAGAATCTGCCTCTACTCGTTTATTAGTCTATGCGGCAACCCTGATAAAATCAGGCTTTGAACCTATTGAAGCTTGTCGCGCCGCAATTGTAGAACCCTTAACGGATGAAGAAGAAACCGTGGAAGCATTAATGGAAGTAGTAAAAGCTAAAATTTCATTATAACAAAAAGTCCCCTTCACCTAGCAGGCACTGTCCTGAGCGGAGTCGAAGGGAGGATTAGCTAGGAGAAAAAATGGAAGACAAACAACAAGATACTATCAATAAAGACAGTCTTATCGATGGCGACAAAATTGGAGCAATCGCCGAAGCCTTTTTTATACTTAATCTTCTTTTCGTTGGCTTTCTCTATATTGCCCTATGGTTACTTTATTTTCTACAATATAAAGATGCTTCTTCTGTGAGTAAAAACCATCTCAAGCAAACACTCATCGCCAGCAGCATGAGCGTGTTAATCGTTATCATGCTAAATGTTTTTGTGATACTAACGAGTGGTTATGCATCAGCAAAGGCATTGATTGCAGCGGAAGTCTACCTAATGCTAATCGTTCCCCTATTTATGATTGTTGGTATTTTAGGTTTTGTGAAAGCCATCAATTATAAGAACTATAGCTTTCCCTTGATTGGTAAACGCCTGGCAATAATCACTGATAAATGAATACCCTTGCTCAACAAGAAGTGCAGTCAGAAACGTTTAGCTTTACGCGCAAGACGAAGAATATTCCGGGTAGTCTTGCTATCTGGGCAGCTATTCTGGCAGAGATGAGTGAATTTGCTATTATGTTTGTGGTCTACTTTTTAGCAAAAGTACACAATCCAGAACTCTTTTTCGAAGGCCCTACCAAACTCAATACAACGGCGGGAACAGTCAATACCTTACTCATGCTAACCAGCAGTTTCTTTGTAGTCAGAGCTGTTATGGCAATGCGAAAAAATAATTGCAAAGCAAGTGCGCAGTGGCTTTGGGGTGCCGTGATTTGTGGCGTTCTCTATCTGATCATTAAGTTTTTTGAGTATCAATGGAATACCGCACAAGGGTTGGATACTGAAACCAATATTTTTTACGGCGTTTATTATTATGTAACCTTTAATCATTTTTTACATGTTGGCTGGGGAAGCGCTGCAATCGTATGGGTAATTTATCGTATTAATACGGGCATCTATACTAAGGATGAACATGAAGGACTGATCAATATTGCGCTATACTGGCATATGATTGATCTTGCCTGGATAACCATTTTCCCGCTTCTCTACGTGATCCGTTAAATGAATATTTCACAAATAAAATTCATCGACTACCTCTGGCTATTCCTGATAGCGCTGACTTTATTTAGCGCCTATATGGCTGAATGCTCAACCCCAGGATTCTCGAGCATTGCTATTATGGCAGCGGTACTCGCCATTAAAGGTCGCATCATCGTAGATCATTTCATGGAGCTTAAGAATGCCCACAGAGTTTTACGCACGCTGATGCAAGTATACTTCTACGTCATCCCCGCCTTGATTATTTTAGTCTACTTATTTCCAGAAAAGATTGCCCAATGGACTACTTTGCAATGATAAACAGCATCATAACAATGCTAATCCTAAAAAGTGGGGGGGGTGCCAAAGAGGCTGTAAAAGCGTTCATGGAACTCATATATATAAAAACCTATATTTTTCAATGAGAAAACTAAGCTGTAAGCACTGTGATGGTGAAGTTAAAGCAGAAGACACAAGCTGCCCTAACTGCGGCATTCCCCTGCCTCCTAATCACGGTAAGTCTTCACAAAAACGATTTATCTGGTTTTTTATCGCGATAGTAATCCTCTGTATATTCATGATTATCTGGCTACCACCCAATTGGATAAATAACATGGGAGGCAACTAGAGAATGTTGCAGCCTCTGCAAAAAAAAGTCTTAATATTACTTGGTTGGTTTTTTATTCTACTCAGTGTTATTGGAATCTTAGTGCCTATTTTACCTACCACTCCGTTTCTCATTTTGGCTTTAGCCTTATTTGCAAATAGCTCGCCCAAATTTCATCAAATGCTACTCAATAACCGCAGGTTTGGCCCTGTTTTAAGGCAATGGGAAGAAAACAAAACCGTTACTCGTCATATCAAAATTCGCGCCACATTATTAATTTTAGTAAGCTTCTCACTATCTATTTTTCTTGTACAACAAAGTTTGATACTACAAACAATGCTTGTGATTATTGCCAGTATTCTTCTTGTTTACATTTGGCGACTAAAAGAAGGTAAAAGCTAGGATGTTAGAAGAATTAGTCGGCTCTAAATGGCATCATTTCATCACCAAACGGGCTGATACAACTTATCCCGAGGCCACTGTTTATCTGGAAGATATTCGCCATACCGCAGGAATATTCTTTCGAGCGGGAATTT
>Ga0209633_10004142_pt1 | contig 13124 bp, 10 predicted proteins | sample Cruoilmetagenom1_FD_187290 | JGI IMG/M metagenome (GOLD analysis project Ga0209633, IMG submission 187290) | Oil polluted marine microbial communities from Coal Oil Point, Santa Barbara, California, USA - Sample 1 (SPAdes) (version 2) | ecosystem: Environmental > Aquatic > Marine > Oil seeps ... | reverse complement strand
AGAAAAGAAATTGTTTTTACTCATTAAACCCAATATAGCATTTAGAAATGCAACAAGAAGTAAACCAAGTGTTAAATAAGCCCAATAAGAATGTATTTGGAGAATCATAGTATATAGTTATAGTTAGCTCGCAAATATATAAATAATAGTTTCTTAAAAACAAAAAACCCTCGCAATTTGCGAGGGTTTTTTAATTTTATTTTAGTTCTAATTTTTTAGAAGTTAAAACGTGCTGAAACGTTCCATGTTCTACCGAAACCAAAGAATACTCTGTTATCTGTATCCACACCATTCCAAGTTGTGCTATTTACATCAGCATGATAGTTTGTGTCAGATTCAGAAATATACACTTGGTCTGCAATATTGTTTACATTAACTCTTAGTTTTAAGCCCATTGATTCACCGAAGTTAAATTTGTAGGCGACACCTGCATTTGTTAATGAATAGGCAGGTAAACGCAAAGAACCATCATGACCCTCATAACCAAAGTCTTCAGCATCAATATTAGCATATAATTTATCAGCAAACATTTGATCGATATCAAATGTAAAGTTTTTAAATACATCCCACTGTAGACCTAATCTAGAAGTAAATTGAGCTGCGTCTCCAACTTTTACACCGTCAAGGAATAAATCAATATCACCAATATAATCATCATTATTATCAAAAGCTTTACCTGAAGCATTTCCACCATATTCCCAGTTACCTATAGACATCATCGCGTTAAACCTAAGATTATCAAGCGCTCTATATCGTAAGTCAGCTTCAACACCTAGGTGTAACTGTTCGATGCCATTTATATTTGCTGTACCTCTTACATCATCATTATCATCATTAGGTGTATTGTTAACATCAAAATCTTGACTTGTTGATAAAAATCTATCAGTCCATGAAGTTCTATATAGATTTAAATTAAAACTTGTTTTCTCAGAACGATACCCATAACCAAGTTCGAAACCTAAAATAGTCTCATTTGTTAGTTCTTCATTAACTGAATTGTCATTATAGCTAATAAATACACCATCAAATAAAGGCTGTTTAGAATAATAACCTCCATTAACAAAAACGTTGTGGCGTTCGCTTAAGTTTAAATTTACACCACCTTTTACATTAGCCCCCCAAAGGTTTTCCCAATCAGATGCTTGTTCAGTATCATTATAGTCCCCTAAATTGAAATAATCAATTCTTTGAAAACCTTGACGTGAAGCTCCAAATTGCATAAATGCAGAAACCGATTCATTTTTGTATTCTAGTTGACCAAAAGCTCCTAGCCAGTTCACACCACCATCGTTATAGTATTCTATTTTTTGTTGATCTACAATGTTTACAAAAGGATTCCAAGAAGGATCAGCCTCGTAATATTCGGTAATATCTCTGTCAGGATTATTTCTGTCACGGTTATCAAAATACCCATCAGCACCTAAATCGTTATTTACAATTCTATAATGATTCCCTTTGAATGTTCTGGCATCAATACCAAAATCAAATCCAAAATTATCATTTACGTCATGGTGGAAATTAGAAATAACTCCATACCAATCATGTGAGTTCATAGAAGCTCTACGAGTAAAACCATTATAGCGGTCATTAATGTAGTTGCCATCACCGTCTGTTGCTCTATCGGCACCAAAATCAGGGACGCTTTGACCACTATTCCAAGCATAGATATCGTCAAATCTTACTAAGCCATCTTCATCTTTAAATTGACTATAATAATCACGGCCACCGTTAATTGACCCAATTGGTCCAGTACCACCACCACGACCCCAAGAGCCATATAATACAGTGGAAAGGTTTGAGGCATCGTTCATTTTCCAGTCCCAGTTGATGGATGCAATAGGTTTGTGGTAGAAATTTCTTCTCCAAGAAAATTCTTCACCGTTTAAATATCCCCAATCAGAGTTGTATTTAGTATCAGGTTCTCCTGACTCATCACTATATTGGATATATGTAGAAATAGGGTTTGCCCAAGATCTTTGATGATGTTGTTGAGGAGCCCCAGTTGCAGTAAACATTACAGAATGTTTGTCATTAACTTCATAACCAAAACCTACAAAATAAGTGTTTCCTTTGAAACTGGTTCCGTATGCATATCCGTCACCTTGAAATTGACTTAATAATACTGAAGCAGAGAACCCGTTATCTAATTTTCCTGTAGAATAAGACCCCATTACTTTAACAAAATTATCATTTCCATATGTTGCAGAAAAGTTACCACCTTGCTTCGCATCAGAAGTTTTAGTTAATACGTTAATAGTACCACCCACAGAGGAAATTGCTAGTTTAGAAGAACCTAAACCACGTTGCACCTGCATTGCAGTCGTTACATCAGATAGTCCCGCCCAGTTAGACCAATATACCCAACCGTTTTCCATATCGTTTACAGGCATACCGTTAATCATTACTGCTGTGTTACGTTGGTCAAAACCACGAATGTTGATACGCGCATCACCATAACCACCTCCTTGTTTGGTTGCATAAACCGAAGGAGTCGCATTTAAAAGCTCAGGTAACTCTTGAGAACCTAATTTTTCAACAATCTCAGTAGCTTTAATCGTTGAAACAGCCACGGGAGTTTCTCTGTCTTTGGCGATATCGGCAACCCCTACAATGACTACTTCTGATAATGATTCAGCAGAAGGCATTAATTGTACATTTCCGAAGTCTTGTGAGCCACTAAAAGTAAGACTTTTGGCGTTGTAACCCATAAAGCTAACATTTAAAGTACCAGCAGTATCGCTAGTCTCTAAAGTAAAATTACCGTCAAAATCAGAAGAAGTTCCTTGCGTTGTTCCTTTGATAATAACATCTGCGCCAGGTAAAGCTTGGTTGTACTCATCTACAACTTTACCAGTAAGTTTCGTTTGAGCGAATAGGGTAGCTCCCATCATGAATAAGACTACCGCTAAAACGTTTTTAAAATTTCTCATTTGGTTTAATTTTCGTTTAAAATTTAGTTTTACAAAAATACACTATTTCATCTAATTATTAGGAATTTGATAACGATGAATGTTAAAATGCCTTAATAATATACGACAAAGATACTAAAAGGAGCTAATTATTGCTAATTTTATGATAGACTTTATGTTATGTATTTATTAACATTTTGTTAGTATAGAAAAGACAAAAGGAAAAAGGCAATAGTCAGTAGAGGAAAAGTATTATATAATGGACTTTAGAATTATGTTGAAAGTAGTTCATAGGATAAGCAAAGCGAGTAGTCTGTCTCTTAAAAATGCTTGGCCATTTCTTTTCCAAGCTCGACACCAAACTGATCAAAACTGTTAATATTCCAGATGATTCCTTGTGTAAACACTTTATGTTCATAAAGGGCGATTAACATGCCTAAATTGAATGGGGTTAGTTTGTCAAACAAAAGCTCGTTTGAGACACGATTTCCTTCAAAAACTTTATAAGGAAGTAATTTATTTATTTGCTTCAAGTTTCCATTGAACTTCATATCTAAATGCACAGCCTCTTTCGTTTTACCCTTTTGTAAAGCGAGGCTTTGTGCTTTAAAATTTGCCATCAATATTTTATGATGTAGCGTGTCTCCATATAAAGAGTGTTCAAAGCCTATAAAATCAACAGGTATTAGATGAGTTCCTTGGTGAATGTGTTGCATAAAAGAATGTTGTGCGTTGGTACCCGTACTCCCAAAAATCACATTTCCAGTGGCATAGTTTACTTTTTCTGCATTTTTATCAACAGACTTGCCGTTACTTTCCATAAATAGCTGCTGTAGATAGGCAACTAGTTTGTTTAAAGATTCTGCATAAGGCAAAATAGCTTCCTCAGAAATAGTAAAAAAATTGGTGTACCAAACACTTAAAAGTCCCATTAGAATAGGGATGTTTTTATCGAATGGTGTTTCTCTAAAATGAATATCTACGGTATTCGCTCCTTTTAAAAATTGCTCGAAGTTATCATATCCTATCGCTAACGCAATGCTAATACCGACACTACTCCACATAGAAAAACGACCGCCAACCCAATCCCACATAGGGAAAACAGAATCAGCATGAATGCCAAAATCGATAACCGCTTTTTTATTGGTGGATACGGCTATAAAATGTTGGGCGATAGCAGTTTTTGGAGATTTCTTTAATAACCATTCTTTGCAAGTAGTTGCATTGGTTAAGGTCTCGATTGTTGTAAAGGTCTTTGAAACAATAATAAAAAGAGTTGTTTCAGGATCTAATTTTGACAAGGTTTGATGAACCGCATCTCCATCTATATTGGAAATAAAATGGGTGTTCAGTTGATTGCTGTAAAAACCAAGTGCTTCTACCACCATTTGTGGTCCTAGGTCTGAACCACCAATCCCTATGTTGACAATATCAGTAATGGTTTTATCTGTATAACCTTTCCAGTTGCCATTAACAACTTTTTGAGTAAAGCTTTTCACTTTTAAACGTGCATTTTTAACAAGTGGAAAAACGGCTTCCTTGTCGACAATAATATTTTGATCTGTAAAATCACGCAAGGCTGTGTGAAGTACAGCTCTATTTTCTGTAGTGTTTATCTTTTTTCCTGTAAAGAGGTATTCAATCGCGTTTTCTAGCCCGACTTCAGATGCTAGTTCTAGTAATAATTGAAGTGTTTGATCGGTAATTCTATTTTTAGAATAATTAAAGGATAAGTTTTCTAGTTGAATGTTCTGTTTTTCTGCTCTTTTTTGATCTTTCGCAAAGAGTTCGTTGAGATGAACAGATTCTATGTCTTGAAAATGTGCTTTTAATTTTTTCCAAGATTTAGTGGTCGTCGGATTTATAGTAGTTGACATATTCAATTAGTGTTCGGTTATGGTATATTCCAGACTATCAATCTCTTTTTCAGGTTCCATTACCGGATATTTGATAGTGTCGAGTTGTTTTTTGAAGGGAACGATAAACTCAAAATAATGAGGTTTGATGCTATCAGGCATCGGTTTGGCGGCAGGTAGTTTTTCACGAAGTGCATCTACTTGTTTGCCATTTTTCCAAAAACGATAGCAAACATGTGGCCCTGAAGTAGAGCCTGTCATCCCAATATAACCAATTACTTGTCCTTGTTTTACAATATCGCCTACCTTTACAGCTCTTTTTTTCATATGTAAGTATTGTGTGCTGTAGGCTGCGTTGTGTTTTACTTTAACATAATTACCATTTCCTCGTGTATAAGATGATTTAATCACTGTGCCATTTGCTGTACTCAGAATTGGTGTGCCAATTGGTGCGGCAAAATCAGTCCCTAAATGTGGTTTAACTCTGCCATATAGTTTGATGTACCTTCGCATATTATAGCGTGAGGAAATTCTTCCGAATTTTATTGGAGATTTTAAAAATGCCTTTCTCAAGTTTCGCGATTCATCATCAAAATATTCATCAAAACCTTTTATCGAATCGGCAACATAGTTAAAAGCATAAAATGGCGTACCATTATTTTCAAAGAATGCTGCGTGAATTTTACCAATTCCAACAGGTATACTATCATTAATATATTTTTGTTCGTATAAAACCTTAAACTTGTCATTTTTGTAAATCCTCTGAAAATCAATAGTCCAAGCGTAAATATCGGATAAATCTAGGGCTAAAATGGGGTTTAAGCCTTGCTGTTCAAAGCTTTCAAAAAGTGATGATTTGATGATGCCTGATGCAGTTTCAATACGCATAGCCGTTGGCTTTTTATTATTACTTGCAGTAATCAAGGAATCTTTAAAATCTATTACAGCATAATCTACTGCATTGGGTTGATAAATAAAAACTTGTGCTTCTTGGGTAGAATCTTTCTTGGATAAAATTGTGTAGGGTTTACCAACTTTTATTTTACGAACATCAAAACTATCTTTTACTTGATTGACAATATTATAAATAGTTGGATAGCCCACATGATGTCGATCTAATATAAGACCAAGCGTTTCATCTTGTCGAATGGTGTCTTTAATGACTTTAAATTTATCTAAATTATAGCCAAACTCGAAAATAGGTTCAGGGATAATTGGTTTTATTTCGGCGATTTGTTTTTCTTTAGGTTGACAGGAGAAAAAGAGACTGCTAATGAAAAGTATGATGACTATATTTTTGAACATATGATTGCCTAGACTTTAAGAATCTTGGACAAAAGTACAAATAAGCAACTAATAAATGGAGTCGCTAGATAGATTTAAGAAATAATTAGAAAATAGCCTATTTTATTAGTCTGCAACAACTTTAAAAGTATTGGCTAGACTTCTGAACTCATCTAAATCCGCTTTAAGCGAACCTACGGTCAGACTTGCTTTTATTCGTATTGGTAGTTTGTTTTCATCATCAGAAATCCAGATAGTGAGGCTATCTTGACCTTCAAAAACACGACCCTTTTGAACTAGAGGAAGGATGCGCCAAGTTTTAATTTTGCCAAATTTTGTATTGAGGATATCTTTTTCAAGAAATTCTAGTTTAAAAGGGTAGGTTTCTCCATCAAAAAATAAGTCAACAGATAAGGTATCTCCTTCTTCAATCTCTGATAAATCAATATCTCTTAGATAGTAGAAGGCTGAAATTAAATCTTGAACATCTTTAATGCTTACTTCTTTTTTTGTGTTTTTTTCAAAGTCTTCGATGGTAACTTGCTTCAAGTCATGGTCAAAATATAAATCTCGTCTTATTAAGTAACCATCTTCATTTACACGTCTTTTAAATCGGATGGGTTTTATTTGATCTTTTGTAAAATAGGATTCGTAATTGTCGTTAATTTTATAGAACATCCGTGCAGCGCCTGAGGTCCAACCCTTGCCGATTGCATGATATAAGAGTTTTCCTTCTTTTTTGGTCTTTTTAAGTTTTAAAGTAGCATAGCCTGCATTGATAAAACCAAAGTGAACTCTAAACTTTAACCATTCACCTTCTTGAAAACTACTTTTTTTTGTTTCGAGCGTAGTAAGTGCTTTATCTGCTGCAAATTCTTGCGCATTCCCAATGGAAATAAAGCTTAATAGAAGTACTATATAGATATAAGGTTTCATAAATTAGTCATCTTTAGATAGTCAGAGTTAGTTGTATAGATGCTGTATATTACAAGTATCATTCCAAACTTTAAGAAAGTCTATTGCCACAAATATAATATATTCTTATCTTATAAGATTGTTAATTTTTTAGATGAATTTATGGATTAAAAATTATCCTTAAATAGAACTTCTAATCGATCAAAACTTTTTTCATAGCAGCAGCTTTAAGTAAGCATTCCTGATATTCATCTTTGGGATTTGACTTAGCTGTGATAGCTCCTCCGACAGAAAATGAGGTATATTTTTTTAAACTATTATAAAGGATACTACGTATGACTACATTGAAATCAAAATCACCCGAAGGTGTAAAATAACCGACTGTTCCAGAATAAACTCCTCGTTTACTTTCTTCTAAAGATTCAATTATTTTCATGGTAGAAATTTTAGGCGCTCCTGTCATGCTTCCCATTGGGAAAAGACTCTTTATTAAATGCACGGGCGTTATTTCTTTTTTTACCTGCGAAGTAACAGTCGAGATAAGTTGATGCACTTGTTTAAATGAATATACTTTACAGAGTTCTTCAACTTGCACACTAGCAATCATTGCTGTTTTAGATAAATCATTACGTACTAAATCTACAATCATTATATTCTCTGAACGTTCTTTGGGGTCTTTTTTAAGTTTTGATTTTAGTGCTTGGTCTTCGGTGAAATTCTGACTTCTTGAACTGGTTCCTTTAATGGGTTGAGAGATAATTTTTTGTCCTTTCTTTTTGACAAATCTTTCAGGTGATGCAGATAGTAAATAATGGTTTTTATGTCGAAAAAAAGTCGCAAATGGTGGACTTGAAATAGCATTTAATTCTTGAAAAATAGCAAGTGGCTCTATTGGAGCATCTTCAGCAAAAAATTCCATACAGAAATTAATTTCATACGAATCACCACGTAGAATGTGTTTTTGTAATTGCTCAAATTTTGTATAATATTGTGCTTCTGAGATACGAGCATTTATTTCAGGTTGGGTAGATTTTTTTGGTTGCTTAAGGATACTATTCGTTATTTTCTCTAAATCAGTATTAATCTCTTGAGCACAAGAAGTATCATATTGAATTTCTAAATGATCTCCTTTAATTAAAAAGATTTTTTTGGGTTGGAAAAAATATAAATCGGGAAACTCTAAACCGTCAAAGTTGTTTGATTCTAAGAGTTCTGTGTCATTTTTTAAATCATAACTCAGGTACCCAAAAAGATAATCTTTGGTTTGTTGTTGATAGTGATTGAGTTTTTCAAAAGCATTGTGATAAGAGGTTAGTAAGTCACTTTTTACCCCTAATGCTAAGACCTTGTCATAGCTTGCATACTTTTGTGGATAATCATTGCTGTCTAGCCATGCAAATGTTTCGGTAGTTTGTGCCCAATTTAGCAGTTGCTGGCTGAAGTGATTGACATCGGTTAAGGTCTCCTTTTTTAGAATACGAGGCATCTTATATTTTGCGATCAACTACATAGTTTAACATATCTATCAAGGCCGTTTTATATTCAGATGTTGGGTAATTTTCTAATATATCAAGAGCCTTTTGCTGATAGCTTTTCATCCTATTTTGGGTGTATTCGATGCCTCCAGTATCTTTTACAAATTGAATGACTTCTTTGACACGTTTTTTATCTTTGTTATGATTTTTAACCGAATTTATAAGCCATTTCTTTTCTTTATCACTCGCATTATTCAAGGCATAAATAAGTGGTAAGGTCATTTTTTGTTCCTTAATGTCGATTCCGGTAGGTTTTCCTATTTTATCATCCGTATAATCAAAAAGGTCATCTTTAATTTGAAAAGCCAACCCAATGGTTTCTCCAAACCTACGCATTTGTTCAATGGTATCTTTATCGGCACCAACCGATGTAGCTCCAATTGCTGTGCAAGAAGCAATCAGTGAAGCTGTTTTTTGTCGAATTATATCATAATAAACTGATTCAGTGATATCTAATCGGCGTGCTTTTTCAATTTGTAATAATTCTCCTTCGCTCATTTCTCTCACAGCTGTAGAAATAAGTTTTAGGATGTCAAAATCTTCGTGGTCTACTGATAATAAGACTCCTTTTGACAATAAAAAATCACCAACAAGTACTGCAATTTTATTTTTCCATAAAGCATTGATAGAAAAAAAACCTCTACGTCTATTTGAATCATCAACGACATCATCATGTACTAAAGTCGCTGTATGAATAAGTTCGATGATGGCTGCTCCACGATAGGTTCGTTCATCAAAATCGCCGTTAGAAACCATTTTGGCAGTAAGAAACACAAACATAGGTCTCATCTGTTTGCCCTTACGGTGAATGATGTAGTCCATTACTCGGTTGAGTAGTGGAACTTTAGAGCGCATGGCATCTTTAAATTTTGATTCAAAGAGATCCATTTCCTTTCGGATGGGTGCTTTTATTTTTTCAACAGGTTTCATGTGTCTAAATTTTGATTTTTATTGGTGACACTTGGTGTTCGCTACCTGCTTAACTGACGGTAAGGCAGGCAGGTTAATCATTTCTTTGTGTGTCAAAATTGGACATGCTCGTTTCATTCGCAACAAAAATAAACATATTTATGAGTATTGAATTATGATTTTTGAATTACTTAATTTTTTGGATTGCTAACTCAAATTTAGTCGAATGGATGTATTGTTATAAATTTCTGTATTTTTGAAATAAATATAACCTATTATGCGATTTTTACTAGTACTCCTAACCTTTAGTTTACTTTCTTGCGGCACGTCACAAAAAACAGTTAACGTCACGACTGATGCAGATGGTAATTTAGTTGGACTTGCTGAGAAAGCAAGTTTTGAAGTGGCACCTTTTAACGAATGGTTCTCACCAAATTATAAAGAATATATACCTGATAATCAGGTGGTAAATAGGTTAAGACCTGCACTTAAAGGAATCAAAATTAAAGCAGTGATGGGCACTTGGTGTGGTGATAGTCGTAGAGAAATTCCCCATTTTTATAAATTATTAGATGCGACTGGTTTTGATTACAATAACTTAGAAATGATCACAGTAGATCGTAGTAAATCAACACCTAATAATGAGCAAGAAGGACTGTCGATAGAACGTGTGCCTACTTTTATATTTTATAAAGACGGAAAAGAAATAAACCGATTTGTAGAATATCCTAGAGAAACCTTAGAAAAAGATTTTCTTAAAATCTTGCAAGATGTAGGTTATAAACATTCTTATTTGGATTAGTCTTAAATTATTTGATTAGTTTACTCTTTTATCATAATAATCTCGGATAATTTGTTCTCTAAAATCAGGATGCGCAATTCTCGCAAGAGCCTCTACGCGTTGTTCGATTGTTTTACCATAAACATTTGCAACTCCATATTCCGTAACGATATAATGTGAATGTGCTCGTGTAGTAACCACACCTGATCCAGGTTTTAAAAACGGCACTATTTTGCTGTGCCCTTTATCCGTCATTGCTGGCATAGCAATAATTGCTTTGCCACCGACACTTAGCGAAGCCCCACGAATAAAATCCATTTGTCCACCAACACCGCTATACATTCTTGTACCAATAGAATCGGCACAAACTTGCCCAGTGACATCTACTTCGATTGCCGAATTGATGGCAACCATTTTTGGGTTTTTACGAATTATTTGTACATCATTTACATAATCAGCCTCGCGCATCTCCACAAACGGATTGTCATCTACATAGTCGTATAATCTTTTAGAACCCATTAAAAAAGTCGCTAAAGCACGTCCTGGGTTGACACCTTTGTAATTTCCATTAATGACATCTTTTAGGATTAAGTCGATGACTCCATCCGAAAACATTTCAGTGTGTAAACCTAAATTTTTATGATTCCCTAAACGTGATAATACGGCATTTGGAATATTTCCTACGCCCATTTGAAGGGTACTTTTATCTTCAATAAGATTCGCAATATGATCACCAATCTTGTGTTCGACTATTGATGGTTCATTCATTATGTGCTCCATGATGGGTTCATCAACCTCTACAAAAGTATCTAACTCAGAAATATGGATGATTCCTGCACCATGCGTTCTAGGCATTTGCGGATTTATCTGTGCAATAACATGTTTGGCAGCATCAATGGCTGCTAAGCTAGCGGCAACAGTTACGCCTAAGGAGCAATAGCCATGTTTGTCAGGAGGAGAAACTTGAATTAACGCAATGTCAAGAGGAACCACTCCATTTTTAAAAAGAAGTGGTAGTTCACTTAAAAAAACAGGTGTATATGAACCATTACCGGCAGTTAAGGTATGACGTACATTCGGTCCGATAAAAAAAGAGTTTACATGAAAACTTTCTTTCAAGGCAGGATCGGCATAAGGAGCTTCACCTTCGGTATGTAATTGGCAAACCTCAACGTTTCTTAACTCATCATGTCTTGCCGTCATAGCTTTTACTAATGTTTGCGGTGTAGCGGCACCCATTTGTAAATAAACTCGGTCATTAGATTTAATGACTTTAACGGCTTCTTCTGGTGTTTTTGATTTGTACATATTTAGTTGCATTATTTGCGTTGCAAAGGTATGCTACTCGTTCTATAAAAATCCTGTTAAATATCATTTTAACGAATTTATTGTTGAAAAAAATGGACAATGTTTATTATAAATACACCTCTTGCTCAGTATACATTTATGACTTACCTTTGTCATACGATTTAAACTACTATGATTAAAATTAAAACACGTGTTGAGATAGAACTCATCCGTGAAAGCGCTTTGTTAGTATCAAAAACTTTAGGCATCTTGGCAAAAGAAGTTAAGCCAGGTGTAACCACTTTGTATTTAGATAAATTGGCCGAAGAGTTTATTAGAGATAATGGCGGAGTGCCCGGTTTTTTAGGATTATATGATTTTCCAAATACCTTATGCATGAGTCCGAATGCACATGTCGTACATGGTATTCCTAACAATGAACCTTTACAGGATGGTGATATCATCTCCATTGATTGTGGTGTTTTAATGTATGGTTATTATGGAGATCACGCCTATACATTTGAAGTAGGAGAAGTAGCCGATGATGTTAAGAAGTTATTACGTATTACGAAGGAGAGTTTATACGAAGGGATACGTGAATTTAAGGCTGGAAATCGAGTCGAAGATGTTGGGTATGCGATACAATCTTATGTAGAAGCGCATGATTATGGTGTTGTACGAGAATTAGTAGGACATGGCTTAGGAAAAAAAATGCACGAAGACCCACAAATGCCTAATTACGGTCGTCGTGGTCGTGGCAAAAAGTTTAAAAATGGCATGGTAGTAGCCATTGAACCCATGATTAATATGGGAACTGCTGAAATAGAACAACTTAAAGATGGTTGGACGATACTTACCCAAGACCGTAAACCAAGCGCCCATTTTGAACACGATGTAGCTTTGGTAAACGGGAAACCCGAACTCTTATCTACCTTTAAATACATTTATGATGCTATGGGAATGAAATCAGACGAAGAAAATGAATTTAGAAGTGAAAACGATGGAAATCAAAAACAAATTTAACGAAGTCTGGAAAGACTATATTGGTAAAAGTGAAGTACATCAATGGAAAGATAGTCAGAAGTTTAGAGTGTCTAACTATGGTAGGGTTATCAGTTTGCGATCTGGAGAACCCTATCTCCTTAAATTAGGGAGAATCAGTGAGTTTCCAGTAGTATCTGGGATAAAATGTAAGGATGGTAAATCTCGATCGTTTTATGTGCATCATGCCGTTGCCGAACTATTTTTACCAACAAAACAACCTGATCAAGATCGAATCATTCATATTGATTTTGATAAAGGGAATAATGTGTATTCTAATTTAAAATGGGCTAATAAAGCTGAATGGTGGGCACAACAAGATAAAAACCCAAAAGTTATTGCAGCAAAAGTAAGACGAACCTATTCAAAATTGACTGAAGCAAAAGTAGCTATAATAAAACGTAAATTATTTGATCCCAATCGTAAAACACGTTTAAAAATGCTTGCCAAACAATATGGTGTCTCTGAAATGCAATTACACCGTATCAAAACAGGTGAGAATTGGGGTAGCGTAAAACCAGCAAAGTAATTTTTCAAAATTTAAGTATTGGCTTTGTAATTTAATAGTATCTAAATGGGATTTTTCAAAATAATCTTAAACACTATA
>Ga0209633_10004141_pt1 | contig 13125 bp, 10 predicted proteins | sample Cruoilmetagenom1_FD_187290 | JGI IMG/M metagenome (GOLD analysis project Ga0209633, IMG submission 187290) | Oil polluted marine microbial communities from Coal Oil Point, Santa Barbara, California, USA - Sample 1 (SPAdes) (version 2) | ecosystem: Environmental > Aquatic > Marine > Oil seeps ... | reverse complement strand
ACTTTCTCACCCCGGGCTACCCAGGCTTCAGCATCTTCGGCAGTAAAAACAACCTTACCCACGGCTGCACCAGGAGATGCCTCCAGGCCTTTGGCGATTACTTTAAGATTTTTCTTCAACACAGGTGAAATCATGGGATGAAGAAGTTGATCTAACTGATCAGCTGTTACCCGGGAAACGGCGGTTTCTTTATCGATCATCCCTTCGTTCACCAGATCCACCGCCACTTTTACAGCGGCCTTACCTGTGCGCTTACCGTTACGGGTTTGAAGGAGAAAGAGAACTCCATCCTGAATGGTGAACTCCATGTCCTGCATATCTGTATAATGATTTTCCAGACGCTCTTTCACATCAAAGAGCTGCTTGTATATATCAGCATTGGCATCTTCAAGAGAGGTTAAGGGTTTGGGAGTCCGGATACCGGCAACAACATCTTCACCCTGGGCATTCATAAGATACTCACCGTAGAAGTAATTTTCTCCGGTAGAAGGATCCCGGCTGAAACAGACACCTGTTCCTGAAGTCTCAGACCAGTTTCCGAAAACCATAGACTGAACAGTAACAGCGGTTCCCAGAAGGTCGCCGATTTTGTTGATGTTTCTATACTTTATGGCTCTATCGTTGTTCCAGGATCCAAATACTGCATCAATGGCACCCCAAAGCTGTTCTTTAGGATCCTGAGGAAAGCTTTTACCGACACTTTTCTCATAGACGGCCATATAACCATCTACAACTTTTTCAAGGTCTGCAGCATCCAGATCCACATCATTTTCAACACCTTTAGACTTTTTGACAGCATTCAAAGCTTCCTCAAAGTCATGATGGGCAACACCCATAACAACATCACCGTACATCTGAATAAAACGGCGGTAGGCATCCCAGGCAAATCGGTGGTTACCGGTATTTTTTGCAATTCCGGCAACAGCTGCAGCATTCATTCCCAGATTGAGAACGGTATCCATCATTCCCGGCATTGAAACTGCGGCTCCGGATCTGACAGAGACCAGAAGCGGATCGTTGGGGTTACCAAGAGTTTTTCCCATTTCCTTCTCAAGCAGAGCCAGATTTTTCATAACCTGTGTCTTAACTTCCGCGGAATGAGACCGGTTATTCTTGTAATACATATCACAGGCTTCTGCTGAAATGGTAAAGCCCGGAGGCACCGGGATACCCAGGTTAGTCATTTCCGCCAGATTGGCGCCCTTTCCGCCCAGAATTTCCTTCATCTGGGCCTTTCCTTCCGCTTTTTCGCCGCCAAAATAGTAGACGTACTGTTTACTCATAAGTTTACTCGCTTTCTATTCGATTTAACTCTTGAAAATTAACCCTTTGCCATCGCTATGTCAACGAAACACACTTTCTACACATTATTAATCAAAAAAAACCCGGTATATCCTGCTGGATAAACCGGGTTTGATTCTTTAAGTTATGCGGCCATGTAGTCCTTGAGCAGCTGACTCCTGGAAGGATGCCGCAGCCGGTCCAGAGCTTTCTTCTCAATCTGCCGGATACGCTCCTTGGTAAGGTTGTATCGATCTCCGATTTCTTTAAGTGATAGAGGTTTTCTATCTCCAAGACCGAAGCGGTGCCGTAGTATATCCGACTCTTTATCGGTAAGAGTTCCCAAAATAGATTCTATATCCTCTGAAAGGGATAGCATCAGAGCCTGTTCATCGGGACCTGAATTAGCACTATCTTCGATAAAATCACCCAGATTGGAAGAATCTCTTTCATCATATACCGGGGATTCAAGGGATACCAGTTCTCGACTGATGGCTTGAAGATCAGTCACATCGCTCTCTTTAATACCGGTAAGTCTGGCAATTTCAGAATCACTTGGATCCTCTCCCATCTCGGTAAGCATTGCTTTTCTGGTTTTTTCAATTTGAACCAGTTCGTTGGCACGATTCAGCGGAAGACGGATCATTCTGGATTTTTCGTATATAGCCTTGAGAATTGCCTGACGAATCCACCAGACGGCATAAGAAATGAAATGGTAGCCCTTATCCGGATCGAAACGTTCAATAGCATTCATCAGACCGATATTACCTTCACTGATGATATCATCAAGGGGCAAACCCTGATTCTGATATTTTTTGGCAACATTGACTACAAAGCGAAGATTCGCTTCGATGAGTTTTGCTTGAGCAGCCTTATCGCCGGTAATAGCTTTTCTGGATATTTCATCTTCCTGATCCCGGGTGAGCAGGGGGATTTTGTTAATCTCTTTAAGGTAGAGGGACAGTGTTGAATCATCGTCGTACTTCATAAATGCCTCCTGCCCGATATTTAGCAAATAATATGCCAAAAAGAATATTAAGGTTTTAATTTGTTGTTAGATAATAATTTAAAAATATATCATCCGGAATTTGAACAAGTAGAGTAACAAAATACTATAGATTTTATATTTATATAGCCATGAATGCGTCATGTTGACCCATTACCGTGGATAACTGGAGAAACAGTGTCAAAATGACCCAATCAATCCAATTACATATCCAAAGTGGGACTTGAAGCTACGGCAATAATCTGTTCACCCAGCCTCTGACCCCTGATAAAATCCACCGGGATGCAGCGTAAACCCACATCAGCAACAAAGGTGGGAAAGCAGATTATCGTCGTTACATATATCGCTTCCCGACCGACACTGCTCAGATTATCCAACTGCCCTGAGGAACGAAGTTCCACCCAGGCATCCTGAATCATTGAAAGAACAGCATCATGTTCCGGTAATCCGGAAAAACGCCGAGATGGGCGATTCCCAAGATACCGTGCAACCTGAATTGAGAAAAACAGCCGCGTTTCTTCGGTGAAATCAATATTTGTTTTCCCGGAAGCTTTCATAAAGGACAAGATACACATTGAATTTCAGTAAGGCAAATATATATCTATTAATGTTTTTACTTGACCCCACCTCCCCCCTTTCCGTATATTCATTTCGGGCGATATCAGTTACCGATTCAAACCGGGAACTGTTCGCTACTATACATTGATTTCGAGAGGATTCAAGATGACCATCAAACCTCTGCAGGACCGAGTCCTGATCAAGGTTGAGGAAGCAGAAACAAAGACTGCATCCGGCCTTTACATTCCAGACACCGCCCAGGAAAAAACCCAGACAGGCAATGTTGTTGCCATCGGTGATGACAAAGAGATGATTTCCGTTAAAGTCGGTGACAAAGTGATGTACGACAAGTATGCCGGCACCACTGTCAGTATCGACGATAAGGATCATCTTATTGTCAAAAGCTCGGATATACTTGCTATCGTCGACTAAAAAGTCCCCGAGAGTATTTGTCCGTTAAAAAGGGCCTTATTCCCAAGGGGATAGGGCCTTTTTTACTTATCTCTCAGAGCCTTTACATATTGAAGGCGCTGATAGAAGGCATTTTTTTTATCATCTTCGTGACTTAAAAGACTCTGAAAGTCTGAAAGTTTTGAATAGTTGTGATTCTCCATCCAGACTGTGAGATCTGAAATAACCTTTCCAATAACTTCAAGACCTTCACGGTAGAGAACGCTGCAGAACTGAGCGGCATTTCCTCCGGCTAAGAGAACCTTGATAAGATCTGAAGCATCATAAACGCCTGTAGAGGCAGATATATCAAGTTCTGTAATATCTGAGAGTATACCGATCCACCGGAGCACTGGTCCGAACTCTTCTTTGGCGGATAGAGAATTTCCGGATTTAAAACTCAGCTCCTCAATATCAATATCAAATTTATAGTAGCGATTAAAGAGTGTCAGACTGTTAGCTCCTGCCTGACAGATACGGTTTGCCAGGTGCGGCAGAGCCGAATAATTCTGACCTATTTTTACAGCCAGTGGCAGTTTAACTGTTTTTCGGGCCAGCTTAACCATGTTCACCAGGATATTTTCTATGTCTTTCGCACTGGTCTTCTGATCCAGTGCGATAGGGGAAAGATTCAATTCAATGGCATCGGCACCGACGTTTTCAATACGTTCGGCATAATCAGTCCACCACTTATCCGAATAACAGTTAAGACTGGCAATCACTGGAATATCTACAGCCTGAACACTCTCCTCAACCAAAGACAGATAGGCATCCGGCTCAAGCAGCATTCCCAGCTGCTCCATATAGGCCTCTGCTTCAGAATGTGAAAGAGCGGCATCCTTTCTGGACCGTTCAACCCCGGCTGCAATATCCTCTTCAAACAAAGATTTCAGTACAACTGCACCAGCCCCTGCATTTGCTGCATTCTTCACCCCATCGATAGTTGCTGTAAGACTGGAAGATGAAACGATTACGGGATTAGGAAGTGACAGATTCATGAAAGAAGTTGAAAGATCCATTAATTTCTCCAATTGTAAAGTGTAAATTGTAAATCCTGTTATTTTTTTATAATAGTCTCAAGAATACATTAAGGGCTACGGTTTCTCATGCAAAAAGAAAATTTTCTAAATCTCTAAATACACCATCAGTACTTTTAATACTCCGGAGAGTTTCAGGCAAAGAATTCAGGAACAACGGACCGTAACGTTTTGTACAAACCCGGGAGTCAAACACCAGTACAGCACCACTGTCATCCCGACGGCGCATCAATCGCCCGAAACCCTGACGGAAACGGGTTACCGCTTCGGGAAGAGTAAGCTGCATAAAGGGATTTCCCCCTGAGGCCGCAAGAGCTTCTCTTCGGGCCTGAGAAATCGGATTTGTCGGCGGGCGGAAAGGAAGACGGGTAATAATTACCAGACTCAAAGATTCTCCTGGAATATCCACACCCTCCCAGAATGAATCGGTTGCAAACAGGACACTGGATGGATTGTCACGAAATCTCCTTAAAAGCCGTCCCCGATCGTCATCCCCCTGAGCCAGAAGCAGCGGACTTTCAGCCCCGAGAGTTGCCCTGACACCTTTAAGGGTCTGCCTGAGTGTTTCATAAGAGGTAAAGAGAACCAGGGCATGACCTCCTGTAAGTTCAAGAGCCCTTGAGATGCCGGAAACAAGGAATAAAGACCAAGCTCCGGAATCCTCAGGGGGCGGGGCATCCGAGGGAATTCCCAGGAACACCCGGGATGCATAATCAAAAGGAGAGAGGAAAATCCCTTCAAAAGGATCCCGGGAGATGCGGTCGGCTCCTATCCGAGATTTCCAATGTTGAAATCCCCCTCCTACAGCCAGGGTAGCGGACATACCGATAACCGTTTCATAAGGTTCCCAGACCGCTTCTCTTACCAGATCCGCTACTGAGAGGGGGGTTTTATGACACGCCAGCCATTCACTACCGTCAGGCCTACGGGAAGATTCCAACCAGAATATCTGATCCGTATGCTCATCGCGGTGAATAAAGGCATCACTGACTCCCAGGGCGTCCTGAAGTCCCGCACAGGTTTGACGGGCTTCAACAAGCAGACCTTCCAGCTCCGTATCCGATGATTCGTCATCCAGTTCACTGACCATATCGGCGAATCTCCCCACCAGCTTCGCTAATGCTGCTCTGAGTTCCTCCATAGGTCTTGATAATCGGCTCTGTTCCAGTTCACCACCCGCTCCGGAGAGCCATTTCTGCCTCTCTCCGGCCAGAAGATCCCTTCCCAGAGCATCCAGTGTTTCCGCCCGGGCCCTGGATGCATCAATCAGCGGCGGAATCTCCCCGATAAACTTCTCGGAGAATAGCGGTTTTTTCACGGCTAGACGGGTAAGCAGACCCCCGCCCCGGCCCCCCTTTTTCAGAAAGAGACGGAAGAAAAACCGGTTGAGCACCGGGAGAGAAATTGTTGATGTAAAAAGGTCTGAAGCACTTTTTTCGGCATGATGAGCTTCATCGAGAATAATCCTCCGGTAGGCCGGCAATACAATAGTTTCATCAGGTCCTGCATCCCGGCGAGCAGCCAGATCAGCAAAGAGCAGATGATGGTTTGCCACCAGCAGGGAAGATTCTGCGGCTCTACGCCTGGCCTTCATCAGGAAACACTTATCGAAGAAAGTGCAGAATGAGCCGGGGCAGTTGTCGGCTTCACAGCGGACTTTAGCCCAGGAGGATTCATCGGGTTTGAAGGGCAGATCGGATATCGACCCTGTGGAGGTTTCTTCCGACCAGCTTCTGATACTTTCCATCCCGTCGCCGGCGCGAAAGAGGTCATCTTCATTCCCCACCTCCTCCAGACGCTTGAGACAAAGGTAATTACCCCGGCCCTTCACCAGAGCCACTTTCACATCAACTCCCAGAACTTCAAGAGCCAGAGGAATATCCTTGTCCATAAGCTGCTGCTGCAGGGCGATAGTAGCTGTGGAAACAACAATTCTCTCGTCGTTCTCAAAGGCCCACTTGATTGCAGGAATCAGATAGGCAAAGGACTTCCCCACACCGGTACCCGCTTCGGCAATCATGGGCAGTGAACCATTAAATGCTGCGGCTACCATTTTCAACAGATCAATCTGTTCCCAGCGGGGCTCATAGGAATCAAGGTGCTCTGACATTACACCACCGGGCTCCAGAACCTCTGAAAGTGCCGGGATTTCAAGCTTGGTGACCTCCTGTCGGGGAATGGGGGCGGCAACCACGTTCACATGTTCGATTTTATCATCAACAATCAAAAAACCGATGCCTTGATTACCCAGCCTGGAAGCCACATTCAAATCGGCTCCACTGGGGCGCAAATCCCCTCCGGGGTGGTTGTGAATAACAACATCACTTCTGCTCATGTGGGGAAAAAGAGCGGGGACCATATCAGCACTGCCCCGGGCGGCTGCGGAGACATCCACAACCCGGGCCTCTTCATCCACCCGTCCCACCCAGAGGATTTCGATGCTGCCGGAGGTTGCAGAAAACATCGGAGAAGGTATTTCGCCGGCTGTATCCCCTTCAGAATCTACGCCGATCCTGAGCATCTGGAGAGCGTCGGTTATGTCTTCTCTCATCTTCAGAATGACATCCTGATGAAAGATTTCCCCGGTTCTCACTTCCTGATTCCTCCGACTATAAGTGGTTCATCAGAATAGCCGCGGGGGCCGTGGAGCGGCAACAGCAAGGCCCCGGGCATGAATTAAATTATTAAACATTTAATACAGCTGAGAGTGCACTGTTCTTGACTTAAAAGCACTCTTACGGCTAAGTTTTCGCCAGATATATAATAATAGTGTTCCCCACCTTGTCACATCCTGCTGAAACTGCACTGAAACGGCACTTTTCGCTCGTTATCGACTATTCCTAAGCTGTTTAAAACGATTTAGGAAAAGTTGTGACAAGGTGGGGAACACTGACTAGAGGTTTTTGCATGAATCCTAAAATCCCCGTGGCCCTACTGGGCGCTACCGGTACCGTCGGACAGAAATTTATCGTTCTTCTTCAAAATCACCCTTGGTTTGAAATCACCGAACTGGTGGCATCACCCCGTTCCGCCGGAAAAACATATAAAGAAGCCTGTGCCTGGAAACAGGATATTCCTATCCCGGAGTATCTCAAAGAGAAAACTGTTATTGCTGCAGGGAAAGAGCTGAAAAGCCGAATTCTTTTTTCCGGGATGGATGCCTCTGTTGCCGGAGGCCTGGAAGAAATTTATGCCGAAAAAGGTCACATAGTTATTTCCAACGCCAAGAATCACCGGACCGACCCCGATGTCCCTATTATTATCCCCGAAGTGAATCCGGATCATTTTGAAATTACAAAAAATCAGAAGTACAAAGGGGCAATCATTACCAATTCCAACTGCGTTGTAATGCCCATGGCCATGGTTCTCGCTCCTCTGGATGAAGAATTTGGTATCGAGTGGGTACAGCTCACCTCAATGCAGGCTGTCAGCGGCGCCGGTTATCCCGGAGTCTCCTCCTACGACATCATAGGCAATGTTGTGCCTTTTATCGGCGGAGAGGAGCCCAAGGTAGAAATCGAAGCCCAGAAAATTCTCGGCAGTATTGATGGTGATGTTATTAAATCTGCTGATTTTATCGTCAGCGCCCAATGCAACCGGGTTCCAGTTATCGACGGTCATACCGAGAACCTGAGCATCAAGTTCAAGAAGAAACCTACTCCTCAAGAAGTAAAAAAAATTCTTAAGGAATGGAAAGCCATGCCTCAGAAGCAGAAACTCCCTTCAGCCCCCTCCTCCCCGGTAATCGTCTTTGAAGAAGAAAATCGGCCCCAGCCGGCAAGAGATATCTGGCTTGAAGGGGGCATGGCGGCCTGTGTGGGACGTATAAGAGAGTGCCCCATCGGGGACATCAAGATGGTTATTATGGGGCATAACACCGTCCGGGGTGCTGCTGGTGCAGCAATACTCAATGCCGAGGCCTATGTCAGCCTTGGTTATCTGGACTGAAGCAACAGTATGATTGTTATGAAAATCGGCGGTACCTCCATGGGGGACGCCTTAAGAATGGATAAAGCTCTGGATATTGCTGCATCCCAGATTGATAAAGCGCCAGTTATGGTGTGTTCAGCCATGGGCGGTATCACCGATCAGATAATTACCTCTTTCGAATCTGCCGAGGCGGGGAATATTGAGGAATCAAACATCATCTTTGAGACGATTAAAGACCGTCACTACACCTGTGCCAGGGAGTTTCTTGAAGGTGATTTTCTTAAAGAGGTTGTAATTGACCTCGATGGAACATTTGCCCAGTTTGCCTCGTTACTCAAGGGAGTAGGCCTGCTCAGAGACTGCAGCCCCAGAAGCCGGGACGCCCTGCTCTCCTTCGGTGAGCGCCTTTCCACCCGGGTGATTCATGCCAGAGCCGCTCAGCGTGGAATGGATTCAGAATTACTCGATGCCAGAAAATTGGTACGAACCGATGAGAATTTCACTTCGGCCCGTCCGGATATGGAAGAAACCTTCCGGCTCTGCAGGGAGAATGCCCACCCGGTATCCGGACGTCTGCTTATTACCCAGGGTTTTATTGCATCCAGCCCCGCCGGGGTAACCACCACACTGGGACGGGGTGGAAGTGATTATTCAGCGAGCATAATGGGAGCCGCCCTTGATGCCGGGGAGATACAGATCTGGACCGATGTAAACGGTATCATGACAAGCGATCCCCGAATGATTCCCGAAGCGGCAACCATTCCGGAAATCACGTATGAAGAAGCCGGTGAGCTGGCCTTCTTCGGCGCCAAAGTAGTTCACCCGGCAACCATACAACCGGCTGTAGCCAAAGGAATCCCCGTTCTGGTAAAGGACACCGGTTCACCTGAACGTGAAGGAACCAGAATCGCCGCCAATGCCGGCTCCCCCGGGCTGAAAGCCATTTCGGTAAAAAAAGGCATCACAGTTGTTAATATCGCATCTTCAAGAATGCTGGAAGCCCACGGATTTCTCCGGCGTATATTCGCCATATTTGATGCCGCGGAAACTCCTGTCGACCTTGTTACCACAAGTGAGGTATCCGTCTCTGTTACCATAGAAAAAACCGAATCTCTACCTGGGATACTGAAAAAACTGGAAGCCCTGGGAGAGGTTTCGGTGGAAAATGGCTTGTCCATTATATGTATGGTAGGTAGGGATTTATGGAAAAATCCTTCTTTTCCAGCAAAGGCCTTCAGTGCTCTTAACGACATACCTGTCCGCATGATTTCATTAGGAGCATCCGAGGTGAATCTCTCCCTGGTGGTACCTTCAGAAAAATCCGATGCGGCCCTGAAGAATCTCCACTCCAGATTTTTCTGATGGGCATTCTATCGGCAAACGAACCATTTATCATATCAGCCTCAATTATTATTCTCGGTTACCTTCTTAAACGCCTGGCTGTTCTGAAAGAAAATGACGGAGAAGTACTGGCCAAAGTAGCCCTGAATATTACCTTGCCATCTATAATACTCTTGAACCTCCCCTGGGTTCCTATTGAAACCTCGAATATACTGCTTCCTTTTTTCGGATTTATACTGCCGGGATTTGTAGTTCTTTTAGGCCTTTTTTTCTTCCGCCGGCTGCCCCGTACTGATAAAGGACTCTCCATGATGTCCTCATCAGGATACAACATAGGACTGTTCGCCATGCCCATGGTGATGGGGCTTTACGGTTCAGCGGGAATTGCACGTTTTGCTCTATTTGATATCGGAAATGCCTTTGCTATTTTCGGATTATCCTGGTATCTGGCCTGGTATTATTCCCCCCTCAGGGGAAAGGGGAGCATCGGTATCCGGGGTATTCTCAGGATGTTTTTCGGTTCGATCCCCTTTATCGTCTACATATTAGCCGTTTTGATGAACATTATCGGTATTCGCCTGGATGGAACCCTGATGAAACTATTAGAAGTTCCAGCGGCAATGAACCGCGGTGTTTCCCTGTTGGCACTTGGCATATTGCTGCGCTTTAAATTTCCACCAGGTACCTGGAAGACCATACTCCCCCCCCTAGCTCTCCGTTACACCTTCGGTATCGCCGCCGGGGCCCTGGTATTACTGTTTTTACCGATATCCCTTGAAAATAGGATTACAATATCAGCCGCAATGATTATGCCTGTTGGTCTGGCAGTTATACCCTTTGCCGTTAAATGGGGTTACGACAGAAACCGGGCCGCCGCCATACTGAATGTCGGAATACCTGTCAGTTTTATCCTGTTCTGGCTCATCTGGGCTGCAGGGATTAACCTGGCAGCCCTCAGTTCATAATTTTCAGAAGCTTGTCAGGAGCCGTAGGAATCCATAAAGGCCTGCAGGATAGCCATCAAAAGATATAGAAAAACACTGAAAACCGAAGCGGCTGCAGAAAAAATAATCCGGTCTAACTGTAGTTTTCTATGCATCGACAGGGTTGCCGCATAACTGATTGTTGAAAACACCCCGCTCAAAGCGCAAAGAGCCAAGGTCCAGGACTCAACGCTAAAGAGAAAAAGCAGTGTATTGTCGGCAAACCCTTGAGAATTTCCAACAATATAAAAATACAGTGTCAGCAGGGAAAGCATGAACAGAAGAAAAGTGAGTCTACCGTAAAAACTCGGTAACCAGATACGCCGCAGCCGGAAGGAACCCTTTGCCATGGAGACACTATAGAGGATTTCCCCTTCAAAGTCGATATTTCACATGATTCAATTGCCCTGTCAAATAATATCAAAACCGGGAAGATTCGAGGGCTCTTTAAGGGTACAAGTTTCGGGTATTGCTTGCCCTCAGAGGATGCAAGGGACTATCATAACCTGATGATCGATAATCATGATTTCATAATCAGAAAGACGCTCACTGCATTACTGCCCATACCTCCGGATTTCTCCGTTAATCTGAATATTCCGGCAGATATCAAAGCGGTATTGTTCGATATCTACGGCACTCTGCTGATTTCAGGAACAGGAGATATCAGTCTCTCCTCGGTTCAGCGTGACACTCTTGATATGGACAGGATCCTCAAAGAAAGTGGTTTTGAACCGTATTTTAAAGGTTGCGTTGAGGTTATTCCGGAAAAACTGAACCGGAATATCAGTATTTTTCATAAAAAAAAGAACCTTGAGGGTGTTGATTATCCCGAAGTGGAGATAAGGGATATCTGGAGAAAAGTGTTAAAGGAACTCTGGAAAGAAGGTTCTCTGTTTGAAAATCCTGAAGATAAGCCTGTTGACCTCCTGTCACTCCGACATGAACTCTCAGTCAATCCTGTATGGCCGATGCCCGGTTTCCCTGAAATTATCCGGAGTCTCAAGGCATCAGGGTTACACATCGGTATTGTTTCCAATGCTCAGTTTTATACACCTCTCATCATAGAAGCCCTGACAGAGAAAACCCTGGAGCAGATCGGTTTCGAAACAGATCTTTGTGCGTGGTCATATGTGATGCTTAGGGCCAAGCCCTCGAAAGAGATATTCAGAGAACCTCTGGACAGGCTGTCAAAGTTCGGAATACAGCCCTCCCAGGTACTGTACGTGGGCAATGATATGCTCAACGATGTGAACACCGCATCGGCTGCCGGCTGTAAAACGGCCCTTTTCGCCGGAGACCGTCGTTCTCTAAAGCTCCGGGAAGGGGATAAAAGGGTAAAAGTCAAACCTGATATGATAATAAAAGAGCTTAATCAGCTTGAAAAGCTGATAGCCCGATAAGAGGTAAAACCATGGCTAAAAAAAATGAAATGAAAACTGAAGTTAAAAAGAAAACACGTAAAAAACATAAAGCCGTGAATTTCTTCCTCTCACTGATTATCATTCTTGCTGCCGCCGGGGCGGTATTCTGGTTCGGCTGGGTTCAGTTCAGTCTTGGAGAGGGGGATTACGCTGTAATTTATACAAAATCCAACGGTTATGAATCAAAGCCCCTGAAGAATGGAGAGTTTGCCTGGCGCTGGCAGGCCCTTCTCCCGACAAATCTTTCCCTCCATATTTTCAATCTGGATACACGAACTTATACCATTGATAAAAGCGGAAAACTTCCCTCGGGAGATTTCTATGCATCTATAACCGGAGAAGATATTAACTTTGATTGGAATATTAAGGTTAAAATCCTCTACCGCTTAAATCCCGAAGCACTCCCATCTCTGGTTTCCGGCGGACTTCTCAGTTCGGGATTAGATTCCTACTACAGCGATTTTGAGGCCCGGCTGAACAGTGAAATGATCAATCTTGTATCATCCGAAGTAGGAGCAAGTCCCGATGAAACCTTTGGAGGTAGAATAGATGGGCTGGAAGATGCCATTAGAGTTAGAGCCGGTGAAATTGACAGCAATTTCATAGTCGTAGATACTGCCGTAAACAATTGGACATACCCCGACCCGGCCCTGTATGCCGAAGCTCGCAGACTTGCAATCGACCTGATGAACAAAAGACAAAGTGCCATGAGCGAAGTGGAGGACAGTGCCATCAGGCGGGAAGATGCCCGGGAATCCAGGCTCAGCCTTCTGGAAGAATATGGGCGTATCCTCCAGGAATACCCGGTTCTTCTGGATTTATTCTCATTGGAGGGACATCCTGGATCTTCTCTACTGCCCCCGGAAGAGCTCTAATCGTTAGCAAGTGTCCCCCACCTTGTCACAAAGTAAACCCCTTTTTACCCTCTTAAGCTGACAGGTGCTTTCTCACCACTTCTTTTTTCTTCTTCAACGGAGTTACCCACTCCCGATTCAATGTCTTCACAGCTGATTTCTCCATTGGATGATCCTTTCTCCAGAAATACCTCTGGGTAAAGAATCCACTCACTTCTTGTTCCAGATACTCCCGATCCAACCCAGCCACCTCGACATGTCTTA
>Ga0209633_10004139_pt1 | contig 13127 bp, 12 predicted proteins | sample Cruoilmetagenom1_FD_187290 | JGI IMG/M metagenome (GOLD analysis project Ga0209633, IMG submission 187290) | Oil polluted marine microbial communities from Coal Oil Point, Santa Barbara, California, USA - Sample 1 (SPAdes) (version 2) | ecosystem: Environmental > Aquatic > Marine > Oil seeps ... | reverse complement strand
AGTTAGTTAAAATTTCCGCCTCTAAGATATACAATAAAACAAATAAACGAAGTAGCCAAACCAAATCAAACTACAAATATTGGAAAATTATTCATCTAACGATCAGAAAATACATCAATATAAACTGGTAGATGATCACTAAACCCTCCATGATATTTAAACCCGATATTTGTACGGTTGGTTTTCAGTCCCAGTTGCTTAGAATCTTTTTCCAGAAGAAAATCTGCATCAAATATATTCGCTTCATGGTTGCTTTTAATGCCACCAGTTCCATTTAATAGTGCATCTGAAACTAGGACCTGATCAAAATTCAACCAATTACCATTAAATTTAAGAGTGCCCGTTACATTTGAACTAGTACTTAAAAGAGGTAAGTTATATATCTCACACGCACTACTATTTGTAAGTACTTTCATACTCTTATTTTCAGGATTATCATTAAAATCACCCAATAAAACTATATTGGCATTTTTATTAATAAAGCATATTGAATCACACACACTTTTCAATTTCTGAGAAGCTAATATCCGCAGTGGCTCCGATTCAAGATAGCCCCTATATCTTGAAGTCCAGTGATTAACAAAGACATGTAGAGTATCAGCACCTAATAATCCAACAACATATAGTATATCTCTTGTTGTAAATTCCGGGTTTTTGGGATCTTGTATTTTGATATTCTTAGAAAATAACAACTGAAAACTTGAACCCTTGTAAATTAGAGCGACATCAATTCCACGAAAATCTTCCGACTCATAATGAACATATTTATATCCTTCTTTAGCAAGTGGGGTACTTTTTATCAGGTCAGAAACTACATACTCATTTTCAACCTCAGCTAATCCTATTATTGTAACAGAATGCCATCCACCAACTGCTTTTATCACCTTATAAATATTGTTGCGCTTTTTCTCATACTTTGATATAGTCCAATGTAGCTCACCATTACTAGTAAACTCATTATATTTACGTGTTGAATCAACTAGAGCATCAAAATAGTTTTCCACATTATAGAACATTATTCGATATTGATTGTTGTACTTATCACCATTCTCAGATTGTGGAAAACAAAGAATCGGAAACATAAACATCATCTGAGATACAATGAGCAACATTATAATTCTATCAATACTTAGGAACTTTTTAGATAATTTAATCACTTTAGCAGGTATAATAGTTTATTCAAAGGTACAATTATTAGTTAAATACGATTTCAGTATTTTACAAATTGGAAAAAAAAGCCACAATTGATTAGTAGATTCAAAATGATAAGAAAATAAATTTAAAATAAACTTCAGCCTTACACCTTTGATTTACTGCATCTTAAGAACCCAACCTGATTTTAGCACAATATTTTTGAAAAATAATTGCACAAAATGGTATAATTTTATTGTTTTTCGGTACTAATAGATAGAAGAGTGTTACAATATACGACTCAAGAAATATTAAAAGGGATATTAGAGAATAACAGTGTCATTGTTCAGTACATATATGATCGTTATTTTCACGGTATCAGAAAGTTCATAGAAAAGTTTGGAGGAAGTAAAGACGATGCCCTAGATGTTTTTCAAGATGGGATAATTGTTATTTACGAACAGATGAAAAGCGGAAATGTTAAAGAAATTGCAAATTTTCGAGCATACTTTTTCTCGATATGCAAATTTAAATGGTTTAACACAATTCGTGATGGAAAGTTTAGCGATTACGCAACTGTAGAAATGGAAGAGATACTACCTGCTTTTGAATTTAAGCAAGTTTCTGAAAGCTGGAGTGACGTACTGGAAAAAGAAAGACGGGTTAAAGTTTATTTCAACAGTTTCATGGAGCTAAGTAGCACTTGTCAAATGATGATAAGGTATGTTGCACATGGATGGGCAATCGAAGATATCGCTGCAAAAATGGATTTTTCTGTTCCTTATACATATAAGAAACGTCAACTGTGCCTCAACAAACTTATAGAAGTTGTTACTAAGAAATTAAATGAAAGCAATAAGCCATGACACTAAATGACAAAACAATGCTAATAGACAAGTACATCACTGGTAAACTTGAAGACACTGAATTATGGGAGTTTAAAACCAGAATTGAACAAGATGCGAATCTGGCTCATGAAGTTAAGATCCGTAAAGAAATATATAATGCTATCAGCAATGATAAGAAAATGGAATTAATGAAAACTTTAAGTAAAATTAAAGGTAGAAGAGACAGGCATATTCTTAGCATTAATATCTATTCAAGACAAGTACAAGCTTTTGCAGCCTCAATAATTGTACTTCTTGTTGTTGGAGCAGGATTAATCTCCAGTTACATTGGAAATGGTCCTGATTCAAATTATGATATATATAACTCATATTTCATTGACGAAGGTTCATTAATATCAAATAGATCAGATGCTGCAACTAACAATTCACTAGTTGAATCTGGTATCGAACTTTATGACAATGAAAAATACACCGAAGCTGTTTCGATGTTTAATTCAAACCCTGAGAATGTACTCGCACGTCTTTATTGCGGTTTGTCATACATGAAACTTGAACAATTCAGCAACGCTGAAAAACAATTTAAGTATATTATCAACCATCATGATAATATTCTAATAGATCAGGCAGAATGGAATTTAGGGCTCAGTTATTTAGCAGATGACAAGACTGAACAGGCAAGCATAATTTTTACAAAAATCGCATCTGAAAATGGAGCTTACAATACACAAGCCAGTAATCTAATTAAGAAATTGGAAAACAACTAACAAGCAAGTTTAAACAATTCAAGCGCGGGCGTAAGGGGTGTGGTGGTCCTTTTACGCCCATTTTTTTTGGGAAAATTCTTACCACCAATAAAATCCTTCAAGCAATTTAGTATTTCCATCGAATCAATTACAGTTCATTATTGTCTATTGGTTAGGCAGGGATATTCAAAGAAAAAAAATGAATGTTGAATATTGAATGTCAAAGATCCAATATCCAAAGATTAATTACTCATACCGCAACGACTCAATTGGGTCCAGGTTTGCTGCTTTGTTAGCAGGTATAATTCCTGACAATAGTGCAACCACAAGACATAAAACTAGTCCGAGTAATATCCATAACCAGGGAATAATAAATGCACTTCCAGTTAAAGCAGAAACAGCATTACCAATTAATATTCCTGCAATTATTCCTAATACACCTCCGATCTGGGCTATAACAATTGATTCTACCAAAAACTGATTTCTGATGGTACGACTAGTGGCACCAACAGCTTTCCTAATACCAATTTCACGTGTACGCTCAGTAACTGATACTAACATAATATTCATGAGCCCAATAGCAGCTCCCAACAAAGTAATGAGCCCAATAACTGTTGCTCCAATCTGTATCTTTGAAGTCAACTTTATCAGCATGTTAGCGATATTATCACTTTTGACTATTGAAAACGAATCATCATCACCTAGCTTGTCCTTACGGATACGCCTGAAGACACCAATTGCCTCACCTACAGCAGCATCCATTTTTGACTGATCGCTTACCATTATACTAATTCTGTAATTCATATTAGGTCTGGAAAAATATTGTCTCACATTTCCAAGAGGTGCTAAACAATATCTATCACCACTAAAACCTACGCTAGAACCACGTTCCGCAAGAACTCCTACAACTCGATATTTCCCTGCTCCTATAGATATAATTTTCCCAATTGGGTCTTCCTTATTTTTAAATAATGTTGAAGCTATTTCACTTCCAATAATAGTAACATGGGTACCCTGATGAACCTCAATGGGTAAAAAACCACGTCCTTTCTCCAATTCAAGGCCAGCTGTAGCAATATAGTTCTCATCTACACCCAAAATTTGTGTATTTGGATTTGTTTTTTCTGACTCATACTTAACAGTAGCAATTCCTGTTCCTCTAATGTAGAGTGAGGTTAGAGCAGGGAAATTATACTCATCCTTGAATTCGTTTGCTTGTCTATAGTCAATTGCTTCAAAGGCTTTAGGCCTATTTCTATTACCTCCAATATGAACACGCATTTCTCTATTTTGAATATTAAAGGTATTGGAACCCATCATGGCAAAATTGTCATTTAAAAAATACTCAACAGCATCGATAGCTGTTAGGATTCCAACTAATGCCATAATCCCAAAGGCAATAATCATAACAGTAAGAATTGATCTTAATAAATGACTTTTTATCGAGATTAAAGATATAAGTACGTTTTCCTTTATTAGCTTTATATTGGCCATATTATTTTTAATCCAGTTTAGTTCCAAATGCCAGGTCACCAGCATCACCTAAGCCAGGAACTATATAAGCTTTGGCTGTTAGTTCATCATCAATAGCTCCTACCCAAATTGTAAGATTATTTAAAGAAAAACTTCTCTTGATAACTGCAATTCCTTCTTCGCTCGCCACCAAACATACTACGTGTATGTGTTTTGGCTTGCCATTTTCTAGTAAAGCTTTAATTGATGCACTCATCGATCCTCCTGTTGCTAACATGGGATCACTGATTATCAGTATTTTTTCTGACAATGAGGTGGAAGATACATAATCCATCTTTATCACAAAATCTTTATTTTTCCTGTATTTGCGAAATGCAGAAACAAAAGCACTGTCAGCAGAATCAAAATAATTTAATAATCCCTGGTGCAAAGGTAATCCTGCACGAAGAATAGTTGCCAGTACAGGTTCATTGGCAAGTACCTTCATGGAAGCCACACCTAATGAGGTTGTAATTTCCCGTTCCACATAATCAAGATTTTTACTTATTTCGTAGGCAAAAATCTCCCCTACCCGCTCCATATTTCTTCTGAATCGCATACTGTCGCGCTGGATTTCTTTATCCCTAAGTTCTGCTAGAAACTTGTTAAATAAAGAATTTGTCTTTCCTATTTCCCTTACCATAGCACACTTTTTCTACAAAAATAACAGATTTAGATCATACACTTGTAGGTATTTTACCTTTTATTTCATAAAACAGAAAAAAGTTGACAACTATTAGTAAATTTACTTACCGCTTCCAGCGAATAGTGTTTTATAAACAGACAACGTTATCTTAACAACAAAGTTCAATCTGTTAACTTTTAGCCTTTGGTAAGTTGTTCTTTTTGCACCAAAACCTTTGTAGAACCGAGCAAGGTTTTCATTATTTGATCCTTCAAAATCCAATATCCTGCTTCCGGGTGAATTGTTTTTAATAATATTATCTATCAAAAAAGTCATAGCACCATTTTCACGTGCTTGTTCATTTGATCCTGAAAATAAAAATATCAAACGATTATTATTCTTCAGGAAAAATGCAGCCGCGCACAGTTCATTATGTTCAGTATAAACACCAAAGGTGATACCCATACCTTTATGAATAGCACGGTACATGATTCTTTGTAACACAACATAATTCTTATCATTCCAAGTTTTGACATCAGTTCCCTTGTTACTTCTGAACAAGCTAATAACATTCTCAGGTGAAACACCTTTCATAATTACAAGGCTATTTTTTAGCCCTTTTTTTAAATTACGCTTTGTATTTTTCGAATATCTGGAGAATAATTTGGGATACTCATTTATTAGGTCCAGAAGATAATTATTATTAGTTATTATTTGATGAGTACCTCCATCTAACTTATTAAAACTATTAAAGTTAACATCAATGAGTTTTACGTGTGACGGTATACTATCTATAAACCTCTTAACAATATCAGGGTTTAGTATATTTATTGAGAAAACTCCAAACTGCTGAGTAAAAAATGGCTGAAAATAATATGTTATACCAAATTTCCGGTTTAGTGTTAACGGCATAACCCTCTGATAATCATCTTCAATCAATGCTTCCCAACCTTCATGTACCAGATCCAAATACCACGAATACACATAGGCATTACCGTTGAATGATTGTCTGATACAATCATCCCACTTTTTCTTATCAATTTCGCTATGTTTGAGATATGCTATCAACGTTTAAATGAAGTATTATTTAATAGATTGTCAATATATTAACTGCAATAATTCATCACGCAAAGGCGCAAAGCCGCTATGATTTGAATTAAAAATAACTATATCCAAAATATATTTTTCTATTTCTTGTAGAAATTTTCATGCTCTGAATTAAATTATTTATTCTTTGCGGGAGTTTTACATATAATACAGACTTAATTATTTCAGTTATTTGATATTTCATATTTGTTAGTTATCTGCCTACTTATCAAACAGATCAACTATTTGAGTTATTGAGTTTTGCTACTTAATGACCAAAATTATTCTTCAGCAGCCATTTTCAACAGCTCCTCATAAACTCTACGCCAACCTTTCCATCTTTTCTCATCACTAAGCGGTTCATTATGCCATAATGAAGTAAACGTACCATCTACTTTTCTCACCTCATCAATAAGCTTACGAATCTGTTCAATGGCATCTGTAGGTGTAAGATTCATATAATCTTTAAGCGTACCATCCATAACCATAAAAGGGTGAACCCTAAGCTTAGTTTCAACCTCAATATCAAGATCATAAAAGTTAAACGGGCTGCAAATTCCAGCTCTAAAACCTGGCAAAGCAGCATACCCCATTGAGTAATCATCAGTTATATCTTCTTCTATCAGATTCCTGTAGGTTACTGGTAAACTTAGCCTCAAGAAATGCTGTCGACTCTGTGTAATATCTTTGTTTACAACAAGTTCAAGACTCTTTATTTGCTTATGCAATAATTCTGGATTCTCATTTGTAAAATAGGAAGGATGAATACCAATTTGTGCATAATCACCCATCTTCTTGATCAAAAAACGAAATATGCGATTTCTGGTATTTATATTCTTGTCAAAATTACCATAATGACCAAATAAAAAGAAGTAAATGGGTTTTAAGTTGTACCGTCGTTGATATTCAATTTGTAGTTCAAAAGTATCAAACGGGTCTTTAAAACCTGAGAACAGCACTCTGCTTCGTTGGATAATTTCCTTCCATCCAAATTCTCTAAGCGATCTGAGATACCCTCCTATTGACCGAACAAGCCCTTTTTGCGAATAAGCAAAAGCCGAGTCAATATCGTAAGTTGGTCTAAAACGATAATTACGTAACGGGAAATTGAATTCGGTATATTTCTTAAGTATTACCTTTTTAATCATTTCCGACCAAATGTTAACCATCGGTTTATCAAGGATATTCAATTCAACACTTATACTTAAGTGAGCTGTAAACCTGCCATGTTCATCCGGCACATAAGGCTGATATTCCTCGTACCTAGAAACAAGATAAAAGATAGCGGAAAATACATCAAACGGCAGTGAGGAATTCTTATCGTAAACTGGAAATAATGCGTTATTTCCCTCATAATCTATATGGTCAACGTCAATATTCTCAATTCCTTTCTGGAATAACAGCCCTGATGATTTAAAGAATATATCGTCGGAGTATGGTTTGTCAGCATAAACAATTTTTGCCGCATCAGCCGAAAGAAACTCATCCAAATTGGAAGTAAGAGTACACTTTACTTTAAGCAACTCTTGAAACACCAGCCGGAAAACATATCGGATACGACTGGTCTTTTTTGGTACAAATACTAGTAATTCTTCCATCAGGTCAAAAATACAGAAATTTCAACTATTGATTCAGATATGATTTAGTTATATTTATTATCCAATTTATTATAGCTCCTGCAAAACCTGAAACATGAATCCTGAACCATAAACTCAAACCAACTAACAATAAATTAACTATTTTTGAAATCTAATAATTAATGCATGGAGAATTTTATTGTATCGGCTCGAAAATACCGTCCTGCGACATTTCATCAGGTTGTTGGTCAAGAATCTATAACATCAACACTGCAAAATGCAATTAAGAACAATCATCTTGCTCAGGCATTTTTATTCACAGGTCCCAGAGGGGTTGGTAAAACAACTTGTGCACGAATCCTTGCAAAAACTATTAATTGTGAGAAATTAACAGATGAACTTGAACCTTGCGATAACTGTGAATCCTGCACATCCTTTAACAATAATGCATCATTTAATATTCATGAACTTGATGCAGCTTCTAATAATTCAGTAGATGATATAAGGAACCTAGTGGAGCAAGTACGAATTCCACCACAGGTAGGAAAATATAAAGTTTATATAATTGATGAGGTTCATATGCTCTCACAGGCGGCTTTTAATGCATTCTTAAAAACTCTGGAAGAGCCACCTGCTTATGCAAAGTTTATTCTTGCTACAACTGAAAAACATAAAATAATACCAACAATACTGTCGAGATGTCAGATATTTGATTTCAAGCGCATAAGTGTTGATGATATTGCGAAATATCTCGGGTATGTTGCTGATAAGGAAAAGATTGATGCTGAAATTGATGCTCGTCATATTATTGCTCAAAAGGCTGATGGAGCTTTAAGAGATGCTCTATCTACTTTTGACCAAATTGTAAGTTATAGTGGTGATACATTAACATACAAGAATGTTATTGAGAACCTTAATATTCTTGACTACGAGTATTACTTTAAAGTTACTGATTACCTAATTGTTAATGATATTCCAAACATATTACTGGTTTTTAATGAAATTATTGAGAATGGTTTTGATGGCCAACATTTTATAGTAGGTTTAGCTGAGCATCTTAGAAGTTTATTAGTCCTAAAAAATCCGGCAACCATTGACTTAATGAATGCAAGCGGCTCCCTTAAAGACAAATACATGGATCAGGCTGGCTCCTGCTCCACGGATTTTCTATTAAATGCTTTACAAATTTGTAATAAATTTGACCTTAGCTATAAAGGAAGCAGTAATAAGAGACTTCACATTGAAGTTGCACTTCTTGATTTAAGTCAACTTTCTTCAGAATCTTCAAGTTCAGCACCAACAAGCAGAGTAGTACGGCCTGTTGTAGTGCCAAAAGCTGAGGAGAAAAAACCTGTATACAATACACCGCCATCTTCACAACCTACACCTCAACCATCTACAACACGCGCTAAACAACCGGAAGTAGAAGACAAGAAAGAGGTTAAAGAAAAAGAAATTGTTGATGTCACTCCAAAGAGCAAGCCTAAACCTGAGAAAAAGATTATCTCAAAAGATTTGGGTAATGGACGAACAATCAAAAATATTTCCATTAAAGATAGCCTTGAAGCTTTAAAAAAGAAAAAGGAAGATCCTGAAGAAAAACCTGAAGATATAATAAGCACAGAGTTTTCTCAGGAAAAGCTCACTAAAGTATGGGAATCATTTGTTGCATCTTACATGGAAACATCTCCGAGTTTTGCAAATGCAATAGCAAAATACAAGCCTGTTCTAAGGGATAATTTTGAGATCGAATACAAGGTAGATTCACTGATTATTGCTCAGGATATATTATCAGTAACATCATTACTTGAGTTTTTAAAGAAAGAATTAATTAACAACCAGATAAAACTATCAGCCATAACTCCTGAAAAAAGTGAGCAGAAAACTGCCTATACAGATCGCGAAAAGTTCAAGGAGATGACAAAGAAATTCCCTGATATTCTGAAACTCAAAGACCAGCTAAAACTAGAAATTGAGTTTTAATAATTAGCACAAGTTTACCTGCATTTATCGTACTACATCTCTTTAATATAATCAAGTTTAAAGTTCTTGTACTTGTTTGTATTAAGCTCCTCAATCAATCCATTAATAGTATTAACTGGACCCTTTGTTACTGCCATGTTTGTCAGCCAAGTTGGTATTGATCCTCCTACATCTACTTCCAACTCAAACAAAATATGAACAGAACCGTTTCCTATCGGGTTTAGTGTCCAGATCGAATAAATGTATGGAATTCTGATACAATCCTTTGTTACTGGAAATAAATCAGGTATGGCATGTGATGTTAAAGTAACTGAATAATCCGTTTCATTTTGATTCAACCAAACATCCGTATAAAAATCACGATCCGAAACAGGCCACGGAGTTTTAGTATAACCGTAGTATCTCCATTTGAAATTACTCTCTTCATCAATAATCTCAGAACGTTCATTTAAGAAAACCCAATTATGATGATTCTCAGCATCTTTTAACAGAGCAACAAGTTCTGATAAAGATGCCTCAATAACAGTCTCAATCTTCACTCTATTAATTTTCGATTCAGGCATTTTTTTCACATAGGCCTTAATGTCATTATCACAACTTTTTATCAACTTCCAATCTGACTCATCCTGTCCTAATAACAAACTGTTAATAAAAAAAACATTAACAAAAATTATCAAAAATGAAAACTTCATATTCGGTGTGGTGTATAATAACGGCAGCAAATATAAAATAATTCCTAAATTCCAGTATTACCAGAAGTTAAGCTTGTCGATTTATAATATCCTGGGGTAAAAGTTTGAATTACTAATACTACCTATTTAATTTTATATGCAATCAATTTTTATCTTTGCACTTACCATTTTTTCGTTACTACGAGATCAAAAAATAATAAACACATGAGAAATTTATTTTTAATTGTTTTGGCTTTGGCCATTTTTACAACAGTAGCAGCTACTAAGAAAAACAAAAAAGAAGACAATATGGATAGTACACCAGCGGTTAACACTCATAATATGGACACAACCATCAATCCGGGTGATAACTTTTTTAAGTATGTAAATGGAAGTTGGATGAGAAATAACGCCATACCTGCTGAATATAGTCAGTATGGAGCATTTACTATATTATACGAAAACAACCAAAAGCTACTCAGAAAGCTTGTTGAAGATGTATCCAAAGAAACTGATATTACAGAAGGAAGTGTTAGTCAGAAAATCCGTGACTTATATAATACTGGCATGGACACAACAGCAATAGAGGAAGTTGGTATTACGGCTATCGCCGAAGAATTACAGGCTATCCAGAGATTGTCATCCATTGCAGATGTTCAAAATTATATTGCGAAAATGCATAGAACAGGTGTTAATAGCCTATTTTATGTTTTCTCGGAAGCTGACCAGCAAAACAGTTCTATGACTATTGCGTATGTTTATCAAGGTGGACTTGGGCTTCCTGATGTAGATTACTATACTAACGATGATGAAAGCAGTAAAAAACTGAGAGCCGATTATAAAGATCATTTAACACGTATGTTTATTATTAATGGAAGTTCTGAAAAGGAATCTACAAAGCAAGCAGATGCTGTTATTGAAATCGAAACCAAGCTTGCCAAAATATCAAAAACACGACTTGAAAGACGTGACCCAAATGCTAACTTCAATAAGATGAATATAGATGAATTATCTAGTTTATCACCTGATTTCAATTGGTCGACATATTTCAACACTATAGGGCTTTCTGATCCCGGCGATATCAATGTGGCTCAACCTGACTTTTTCAAAGGCATAAGCACCATAATGTCAAATACAGATTTGGAAGATTGGAAGGCTTATTTAACATGGAATACAATAGACAGCTATGCCAGTTATCTAAGTGAGGATATTGTAAATCAAAATTTTGAGTTCTATGGAAAGGTGCTCTCAGGCACTCAAGAAATTCAACCTCGATGGAAACGGGTTCTGAATAATACATCAAGCAGATTAGGTGAAGCAATAGGACAACTTTATGTTGAAAAGCACTTTCCCCCCGAATCAAAACAGCGTATGCTGGTTCTCGTTGAAAATCTGCGTACTTCTTTTGCAGATAGAATTGAAGGATTAGACTGGATGAGTGAAGAAACCAAAATAAAAGCACTTGAGAAACTTGAAACCATCACTGTTAAAATTGGATACCCCGATGAGTGGAAAGATTATTCTGATCTGGTTATTGTATCAGACAGCTATTTGGAGAATGTGCGTAACTCAAGAGAGTTTGAGTTTAACTTTGACATTAATAAAGTAGGCAAACCTGTAAATAAAAAAGAATGGGGAATGACTCCACAAACTGTAAATGCTTACTATAATCCCAGTTCTAATGAAATAGTATTTCCTGCTGGAATACTTCAGCCTCCGTTTTTTAATAAAGATGCTGATGATGCTGTAAACTATGGCGCCATTGGAGTAGTAATCGGGCATGAAATGACTCATGGTTTTGATGATCAAGGGAGAAAATATGACAAGGAAGGAAATTTAAACGACTGGTGGACAGAAAAAGATGCTGAATTATTTGAGAAAAAGACAACCAAACTAATTGAGCAATATGACAATTATTCAATACTCGACACTATGCATGTTGATGGCAAACTAACTCTTGGTGAGAATATTGCCGATTTAGGTGGCCTTAACATATCATACAATGCACTTCAGAAATCTTATAATGGAGTTACTCCTGATCCTTTGGATGGTTATACTTCCGATCAACGATTCTTCTTGGGTTATGCTCAGGTTTGGAGACAAAATATAAGGGATAAGGAACTTATGAGACGACTTAAAGTGGATGTTCATAGCCCGGGAGATGCAAGGGTAAATGTACCACCATTTAACATAGATATTTTCATCTCAGCCTTTAATATCACCGAAAGTGACAGCTTGTTTATTCCTGTTGAGGAAAGGGCTTATATTTGGTAATTAGGTTAACAGATTTAAGGTTTGAAGTTTGAGGTTACCAGAACCTCAAACTTCAAACTTCAAACTATCCAACTTCAACAACTACTTCCTCACTCTGCCACAAGCCGTGTTTTGTGCAAAATGCCATAGCTGTAAGTTTCATATTTTTCTTAGGTACAATGTGAAAGTCAACTTCTACATGTCCGGGTGCATTGCCTAATGTACCAGGTGCAAACGATGTATGACCTAACATAAACTCACCATTCCATAATTGAACATATGCAATATAATGATCAAAATCATCCGGATGAGCGTACTCATCACCAACTTTAACTTTAACTGCAAATTTTTCACCTGCTACAGCATTACTCTCGCAATGTACAAATGCTGAGTGACGATCAATGTAATCCTTTTTTGCTTCTCTGTCAATTGTTGAAATGTCAACGTATCTATTAATTTTCATGGTTTAATATTTTATTTATAATAGTTCTAAATTGCAAATGTAGGTATTTTTGGTTATTCCGCAATAAGTTTTATTAAAACCTGCTGACTATATATGTAAGAACCGCTAAGTCTAAGACAACTTAGCGGTTCCTCCTTAAGCGGTTCTTTAGACCTAAAACCCGCTGAATGGCATTTCCTCGACGTAGGAGAGAAAATCTTTCAGCGGGTTGAAATAGCTCGAAAGTTGAATTAGT
>Ga0209633_10004138_pt1 | contig 13128 bp, 12 predicted proteins | sample Cruoilmetagenom1_FD_187290 | JGI IMG/M metagenome (GOLD analysis project Ga0209633, IMG submission 187290) | Oil polluted marine microbial communities from Coal Oil Point, Santa Barbara, California, USA - Sample 1 (SPAdes) (version 2) | ecosystem: Environmental > Aquatic > Marine > Oil seeps ... | reverse complement strand
GACGTTGATGGCCGGTCGCACACCCGCAAAGAACAGGCTCGGTTCCAGATATATCTGACCGTCGGTAATGGAAATCACGTTGGTCGGGATGTAGGCGGAGACGTCGCCGGCCTGGGTTTCGATGATCGGCAGGGCGGTAAGCGAACCGGCGCCAAGTTCGTCGCTGAGTTTGGCGGAACGTTCCAGCAGTCTGGAGTGGTTGTAGAAAATATCGCCGGGGTAGGCTTCACGTCCCGGCGGCCGTCTGAGCAGCAGGGAGACCTGCCGGTAGGAAGCCGCCTGCTTGGAAAGATCATCGTAAATGATCAGGGCGTGCTGGCCTTTGTCCCGGAAATATTCACCCATGGCGCAGCCGACGTAAGGGGCCAGATACTGAAGGGTCGCCGGGTCGGAGGCACAGGCGGCAACGATGATGGTGTATTCCATGGCCCCTTCTCTTTCAAGAACGGCGGCCACCTGGGCAACGGTTGATTTTTTCTGGCCGCAGGCTACGTAAATACAGAAAACATCTGTGTTCTTCTGGGCCAGGATGGCATCAACGGCCACCGCGGTCTTACCGATCTGGCGGTCGCCGATAATCAGCTCGCGCTGCCCCTTTCCCACGGGGGTCATGGCGTCAATGGCCTTCAGGCCGGTGTAGCAGGGTTCGTGAACCGATTTTCGGGCGATAACACCGGGGGCCACCACTTCCACGCGGCTGTAATCCTTAGTATCGATGGCACCCTTGCCGTCAAGGGGCTCACCCACGCCGGAAAGCACGCGGCCAAGCACAGCCTCACCGACCGGCACCTGGGCAATCTTACCGGTCCGTTTGACCATGTCGCCCTCTTTGATGCCGATGTCCTCGCCCATGATGGCGATACCCACGTTATCCTCTTCCAGGTTGAGTACCAGGCCAAGGACACCCCCGGAAAACTCCACCAATTCGAGTGCCATGACGTTTTCAAGGCCGTACACCCGCGCAATGCCGTCGCCCACTGAAAGGACGACACCGGTTTCGCTCAGTTCAATCTTCTTGTCGTAATCCGTGATCTGCTCTTTGATAATCTGACTTATTTCTTCAGCTCTTAGTTCCATTAGACACGCTCACCCCTTTTTAAAGATTCTCTCATATTGAGCAGCTGCGTCCTCACGCTGCCGTCCAGAACCAGATCGCCGATGCGGGTCACAATTCCGCCGATCAATTTCGAATCCTGCTCAACCTCCAGAATGATATCCTTACCTGTCCGTTCAGACAGGCCTGACCGAATTTTATCAATGGTTTCGGATGAAAGTGCCGTTGCCGAAACCAGGCTGGCACGAGCAACGCCTTTGAGCTCATCGGCAAACTTTTGAAAAAAGTCGTTGATGTTTCCCAAAAACCCGACCCGCCCTTTATCGAATAGAAACAGGAGGAATGTGGTCATGGCTTGAGAAAGTTTCAGATTATCGATCACGCGCGTCATGACCTTTTTGCGACCATCCGCGTCGTAGAGCGGATTGACCAGCACCTGCCGAAGGCCCTTTTCCCGCTCGATCAGATTTGCGAAAGCCCCCAGTTCTTCCCGGTAAGTGTCGATCTGTCTATCCTCTTTGCCGATCAGTAGAAGCGCTTTGGCGTACCGCCTTGCAATCGCCAGATTCTTCACTATGCCACCACCTTCTCTAAATATTCATCCACCAGTTTTTCCTGATCTTCCGAATTGATCTTTTCCTTGATGATCGCCTCGGCCTTTGCCAGGGCCTTTTCCACAATTTGCTCCTTGAGTTCAGCTTTGGCCTGCAAGAATTCATATTCGATATTCTTACCGGCCTGCTCTTTCAGTTTCTCAGCGGCGGCCTCGGCTTCCTCCAGAATCCTGGCCTTGGCGTCTTCCCCCTGCTTGACGTACTCAGCCAGCATGGTTTCCGCTTCTTTTCCCAACGCGGCCATTTTGGCATCGTATTCGAGCAGCTTGGCTTCCGCCGCCTTTTTCTTCTCCTCCAGTTCCTCCAGTTGCTCTTTAATACCCTGGATCCGACCGCCCAATGCCTTGGAAACCGGCTTTTTGAGAACCAGAAAGAGTCCGATTGCCAACACGGAAAAATTCATCACCCGATAGGTATCAGTTGCCACCCATCCCTTGGCAACCACTTCGTCGTGTCCCCCACCGGAGGACGCCAAGCCGATGGTGCCCCCAAATAAAAGAAGCGCGGCTATTGCCATCGGCAACGGCCACCGGGCACGACTGCGCCTCCCGTTGAAAATTGGAACTTTCATTAAGCCACCCTCCCCAATATTTTTTGTCCAATCGCATCTGCAAATGCATCAATTTCTGATTCAAGCGCGGTTTTAACGGTGCCCATCTCCTGGGCAATTTTTTCCTTGACCGCCTCGAGTTCGACCTGGACGGACGCGTTGATCTTGCCGATGATCGCCTTTTCCTCCTCTTCGGCAGCCTGCATCAGCGTTTCCTTTTCCTTCTGCCCGGAGGCCCGCGCCTGACGGATGCCATCGGCATAGGCGGTCTCCTTTGCCATCACCTGATCGGCGGAGCCGTCGATATCCGACTGGAGTCCGGTCACTTTATCTTTTCGATCCAGCAGGATTTTTCGGATGGGCTTGTAAAGCACCATATTCAAAACCCAAATCAACAACAGGAAATTAACGATCTGCACCACTATGGACCCATCGACGCTTACCATCTAAGTGCCTCCGTTCAAGTAGGATTAAATGTTCTTAAAAAATCATATTGTCTGTGAATGATATAACTTACGGAATGCGCGAGCTGCGGCGGTCTATACCATCAGCGTGGCTAAAATGTCAAAGGTTTTTTAACAACCCATCATCCGGATTTCTTTTCATCGGCCTTTTGATCCATCGTTTTTTTTTCAACCGGCGGGGGTTCAGGCTTGCTCATGCTGCAATTTCCATTAAAGAAAACACCGGTTTCAATGGAAACGATCGGTGCCTGGATATCCCCGCTGATTTTGGCCGGCGGATAGATTTCAATCCGATCCGCCGCTTGGATATGACCATTGACGGTCCCCTTGACAATGGCGGTTCCCACACTGATCTGTGCCTCCAACACCGCACGTTCGCCGACAATCAGCGTGCCCTTCTCCGAAAATATTTTCCCATTGACCGCACCATCCAGTCGGATCGTGTCTTTAAAAGCCAGGGTTCCATCGATGGTGGTCCCCAAACCCAACAGGGTGGAGATATGGTCCACAGACTCCTTTTTTTTCATCGTCTCCCCTTTTTTTCGATTGAATAACACGTTTGCATACGTCGACCAGGATGACCGACGGTGGCGGCTATTCAAATTTGAATCGGCGCATGCTCACATTCATGAGCAGACCGATGCCCATCATCATGGTAATAATCGAGGACCCACCGTAGCTCACAAATGGCAGGGTCACCCCCACCACCGGCATGAGCCCCATGACCATCCCGATGTTGATAAATACCTGCCAGGCAATCATGGCGGTCACCCCAACGGACAAGATGGTGCCGAAAGGATCCCGACATCGGCCGGCAATACGCAGTCCCCAGGCGATAATAAATAAAAACAGGATGATCACCATCAATGCCCCCATCAGCCCCCACTCTTCAGCTATCACAGAGAAGATGAAATCGGTATGCTGTTCCGGTAAAAAAGAGAGGGCGTTTTGGGTCCCCTTTAAAAACCCTTTTCCCGTGAGCATCCCCGATCCGATGGCAATTTTGGATTGGATAACATGATAACCGGCCCCCAGCGGATCCCGGTCCGGATCCAAAAATGTCAGGATTCGCTGTTTCTGGTAGCCGCGCAGAAAAAACCAGACCAACGGTACAAGCATGGCGAAGGTGGCCACCAGCCAACCGAAGGTTCTGCGCTCGATTTTGGCAAAAAGAGTCATGGCTCCGGCAATCAGCGCAATCACCATGGCCGTGCCCAGATCCGGCTGGCGAACGATCAGGGCAAAGGGCACCGCAGTCAGAAGAGCAGGGACCATCAGGTCCCGTAGGGTGAGCCCTTCGGTGTTGATCAGTTTGGCATAATAGTGGGCCAGAACGATGATGACGGCAACCTTGGCCATTTCGGAGGGTTGAAGGGAAAAAGGCCCAAAATGAAGCCAGCGCCGGGATCCGCCCACATACTTGCCAAAAAACAGCACCGCCGTTAATGTGCCTACGGATGTCAGGTAGATCAAGTTGGCAAACCGTTCGAACTGCTTGTAGTCAAAAAGAAAACAGAAGACCATGACCCCTGTGCCACCGCCGTACCAAATCAGCTGTTTTTTAAACAGTGTGATATCCGGTTCGATCGCACCGGCGGATACCGCACTGTACAGGGCCACCAGACCCACGGCGCCGATAGACAACGTGAGCACCAGCAGCCCCCAGTCAAAACATTGCAGCAATCGTCGGTCAAACATGGCTTCCTATTCCGTAAAATTCCGGCTGTCGTGGATATGCCAACAGTTGAAGCTCCCGCGGCAAGCCGTCAGGTGCTTCAACAAAAGGGTTCTATCTGTTTTCAGTTCGCCCGTATTGCCCGGTGCATGCAACGGACAATCCCCTCACTGTCGCGGTTTAGCCCCCTTCGTCGGGGGTCGTCCGGGTTGCCGCTATAGATGCATCGACTTCTGGTTTCCCACCGGACAGATAAAACCGGATCATTTCGGCCGCCACCGGCGCAGCGGTACTGGATCCATGTTCCCCGTGCTCGACAATTACCGCCACGGCAATCCTGGGATCCTCCCGGGGCGCATAGGCCACGAACCAGGCGTGATCCTTGATCGGATCGCCGGCACCGTCACCATCGGTGTCATCCTCCCGCCGTCCCACGACCTGGGCGGTCCCGGTCTTGCCGCACATGGCCACGCCCTCCAGCCGGCTGCGCCAGGCCGTCCCGTGCCGATCGTTGACGGTCTTGAACAGCCCTTCCCTGACGATCCCCAAGTTTTTTTCGCTGATCGGCAGCCTTCCTGCGACTTCGGGAACACTCTCATAAATAGTCTTCCCGTCCGCGGTCCGGATGGTTTTGACGATCTGGGGCCGATAGCGTGTGCCACCGTTGCCGACGGCAGCCACCACCATGGCCATTTGCAAAGGGGTAGTCAGATTGAACCCCTGTCCGATCACGATGGACAGGGTCTCTCCTTTTTGCCATGCAATGCCCGTCCGCTTTTTCTTCCACTGGGCGGTGGGTACCAAGCCGCCCCCTTCATGATCCATGTCCAAACCGGTGGGCACACCCAGACCAAAGGCCCTGGCGTACCAGGCCAAGCGGTCTACGCCAAGCTCCTGTCCCACCTTATAAAAGTAAACATCGCAGGATTCGCTCAAGGCCTTGATGATATCCACCTCCCCATGTCCCCACTTCTTCCAGCATCGATAGGTGCGATTGCCGAACTTGAGAAACCCGGGACAGAAAAACGAGGTGTGCTCATCGATAACGCCCTCTTCGAGCCCGGCCGCCGCAGCGATAATCTTGTAAGTGGAGGCGGGCGGATATTCACCCTGGATGGCCTTGTTTTCAAGGGGATGCAAGGGATCCGATACCAGCGCGTTCCAAGTTTCATGGGACATGCCGGAGATGAAGGCATTCTGGTCGAAGGAGGGACTCGATGCCATGGCCAGGATCTGACCGGTAGACGGATCCACCGCCACGGCCGCTCCCGCCTGGTCCGTTAGCAACTGCTCCGCGGTAAGTTGGAGGGATCGGTCGACAGACAAGACGATATTGTGGCCGGGGGTCGCATCCACGGTATTGAGCACCCGGACCACCTGACCGGTGGCGTTGACCTCCACCTGCTGGCCGCCACGCTTACCACGAAGCCAGTGTTCCCTTGCCCTTTCGATGCCGTACTTTCCAATAAAATCACCTGCTTTACAGTCACCGTAGATCCCTTTTTTCAGATCTTCGACACCGATCTCCCCCATATATCCCAGAATATGGGCCGAACTGGGAGTGAAAATATAATCCCTTCTAGGCGAGACGTCCACAACAATTCCGGGCAGGTCCCACCGGTTCACCTCGATGGCCGCCAGTGCATCGCGACTGATATCGGGCTTAAGCAGCACAGGTTGGTAGGCCCGGGTCCCCTTAGCCTTTTCCAACCGTTCCCACAACCGTGCTTCGTCGATCCCCGCGTATCGGGATAGCTTTTCGATGGTCTGCGCCAGCGGATCGGCGTCCTTGACGATGATACTCAAGTCATAGGAAGGCCGGTTGTCCGCCATCAGGCGGTCATGGGTATCATAAATCAGCCCACGGGGCGCATCCACACTTTTCAATCGGATGCTATTAATTTCCGACAACCGTCGAAGTTCCTCACCGTCGATCACCTGAAGGAAAAACAGTCGGACAATCAGCACCACAAAGACCGTAAGGACCAAGCCCAGGGTGACGCTAAGCCGCCCGCTGAACCAGTCGCTGTCCACATTGTTCAGGTAGTCGGTCAATGGGTCCTCAATGTGTCTTTTTCCGTCACAACGGATGTTCTGGCCCGATCGACGACACGCTGTCCACGGATGAAAAAGAGCATCAGGAAGGGACCGGTAAGCGCGCCCCACAATACCTGCCCGGAGACAACGGAGAGCATGGAACCCACCGGCCAGGTCGATGACGCCAGCACCACGGCGGAGAAGGCCACCACCAAACTCTCAAACGCCACCCCGGCCGTGACCAGCAACGGCAGCAAAATCACATTGCCCACATGCAAAAATTGGATGGCCCAGCGTACACCCACATAAATCCATAGATAGGCGGTGAGGTGAACGCCGAACACACCGCCGGAGATGCCATCCATGGCCAGGCCGGCAAGCGCCAGGATAGGAATCGCCTCCCGTGGCCGGCGGTGGACGCCAAGATAGACCATGAAGGGGCCAAGCAGGTCATACAGATACGCCGGAACGCCCGCCATCATCGTGGTCTGAAAAATAATCAGAAACAGGCAGACCAGCAGATGATAACCGGTTATCATGGTTCCTCGGGAAGACTTTCGAACGCCGGTTTAGAGATGATAAACACCTCTTCGAGGATTTCGAAATCCACGTACGGGGTGACCGACACTTTCTGGAAGATGCCGGCGTTCAGTCGAACAATTTCGGCAATACGCCCCACCCGAAGACCCTTTGGAAACACCCCGTCGAGGCCCGAAGAGACCACCGTGTCCCCCACGCCGATCTCATGTTTCCGAAGGACGTAGTTGAATACGCAGTAGTCGGCACCACCGCCTTTGACAATGCCCCGCGCACGGGTTTGTTGCACCAGGGCGTCGACGGCACTGTTGGGATCAATCAGCAGAAGTACCTTGGCATACCGGTGCGACGCCTCGACAACCACGCCGGCTATCCCCTCGGGGATTACCACGGGGGCACCCTGCCGCACGCCGTCTTCGGTTCCTTTGTCCACGATAACGGTCTTCGACCAGGGCGACGGGTCCTTGCCCACCACCCGGGCGGCTATCATCGGCCATGGGACCTCTTCTTCAAAACCTAAGAGGTGACGAAGTCGGTCGTTGGCCAGTTCGCTTTCGGCGCAACGGTTGAGTTGCCGCATGCTTTTCGCCAGGGCCTTTTTCAGTCGCTGGTTTTCCTTGGCCGTAAAGACCAGATAGAAGTATTGATTCCATATGCCCTTGACGGACTGAACGAAATTGTTGAACTGCTTCTGGAAGGGAGAAACAACGACCAGCGCCCCCCGGCCCAAACCGGAAGGGGTCTGGCTATGTTTGCTGGTTATGGTCAGGAGGATGATATTCACCGCAATTAAAACGATTACCACGGCGACCAGAATCATCCTTTTGGAAAACATGGGGGCCGCTAAAGGATGATGACCTGTTTAAGGATATCCAGGTTGTCCAGCGTTTTGCCGGAACCCAGTGCCACAGTGGCCAGCGGATCTTCGGTGACCGTGATGGGAAGCCCACTCTCCTCTCTGAGCAGTTTGTCCAAATTCTTCAGCAAGGCTCCGCCGCCGGTCAGCACAATGCCCCGATCCACGATATCGGCGGCCAGTTCCGGCGGTGTCTGTTCGAGGGCAATCTTCACCGTTTCCACGATGGCTTCAATTTGTTCGGAAATGGCTTCCCGGATCTCCTCGGAATCGATGGCCAGGATCTTGGGGATGCCGGTGACCAAGTCGCGCCCCTTGACCTCTAATGTCACGACCTTGTTGGGATCGGGGTAGGCGTTGCCGATGCTGGTTTTGATGATCTCAGCCGTTCGCTCACCGATAAGCAGGTTGTATTTGCGCTTGACGTACTGGATGATGGCCTCGTCCATCTTGTCGCCGGCCACCCGCAGGGAGCGGCTGTAAACGATGCCGGCCAGGGAGATGACCGCCACTTCGGTGGTGCCGCCTCCGATATCCACCACCATGTTGCAGGTGGGCTCGGTGATGGGCAGGTCGGCGCCGATGGCAGCCGCCATAGGCTCCTCGATAAGAAACACTTCGCGGGCGCCGGCAGATTCCGCCGACTCACGAACGGCGCGCTTTTCCACCTGGGTGATGCCCGAGGGCACGGCGATGATAATGCGCGGCCGGACGAAGGTCCGTCGGTTGTGAACCTTGTGGATGAAATGGCGCAGCATGGCCTCGGTCACTTCAAAATCGGCGATCACGCCGTCGCGCATGGGGCGGATGGCCACGATATTTCCCGGCGTGCGACCCAGCATGTTCTTGGCTTCCATACCCACTGCCAACACCCGGTTTTTGGTGCGGTTGTCCGTTCGCACGGCAACCACGGAGGGCTCACTGAGAACGATGCCCTTGCCTTTAACGTACACCAGGGTATTGGCCGTACCCAAATCGATGGCCAGGTCGCTGGAAAAGACACCCAAAATAGAATCGATAAAGTTCATGCCGCCTCTTTTTCAGTTTTAATCGCAATGCCGCCGAACATGACTTAGGATCGTGAACTTTATAAAGTGAACCCAATTACTTGTCTATCCATCCGTTTTCTGCGTTACATCAACGGCCACATACAACCCGTATGCAACCGTTGATGTGCCTTGAATACAAACGGATATTCTTCGCAATTTTCGCTCACTTTATTTCGTCCCCAATCCTTAGCACAGGGGCAACGGCAGCCGGACCGGCCTTTTATGCGCAGCATAAGGAACCAACCGAACGGGTACCAGAAAACACTATTGATTTCAAGACTTGATTTGTTAAATCAGCTTTAATCCGGTAAGATTTCAAAATGTTCCATGACCCGATCGTGGATTTTTGGACGGAATTGACTCAGCCGGTTATTCCAGCGAAAGGGATGCACCCGGTTGGTGAGCAGGATAATCGTGAAATCTTTATTCAGATCCATCCAGAAAGAGACCCCGGTAAATCCCAGATGCCCCACACTATTGGCGGAAAAATAACGCCCCGCGCTGGAGTTTAGCACCGCCGGGCGGTCAAATCCCAGCGGCAAGGGGTTTGTCTCGATCCCGAAAAACATTTCGGAGAGAATTTGCCGTGAAAAGACCGCCGGTGACCCAAGCCCGTGAAGGTCCGCGACCAGAGATCGAAGGAGCCGAAAAACCGCCTCGGCCGTGCCGAACAGGCCGGCATGCCCATCGATGCCGCCGGAAAACCAGGCATTGTCGTCATGCACCTCGCCGACCAGCAACCGGTTGCGCAACGGACAAAGCTCGGTGGCGGCATAGGGCCCATCGGGCCGCTGGCGGCCGGTGAGATCCACGAAAAAGAGATCGGTTACGCCCATGGGATCATAAATCTCAGCCTTTAAAAACTGATTCATGGGACATCCGGCCACCGCTTCGACCAGCCGGCACAACAGCATGAAGCCCAGGTCGCTGTAAAGGCTGCTTTTGCCTGGTTGGCCCAACAGCGGCACATGCGTCAGCAGGTTCAGCACCGCTGATTTTCGCTTCTTCGGCCCAAGGGATTTGAGCGTCATATAAAAAAGGCGGTGAGCGGGAAACCCGCTTTGATGGCAAAGCAACTGCCGGGCGGTCATCGTGGCTTTGTCGCTGCCGGCCAAGGTGGGCAACCATTTTGCCAACGGACGGTCCAATGCGATGCGTTCCTGATCAACCAGTCTGGCCACCGCCAGTGTTGTGGCCAGGGGTTTGGTCAGCGATGCCAGATCAAACACGGTTTCCCGGGTCATGGGCCGGCCCGAAAACAGGTTGGCCTGGCCATAGGCCTTGAAAAAAAGCGGGGCATCGCCCTTTCCCACCAGCAACACCGCTCCGGGAAAGAGATGTTCCTGAAGGCCCTTTTGCATCAGATCGTTAACGGGATTACTTCTCATGGCTGGTAGTCATCGGCGGACGGCGGGTCCATTGAAGGTCAATGTTCTGGAATCAGTATCCAGCCCCACAGGCAGGCCCAGCGGCAGCGTCATGTTGACCGCCGCGTGGCCCACGTCAAATCCGGCCAGGATGGGAATATTCAGCCCGCCAAGCCGGTCGGCAACGATCCGGTGAACCGCATCGGTGGACCCGCAGTTGGTAAACGACCCCAGCGCCAATCCGGCCAGCCTGTCGAAACAGCCGGCCATCATCATCTGGGTCAGCATACGGTCCACGCGATAAGGCGCCTCCCCCTGGTCTTCGATCAGCAGAATGCGGCCGCCGAAATCCGGCTCAAACGGCGTGCCCGTCAGGTGACATAACAGGGTCAAGTTACCGCATAGAAACGGTCCGCTGGCGCTTCCGGCTTGAAGCACACGGCCCGAGGAAGCAGCTATAGACAACGGCGCCGGATTTGTCAGCACTGAAAAGCAATGGTCCCGGGTCGAGGAATCGCCATTTCCCAAGGTGATAACCGTAGGGCCGTGAAAGACCACCATGCGGCAACGCGCCACCAGAAAAGCCAGCAGGGCGGTGATATCGCTGAATCCGATAAACACTTTGGGATGGCGGGATATGGCCTCCGCATCCAGCAGCGGCAGGATGCGCATGGCACCATATCCCCCGCGGGCACAGATGATGCCGTCAATGCGCGGATCGGCAAACAACCGATTCAACAGATCCGCCCGGCACCGGTCCGAACCGGCCAGATAATGGTGTTTTTCGAAAATATCCGCCGGAATGACCAAGTTGAAGCCCATGGATTCCAGGACCCGAATGCCGGCACCAAATGCTTTTTGGTCAAATGGGCTGGCCGGTGCGACGATACCGAGGGAATCACCGGGTTTCAAGGCCCGGGGCAACGTCGTTTCAGAATGGTTCCAGGGGTTCATTTTTTTATTTTGCCTCCTTGACAGCGCTTGATGATGGTGCTAAGGGTCTGCTTTCTTGTCGGGGCGTAGCGCAGTCTGGTAGCGCACTTGAATGGGGTTCAAGGGGTCGGAGGTTCAAATCCTCTCGCCCCGACCAGAAAAATTAAACACACTCAAGGGTTTTCAAGATAATTGCGGGCCCTTTTTTTAGTCCTTTTTCCCTCGTGTACCATTCGGATACAAGATTCATATCCATTGGGTTGATGTGTTCAGGTTTTTTCGACATCGGGATTAATCAGGGTTCATCTCCCTGGATTCCCACCACTCTTTTCCGTAGTTCACGAAAAGCTGTTTTCCGGCAGCCACCTTCTTAATGGTGTGGAATACAATCAGATCGCGGTCTGTATCATGCCAGTATTCGGTGTTGTGATGGTAGGAATGGTTGAACAGGCTTCCCCAGCCGAGTACCAGCGAATAAACATCCGAATCATCGCCTTCTTCCGCCGATTCCAGATTAAAGACATAGTCATCGAGGGCACCGGCGCATTCGTCGGCATCTATGCGAAGATAAGGACACTCCTCAAGGGTCATATCGGCCGGAAGACCCCTTGTCGTGAAGATCCCATGGCCAAAATTACACGGAGAGATAACAATATTCGGATGCCTGAAAAGGGGCTCGGTCCTCATGGTTCACACGGTCTATGCCTGATTTCATATCATTGTGTCGGCCAAGCGTGTACCAAGCTATCTGAACAAAGTCAATCGACGGCGTATCGCCTGAAAGGGGTAGCCGCATTTGAAAATCAACATACCGATCCCTTCAATACGTTCCGGATTCCGGATTAAGGATCATAAAAATAAATAATTCCACAAGTTCAGACCTCGTTACATCAAAAATTATCCATGTCCAAAATACCCTGGGAATACAGTTGTTTCAGACAAAAAAACACGCTCTCAGATAAAAATTGGACACTCTCGATTTCCGGGCAAATAGTAATATCAGATAGTTATCTACCGCCCGTTCAATTGAGCACTATTTTGATACGGCGAAATGTCCATTTTTTGGCCCTCAAAATGGGTGGAAATAACGAGGTCTAAAGTTGATTCCCAAGATTGCGGCGAATTGTGGATCGGCCCCGGGTTTAAATTACGCTCCTCATTCATGAAAAATTGGAGACGATCATCGGCGACCGCAAGACATAATTCCTGCTTGCATCCTCATCACGGTGACGTTAGGATTAGCGGTCGGGGTGGAATCTGATACAATGACTTGCGCCGAGGGTAACAAACTCTAAAATGAGCATTTATCTCTTTTTTTGTTGGGTGTTTTCGACGGGTTTGGGGGATTGAAACGTCTGTAACCTGCCACCGGAACAGGGCTTTAAAGGGATGACGGGGAAAGCGACATCTCACCATCGTAATTGAGGAGTAGGGAATGCCAAGGACCCCGATTTTTTCCATGCCGACCTGCATCTTGCTGTGGTCCGCGATATTCATCGGATGTGCATCGCAAGACGCCTATCGCTACGAAACCATCAAGACCGAGTATGCCGACCTGGCCTGCAACCTGGACAACTCCCGGTATGCCGAAGATTCCATGGCCACCTGTACCATAAACGGCAGCCTGACCTTGCAGGACGTGCTCGACATCGCTCAGACCAATAACCCGGATCTGCTTATGGCCGTAGCCCGTATCAAACGGGCCCGGGCCATGCTCGAAAAGTCCGCCGCCCCCTTCTACCCCCAGGTGAATGTCTACACCGAATACCTGCAGGGCGACGCCCCGTCGGCCTACCTGTCCAAAACCATCGATCAGCGCAAACTACCGTCAAACACCAATTTTAACGGCCCGGGATGGTTCGAGAATTATGAAAGCGGTATCAGCGCCGGCATCAACCTTTTCAATGGCGGCATGGACGGCCTCAACCGGAAGATGGCCAAAACCGGCCTGACCATTTCTCGGTTGGACCGAGACGGTATCGAAAACCGGAT
>Ga0209633_10004137_pt1 | contig 13130 bp, 14 predicted proteins | sample Cruoilmetagenom1_FD_187290 | JGI IMG/M metagenome (GOLD analysis project Ga0209633, IMG submission 187290) | Oil polluted marine microbial communities from Coal Oil Point, Santa Barbara, California, USA - Sample 1 (SPAdes) (version 2) | ecosystem: Environmental > Aquatic > Marine > Oil seeps ... | reverse complement strand
GTGCTTTAATATAAGTTTTAGGATTGTGTAAAGAGTAATTCTACTCTTTCAACTATCCCCCGGGCATACATTTAAAAGCTTGAGGGAGTGTCTATTAGCTTCTCTGCTTCTTCGATTACTTCCCCTAGTCTCTCTTTAAACAGAGTTATTCCGTCTAAGGGAATTACTATACAGGATCTACCACCGCTTAATTCTGTTATTCTTAAATATTTGCCTTTATGGTTTTCTTTTACATCGAAGAAAAATCTTTTGGATTCAATGTCAACGTGTTTGCTTGCGTGCTCTTTCTCCGTCCTCTCAGTTCTCTCAGTTCTCTCTGTTCTTTCTTCTCTTTCTGTTCTCTCTTCTCTTTCCATCTTCTTTACGGCCTCCGCCTCATTCCCTATGGTTGGGATTATTTGTGGTTCACTGCGTATGGGTCGAAATAATAACCCTATGATTTATAAAAATCAAGGTGAAAAGTTAAAATTTGATAATGTATAATTTGTGTATAGCAATTGAGCTCAAAAGGAGAAAGACATATGTCCAAAAAGGTGAAATTCGGTATAGCTGCACCCGTACCTGGAGAGTCGGTTCATGGACTGATTGATTTCTCCAGGAAAGCCGAAGAAGGGGGTTTTGATGCTATATGGTTCCCGGATCATGTTGTATTTATGGCTAAAAAGCTTACGCCTGAAGTATGGTCTGTAATTACGGCCGCCTCTACTCAAACGGACTCTATACACTTTGGAAGCGTAGGGGATGCTCATAGGATACACCCCGCGATTTTTGCCCAAAGACTGGCGACGGTCGATCATATCTCTAACGGTAGAATCTTTGTATGTCTTGGCTACGGGGAAAAAATGAACCTTGATCCCTATGGGATAAAATGGAACAAGCCACTTTCGAGAGTTATTGAATCGGTAAAAATTATGCGTGCTCTATGGAGGGGCGAGTCAGTTAATTTTGAGGGGGAATTCTACAGTCTCTCTGATGCGGAACTTAGAATTCAACCCGTCTCAGACAACGGTATACCAATTTACATTGCCGCCACAGGACCAAGAGCGCTAAGAGTTGCGGGAGAATATGGGGATGGATGGCTTACCAATGCAATGCCGTCAAGAGTTTTTAAAGAAAAATCTCTTGCGGTCGATGAGGGGGCGAAAAATAGAGACTTGAGCCTCGGCCCTATTGAGAAAACTCTATTTATCTTTACCTCAATCGCTGCAGATCAAGACGAGGCATATACAACCCTTGAGCCGATCAAGCATGCGCTTATATGGCCCGAGCTTTTATCCGAGGCGGGTTATGACATAGAGATTGATGATGAATATAAGGGACTTGAGTACACAAAAATTATGCCTAATGATAGTGATATGCTTAGAAAATTCAAAGAGATGGGGGACAAATATTATTCCCGGGACATTGTAATGGATTTTGTAATCGCGGGATCAAAGCAAGATGTTGTAGAAAGAATTGAAGAATATATAGAGGCGGGGGTCGACCATTTCTTTTTTAGAGATTTCAGTCCTGATAAGCAGAAATCATTTGAAATAATTTCTAAGGAGATATTGCCTTATTTCAGGAAGTGACAGGGCATTGCCTAGGCTTCCACTGGGTTGTTTATTGGCTAATGCTCTATTTGTGAAAGTACGTGATAAAAGCTCGAATAAGGATCGTTAATCTTGTCGGATTTGAAATAAACTTTTCTCATATGGTCGAGGGCCCCTGAGTAGAATTGAAAATCTCTTGATAATTTGCTAAATATCACGGGATCCCCTTTGCCCATTTCAAGATCAAGTCTGGAGACTGTAAAATATGATTTCATCCCTTCGTTAACGTAGTAACTTAAGTAGGAATGCTTATCTACGTATTCTCTAAATATTCCACTCATAAAAAGGGAGAAGTCTCCCATATATTTTCTTAGTTCTCTTTGGGTTTTATTGTTTGTGTTATGTTGGTTCTGAAGGTGCATGTCTACTATAGTTTGAACCTTTTTGCCTTCAGAGTCGGTTATTTTGTACAGTTTTTCGGTCCGGGCAAAATCTGTGAGCATATCTGTAAGGTATATAGCCGCTTTGTCGTCTTTTTCTTTTCCCAGATCGAAAAAGCTCATATTAACTAGTTTGCTAAAGTATGATTTTAGAGAAGCAGGATTGATTTTTCTCAGGTTTACCATTTGTGGATCCTCCCTTGAATGTCAAAATCGCTATAATACCACTTTAGGAAAAGAGCGAACAAATGTCAAACGGTGTTTTAATTTTACATCAGCATGAGATATAATTCCCAAATTAACATATTGTTCTTTCCGAGCGAAAATTTGATAAAAATAATCTAAAGAGCTAGAGGAATTAATGGCCAGAATAAAGATAAAATCTCCTAAAAAATTTGATTACTCGACTGAAATAAGTCTAAGGATAAGCGATATCAATTACGGCGGACATTTAGGGCATGACTCTATTTTATCTCTAGCTCATGAGGCCAGGGTAAGATTTTTTAAGAGCCATGGTTTTACAGAGCTAAACGCATTTGGCCCGGCAATAATCCTCTCTGATGTAGCTATCTACTATAAATCAGAGGGTTTCTACGGGGATGTTGTGACTGTAGATATTGCGGTTTGTGATTATCTCAAATATGGCTGTGATCTTGTTTATAGACTCACTAATAAAGAAACGGGCAGGGTGATTGCGCTATTAAAAACGGGAATTGTTTTTATATATTATGAGAAACGAGAAGTCGCTCCAGTACCCAAAGAATTTAAAGCCTTATTTAAAGAGCGGAAATACACCTTAGAAATTCAAAACAAAACTTAAGTACTTTGAATTACCGTCTATTCTTTCTCAACTATCATTGCGATTCCCATACCGCCGCCTATACATAAAGTGGCTAGTCCTAGTTTCGCATTATCTTTCTTTTTCATTTTATATTAAAAATCTATATGACAGGGAAATGTGAGCATTGTATTAATTATTTGTTTGCAGTATGATGTTCTTTCTATGTATATAAAGAAGAAATATAGAACTTATATTCTTTTGAATATTATCACTCCTTTGCTCTTTGGTATTACCATATATGTATTCTTTAGAAATGATAACCTGCTCTTTTATAAATGGTTAGAATCTATTGGAAATTATAATTTTACTTTCCCTGTCAGTGTAGATTTAACTCAAACATCAATGGCTGTACAAATACCGGAGTGGGTGAAATTTTCTTTATCTGATGGGATATGGATATATGTTTTTACATCAACTTTGTTTGCTATATGGATCCAAAGAATAAATGTATTTTGGCTGTCCTTACCTTTACTTCTAGGGATTGTGTTGGAAATTGCCCAATTATATAAATATGTTCCCGGAACTTTTGATTCTATTGATTTAATCTTTTTAGCTATAGGTTATGTATTAGCTTTAATTTCAGGATTTAAATGGAGGGGAAAATGTATAGAACAGTAGCATCAATATTAGTAGTTTGTTTATTTGTAATATTTGCAATTGGAAGTGGTCCTAAAGCCCCGTCTCAAGAAGAAATTAATAATGCTAATTATGGTCCATATCCTGAGAATTACGAGGAAATTGTTAAAGCTTTTTATTTTGAACGGTTATTCGATCCATATAGTGCAAAATATAGATTTTTTAATAAACCTATAAAATATTGGGATAAGAGTAGTAATAAGAACTATTTTGGATATGTGGTTTGTGGTGGAGTAAATGCAAAGAATAGATTTGGTGCTTATGTAGGCGAGCAAGTCTTTTTCTTTATAATCAATTCTGGGAAAATTGTATTGAAAGGTGAAAAAGCAAATGCAACCAAAAGATGTAAAAAATTGTGGTAGTTACTATATTTTCTCAACAATCATCGCGATTCCCATACCGCCCCCAATGCACAGGGACGCAAGACCCAGTTTCGCATCTTTTCTTTTCTTCATTTCGTGAAGCAGGGTAACAAGAATTCTGGTTCCCGAAGCTCCTACGGGATGACCTAATGCAATGGCGCCTCCATTAACGTTAAGCTTATCTTCTGGAATCGGAATGTCTCTTAGAACCGCTAAAGATTGTGCGGCAAACGCTTCATTTAATTCAAAAAGATCTATGTCGTCAAGCGAAAGCCCCGCCTTGTCAAGAGCTTTCTGAATAGCAGGGACCGGGCCGATACCCATAATTGAAGGATCCACTCCTGCAACAGCGTATGATACTATTGATGCAGCAGGCTTTATTCCAAGCTGCTTAGATTTCTCTTCTGAGGTGACTAATACCGCTGCTGCGCCGTCATTTATCCCCGATGCATTACCTGCGGTAACAGTTCCATCTTTCTTGAAAGCGGGTCTTAGTTTAGAAAGGGTTTCAATCGTGGTATCGCCTCTCGGGTGTTCATCTACCTGAAATGCTAAAGGATCAGCTTTCCTCTGAGGTATCAAGACTGGAACTATCTCCTCTTTGAATTTGTCTTCTTCCCTGGCGGTTTTGTATTTAAGTTGGCTCTTATACGCAAATTCGTCTTGTTCCTCTCTGCTGATGCTGTAAGCTTCAGCCAGATTTTCAGCCGTAACTCCCATATGATAGTCATTGAAAATATCCCAAAGACCGTCATAAACCATTCCATCAATTATCTCATCCTTGGGTACGCCCATTCTATATCCGTAACGTGCTTTCGTAAGATAGAAGGGGGCCTGATTCATGTTCTCAACCCCGCCGGCGATGATTGCTGCCGCATCTCCGGCTTTAATCGCCTGAGCCGCAAACGCTACTGACTGAACGCCTGAACCACAGGCTCTGTTAATCGTAATAGCCGGAGTTTCAACAGGTAAACCTGATTCAATCGCTACTTGTCTCGATATATTCATACCCTGACCCGCAGAAAGGATATTCCCCATTATGCAGTCATCAATTTCTTTAGGATCAATTCCAGTTCGAATAATTATTTCCTTTACTACTGCCGATCCTAATTTTGCGGTAGAGGTATCTTTCAGCGTACCTCCGAAAGATCCAATCGCGGTTCGTAGAGGTTCACTAATAACAATTTTTTTCATGGATTTGCCTCCAGAGCGGTTTTGAGAAAGTATATAAGGATTATTTTTGCATATTACCTTACGGAAATGTTATATCAAGTAATATGCAGCATTCCTTGACACTCCCCTTCATGTTGGGTAATTCGTTAGATAGCAAAATGAGGAGTGTAATGAAAATTGTCTAAGATAAAGGTTGGCATAATCTTTGGAGGAAGGTCGGTTGAGCATGAAGTTTCTTTGCTTTCCGCAAAATCCATAATTAAGAATATAGATTCAGATCTTTATGATATATATCCTATCTTCATAGATAAAAACGGTTTGTGGCATAAAGTAGAAATAAGTGAATGGTTAAATGACGGAGAGCTTGACGTACATATTGAGTCCTTTCTTACACCTTCGCTTAATTATGAGAATCCGGTTTTCTTTGAGATCAGTGATTCAAAGGTTCTAGATGAGCTTAAATTGGATGCAGTCTTTCCGGTACTCCACGGTACTTACGGGGAGGACGGCACAATTCAGGGTATGTTGGAGCTTATGGGTATCCCATTTGTAGGTGCTTCAGTGCTGGGTTCTTCAGTAGGTATGGATAAAATAATAATGAAGGCTGTGCTGAAAGAAGCTTCACTTCCTGTTGTTCCCTACATCGGTTTTTATAAATACGAATGGGAATCTGACAAAGAAACAATAAGAGATAGAGTCCTTGGCTCTATTGGCTTTCCATGTTTTGTTAAATCAGCTGATCTTGGCTCTAGCGTAGGTATTTCTAAAGTTTCCTCAGATGCCGGGTTGAACAGCGCTATAGATTCCTCATGTCAATTCTCAAATAGGATATTGGTTGAAAAAGCGGTATCTAACCCCAGAGAGATTGAGATAAGTGTTCTTGGTAATGAGAATCCTGTTGCGTCCTTGCCCGGAGAGATACTGCCTCATCGAGATTTTTATGATTACACTGCCAAATATTTGGAAGAGGGAACAGGGCTAATTGCACCCGCCGAGCTTGATGAAGATATGAATATTAAACTCAGAGAGTTGGCAGTAAAAGCATTTAAAGCTCTTGATTGCAGCGGGATGGGAAGAGTAGATTTTTTGCTTAATGGGGCTACTGAAGAAATCTTCGTAGGTGAAATTAATACTATTCCAGGTTTTACTCAAATTAGTATGTACCCAAAGCTTTGGGAAGTAAGCGGGATAAATTTTACAGAGCTAATCACGAAACTCATTCAATTTGCAATAGACAGAAAGAATGAAAAGTTAAAACTGAGAACCGATATAGAAGAGACGGGATTGGGGAATTAAAGAAATAAACCTAAGAAAACTTGCATATGTCTATCTTATAGATGTAACCTACTTTCTCTTGGGACTTAGAACTATACGATAGTTTCTAGTAAGTAAGGATAGTGTTTTCAATACTAAATAGTGGGTTATTATGAGCACTCAAAAATCAAGTCAGCCACAGCGTCTTAAGAAAAGTTTAAAGTTGTTTGACGTTTATGCGTTGGCTACTGGAACAACTCTTAGTGCCGGGTTTTTCTTGTTACCCGGGATTGCGGCTACGAGTGCCGGGCCTGCTATTACTTTAGCTTATCTAATAGCGGCGCTGCCCCTTATTCCCGCTACGTTCAGTATAGTGGAGCTTACTACAGCAATGCCAAGAGCGGGCGGGGTATATTATTTCCTGGACCGCTCAATGGGTCCTCTTCTAGGCACCGTAGGCGGCATAGGTACCTGGCTTGCCCTTGTTCTTAAGGTGGCCTTTGCCTTGATTGGCATGGGTGTTTATATTGGGCTATTTATTCCTAATCTCCCTATTGTCCCTGTTGCAATTGCTATTGCGATTGCTCTGGGTCTTCTCAATCTCTTGGGAGCCGAATCCAGTGGTATATTTCAGATATTTCTTGTTGTTATTCTGCTTTTAATTTTGGTTGCGTTTATCGGAACTGGAGTTCCCGAGATCCATTTATCCCATTTCCGTGGCTACTTTGACTCCGGCTCGGGAGCTATCTTATCCACTGCTGCGATGGTTTATATAAGCTATGTCGGTATTACAAAGGTTGCCAGCCTTTCAGAGGAGGTAGAAAATCCGGAACGAAATCTTCCGCTCGGAATATTTTTAGCGCTCGGGACGGCAATATTGATTTACGGGATTGGAACAGCAGTTATGGTGGGTGTCATTCCAATGGAAAAGCTTGCCGGAGACTTATCCCCCGTAGCCACGGTCGCGGGCAGCATATTTGGGAAAGCGGGGATTATCGTAGTATCTGTAGCTGCGCTTTTGGCTTTTATCTCAGTTGCAAACGCCGGAACCATGAGCGCGTCAAGATATCCCCTTGCCATGAGCCGTGATTTTATGATGCCGAGCATTTTTCAAAAACTCGGTAAAAACGGAATGCCGTTTAATGCAATAATTGTTACTGTAGGCAGTATCATTTTGATTCTCCTGCTTCTCAATACTTCCAAAATAGTAAAGATAGCCAGCGCCTTTCAATTATTGATGTTCATGTTTGTCTGTATTGCTGTAATAGTGATGAGAGAAAGCAAGATTGATTCCTACGATCCTGGCTACCGCTCTCCCTTGTACCCATGGATGCAAATATTTGGCGTGCTGGCAAGTCTTTGGCTCCTAGGTCATATGGGTGGATGGACTAAGGTTTTTACAGCGGTGATGTTCGTAATAGGGATAGTTTGGTACAAGTTCTATGTGAGAAACAAGGTCGGTCGGAGCGGGGCTATCTATCATATTTTTGAAAAACTCGGACAATCGAGACATGAAGGATTAGACAGAGAGCTAAGAGGGATACTAAAAGAAAAAGAACTTAGGAAAGATGATCCATTTGATCAGCTCGTAGCTCGAAGTCATGTTATAGATGTAAGTGCGGAAATAAGTTTTGAGGATATTGTAGAAAGAGTAAGCACTTTATTCTCCCAGTTTGTACCGGAATCCTACGACAATCTTTATAGGCAGTTTTTTGAAGGAACCGTCGTGGGCGTTACCCCCGTTGCTCATGGTGCCGCTTTGCCACACTCGCGTGTTGACGGACTTATGCAGATGGAAATGGTTATGGTCCGCTCAAAACCCGGAGTGCATATTAGAGTTAATAATCCGGCTACTGATAAGGAAGAAGAACAAATCTTACATGCAATATTTTTCCTTCTCAGTCCTTTAGATAACCCCTCGCAGCATGTAAGAATGCTGGCTCAAGTTGCCAGACAGATTGAGGATGAGAATTTTATGAATAACTGGATGATAGCTGAGGACGAGCAGCAGCTTAAAGAGACCATCTTGCACAATGAAAGGTTCCACTCTATTTACATCCATAAGAATACACCGACAGAACAGTTGATCGGAAAACCCCTGAGCGCAATAAATATGCCCCAAGGGAGCCTGGTTGCTCTTATACGTCGAGGGGGGCAGACTATCATTCCCCGCGGCAACACAATAATTCACGAAAATGACAGAATTACTGTTATAGGTGAGCCTTCGAGTATGAAGGAGATTCACCAGAGATATATCAGTTGATGTTATTCCTTTAACCAGTGAAAAAAAGAAAAATAATAGGACTTTTGACTATTTTGGCGGGCCTTCCCGGACTTGGCGGTCTGTTGCTATTAGATAGATTGGATTCTTATCCTTCAGCGGCTATTATCGTGGTTATAAATGCAATAGTTATACGGGGTATCTGCGGCACCTTGGGAGGGGTTTTAATCTGGAGAGGAAATACCTGGGGTTATTACTTGAGCCTAATTACCTGGCTTTATCTTGTTGTAGTTTCCATATTAACCTTCACCCAGCTATACGATAATGGGATCGTTTTATCTTTTGGCTTCTTAAAGGAGCATTACTCTAGTTTTGGTAGACCGTTGTTGCTCTCCCTCTTAAAGGTGCTTTTCGGATTACCTCTTATTCATATAATTCTTAATGATCTGTTGAGAACTCATGGTTTAAAGCAATCAAGTTAAATGTATTAGCTGATATTTAAATTTGTGCTAGTCTTATTGATAGCGGGAATCAAGTTTGGGGTTTCGGTATCTAGATTAGAAAGATTTCAGATATAGTCTTGAAAAAAATTATAGGGAGTCTTAATGTGACTATGGGGATTTCTCAAAATAATTATGAGAGAGCTACTTTCTCAGGCGGGTGTTTTTGGTGCATGCAGCCTCCTTTTGACAGGCTAGAAGGCGTAATCTCGACAACCGTAGGTTACACGGGAGGGCTTGAAGAAAACCCTACTTATGACGATGTGTGCCTGGGAAGGACTGCTCACCTGGAGTCGGTTCAAATTGTCTATGATCCGTCGCTGATCTCCTATGAGAAACTGCTTGATGTATTCTGGCTCAATGTTGATCCTACTGACGGCGGCGGGCAATTCGTTGACCGGGGTCGCCACTATAGGACAGCCATCTTTTATCACACACCGGAGCAGAAGAAAATAGCTGAGCAGTCAAAAAAGGAGCTTGGAGAAACGGATAGATACCCCAGCCCTATAGTAACTGAAATTGGAGCAGCTCTGGAGTTTTATCCTGCAGAGGAGTATCATCAGAACTTTTATGAAAAGAACCCAATTGGCTATTCATCTTATAAAATGGGCTCAGGAAGAGACAGCTATATGCATTATATGAAAAATATGAAGCAAAAGTAGATAGCAGACAATCAGTTTTTGATTAAGTATTAGCTGTGAAAACCACAAAATATTATAGGAGGTACTACAAACATGGCGGACGATCAGAGATGGTTTGAGAAGCATGCACCTGAAATGGCAGAAGGGTGGTGGAGTTTCTACAAAGCGGTTGAAGGAGAAACAAAGTTAGATCCTAAGACTAAGGCTTTGATTGCGGTATCAGTGGCTGTACATGGGAGATGTCCCCATTGTACAGAGTCTAGAATCAAGAAAGCGCTTGCTCTTAAAATCAGCAAGGCGGAAATAGCGGAAACAATCATGGAAACAGCGCTCTTATCTTCAGGGACCGAAATCTTCTGGGCCAAAGAAGTTTACGATAAGTACTTAGGATAAGAAATAACTTTCTTTAGTTATGGTCTAGAGTTCAACAGTTCCATTAAAATATGGAAAAAAGGTCAATTATATCTTGTCGTTTTTTATTTTATGGGTATACTGGTTTCCACTTTAAGTCGGGGTGTAGCGCAGTTTGGTAGCGCGCAGCGCTTGGGACGCTGAGGTCGGAGGTTCGAGCCCTCTCACCCCGACCATTTCCCAGTATTTCTTTTTAAAACGCTATCTTAACCATATTGTGAACATCCTTTCCCTTATAACTTTGTATTTGGGGTATATCTAACCCCTAATAATTGATTTATAGGCTTAATAATTGGAGAGGTCTTTTACATTGTGTTTAATTCTATGTAATAATTTTATCTAGTGTCTTAAAACTTAAGAGCATGTAAATTCAATTTTATAATTGAACTATACTATTGGGGTAGAATATATTACTGTCTTAATTTGCACGGAGTCTTGGGTGTCAAACTTGTAACGGAGGAGTAAACGGTATGAAAAAACTTACCGGCAAGAAAGTTATAAAGATTGAAGCCCCTTATGCAGGTATCAACCTGAAAGAATATAATATTGAAAAACGCCGCCTTCAGTTGGAGCTGCTCACCATTCAACAAAAGGTTGTCAAGCTGGGTCAAAGAGTCTGTATCTGTTTTGATGGTCGTGACGCAGCGGGTAAAGGCTCCACTATTCTTCGACATACTCAAAATTTAATGCCGAAGTACTACAAAATTGTAGACCTTGGTATTCCTACCAAAAAAGAGTCTAAATACTGGTTCCATAGATACGAGAAGCATCTTCCCAAAGAGGGGGAAATAGTATTCTTTGATCGTTCGTGGTACAACCGTGCTCTGATCGAGCCTACTATGGGATACTGCTCAAAATCGCAGTACGAGTATTTTATGCATAAGGTGCTTGAGTGGGAGCATCATTTAATTGATAACGGCCTTAAGTTAATAAAGTTTTATCTGTCCGTTGACCCTGAGCATCAGCTTTACCGCTTTCAGGAAAGATTGTCAGACCCTCTTAAATTCTGGAAGTTTTCGGAAAATGATTTTCATGCTAGAAAACAATGGGAAACATTTACCAAATATAAAGAGCAGATGTTTACTCATACCGCATCAAAAAAGTCTCCCTGGATACTAATAGACTCAAATTCCAGAAGGGAATCCAGACTTACTACGATGCTTTACGTCATGAGGTTCTTTGGAAACAAAAAATTTGTTCCACTGACGGGACAGGATGTTTCAGAAACATACACTGCTGAGGTTAACGGGGTTTCATTTAGGGGGCTTAATAAACTCCAGATGTCTGTGCTGAGTGAACTTATAGATAAAGACAATGTAAAAAGGGACTCCAAATTAGAACTTCTTGACCCGCCTAAAGGTAAAGTCTCCAAATGAATTGTATAGTTCCAAGCGAGAGTTCAGCTCCTGGATGTTGGAGACCCGATGATTTCAAGGCATGGAGAAGATAAATACTTAATTTTGTAGATGAAGTATGCGGTGCAACTTATAGATATTCCACGATATTTTCCCATGTGTATTGCTGTGTTCCAGTTTTAGTTGCCGGTGATTCAAAATTTAGCACTCACGTTTAATTGTTTATAAGTATTTAGGACACGGAGTATAAAGAATCTACAAAAGCTCAAATGTTAAATCATCATAAACCAAAGTCAGGGTTGGAAATTGTGGACTAATGCAAATGGCATATTGCGGACTTATCAACGTTTGGGTAGAATCTTCAGTCTTTTAAAGGAGTATTGTGGCCGCGCCCGTAGCTCAGCTGGATAGAGCAACGGACTTCTAATCCGTAGGCCGGGGGTTCGAATCCCTCCGGGCGCACATTTTAGGCACTTATTTTTTAATAAGCCTTGTTAGTATGGTAATATTTTCAGTCTTAGCGTATGAATTACTAAACCAATGGTGCGTGTAGCTCAGTTTGGTTAGAGCACTGGGTTGTGGTCCCAGGGGTCGCCGGTTCAAATCCGGTCACGCACCCCATACCGTACTCCCATTCATTTCGGCTAATAAATTGAAGGGTTCTTTGTAATCATAACAAAGACTTACGCCATCCCAGGTGGCGTTCAGAAGTACTGTTTTAACAAGAAGCCTTCTTTCTTCATGTTCTGAACATTTGAACAATACACTGCTTTGCTGAGCAAGTTGAAGTATATATTCTGCGGTAACATAAAAGTCTTTGTCTACTTCATCTACTCTTAGTAACTTATCTTCAATGATCTGTAATTCTGAATCATACTGATTCAACTTTGCTTCATATATTTCCTTAGTAATTCCTCTGTAGGATTCCAAAATTCCTTCGACCTCTAATAGAGCAAATATAGTTTCTATGGAGTCGGTATTATATGCTTTCTTGAATAGTTTGAGGATGAGGATTCAAGTTTTTTTAATATACCTTGATGAGTAAGTTTTCTTATAGAATAGGATGATAAACTTACTAGATTTGCTAGTTGATTAGTAGTTATTACGTCGTCTAGTATCAGATATTCATGCTCTATTTTTTCAAAAGTTTTCACAATACCAATAATATACTATTTTAAAATTAGGTTTTACAATATATGTAAATTTGAGTTCAATAGATTGAAAATAAACGACTCCAACTTTTAGCAGACGGACAGCTCTTATCTTGAAATACAATATTCGGATGATTATATTTAAGTGTGAGGTAGAAATTAAGGGGTCGGATAGAAATTACATAAGTATTTTCCTTCTGTAACAGAGAAGTTAATAATCTTTCATACTTAGATTGTACAACCCTAATAATTAATGCGAATCCTATAGATATCTGCTCAAAATCGGTCCGTAATTTAATAGGTATTAATACAATACCGCAAAAAGAAAAATTTTTTAAGAGGCAAAGCATATGGAATTAAAAAAATTGGATATTGAAAATAGAATTGCCGGAATTGATGAGTTTAGGGTCTCTAAAGTAGAAGTAGATGATTTTTCGTTTAAAGCTATTGAAGACAGCTTCATATTAAATGATGAAGAGCCTGAGATTAGTAGAGAAATCAGTAATTTAAAATCGATAGAAGTTGACGAAGAGCCCGTACCAGAAGAAAAACTAAGACTTCTGGCAGCATATTTTAAAGATGTTGGCAAAGAAGATCTTTTTAGCCATAAACA
>Ga0209633_10004136_pt1 | contig 13131 bp, 13 predicted proteins | sample Cruoilmetagenom1_FD_187290 | JGI IMG/M metagenome (GOLD analysis project Ga0209633, IMG submission 187290) | Oil polluted marine microbial communities from Coal Oil Point, Santa Barbara, California, USA - Sample 1 (SPAdes) (version 2) | ecosystem: Environmental > Aquatic > Marine > Oil seeps ... | reverse complement strand
ACTCAAGTAAAACTTGCTTCCGGTAAACCTGTATTAGTACCACTAATTGAAGAAAAATATTTTGCTTTAGATATTGAAGCTATTAAAAAATCAATTACTACTAAAACAAAAGCAATAATGTTTTGTACGCCTAATAATCCAACAGGAACCGTTTTCCCTGAAGAAGATCTCCGTAAATTATCAACTATTGTTTTAGAAAATAATTTGACTGTTATTGTAGATGAAGCATATGAATATTTTACCTTTGATGATAAAAAACATTTCAGCATAGCTTCTATTCCTGAATTAAGTAAAAACGTAATAACTGCTTACACGTTTACAAAAACCTATGCAATGACGGGATGGCGTATTGGATACTTACATGCTAGTGAAGAAAATATTATGCAAATTAAAAAAGCACATATACCGTTTACTATTTGTGCACCCGTTGTTTCGCAGTATGCAGCACTTGCTGCATTAAGAGGAAGTCAGGAGTGTGTTAAAGAATTTAGACAACACTATTTAACAACTAGAAATCTTATGTGCGAACGATTGGATAATTTGGATTCTATATTCCAATATAGTAAACCGGATGGCTCATATTTAATGTTCCCCAAAATACTTACAGATACCAATGTAGATTCATTAGAGTTCTGTAAAAAATTATTATCGGATGTAAAAGTTTCAACTACACCAGGTATTGCTTTTGGACCAACCGGTGAAGGACATTTAAGGCTTTCGTTTTGTGTCCCGGAAGAAATGATAAATAAAGCATTTGATAGAATGGAAAAATATTTTAGATAGAAATAACTTAGAATAATTACCAATTAATTGTATAAATATTTTTAGGTAACAAAAAAGATTAAGAAGAGGTAGTAAATGAAACAATCAACAAAGAATTCGGTTGTTGGAAAAATTGCTGACTATCTAGGATTAAATAACAAATTTCATAAATACACTGAAATAATTACTGACCCTAAAGAAACTGCTATAATTAGCCCTGTTGAAGCCAAAGTTATGCATATTGGTAAAATAGACTCAAAAGGTATACTCATAACTAAAAACAACAGAGAAATCCGATTGGAAGAACTAATTGGGAATCAAGCCGACCAATTCATAGATGGGAAATACATTAATTTTTATCTGAGTCCATCTAATCAACATTTTTGGATTACTCCGTATGATGGAATGTTTACTTACACACAAAAGAATGAAGGGAAATCATGGTTAACGGTTTTCACAGGTTTAGAAAACATACTGGGAATTGAGATGTTTAGTAGAGCAGTAAAAAGAAATGCTTCAATAGGTTCTATTTTTCAAACTAAAGATTTTCCAATAGCTATGATTGCAGTTGGATCATTAAATGTTAATAGAATTCATACTGACTATGAGGAAATGCAGAATTATAAAAAAGGAACACCTTGCGGGTATTTCAGTCTCGGATCAAGTATACTTTTGTGTTTTCCAAATCACTTAAAAATTATGATTGATGAAAAATCTAATGTTAAAATTGGAGAGAGGGTTATAATTTAGAAATGGTGATAAACAAAAAAATAGATGATACTTTGATTATAAAGGAGAATTCATGTCTACTAAGATAGGATTGGCTCTTGGAGGTGGCGGAGCACGAGGGCTGGCACATATTGGAGTTTTAAAAGTTTTCGAAAAAGAGAATATTCCAATTTATCAGGTGACCGGTTGCAGTATGGGGGCTATTATTGGAGGTGCTTACGCATTTTTAGGAGACGCTCTTACAACAGAAAAGTTTATACGTAACCTTCCTGAAAGCCCTGCATTCAAGAATCTTGATTTTAAAACCTTTGACTCAGGAGAAAATGATCAAGATTCTAGTTTTTATGATCATTATTTAAATAATCTTAAAAAGTATTATTCTTTATTAAAAAATGTTACAAACCCTTCAGTTTATGACAAAAAGATAGTCGATGAGATATTTAAAAAATTCCCTGAAAAGAATATAGAAGATCTTCCGATGCGGTTTGCCTGCATTACTACAGATTTAATCTCTGGTCGAGAGATTGTATTAAATGAAGGAAATTTAAGAAATGCTATTATCGCTTCAGCATCATTACCGGGAGTTTTTCCACCAGTTAAGATTGACAATCAAGTTTTGATTGACGGCGGATTTACAGATAGTATTCCAGTTCAAGTAGTAAAAGGGCAAGGTGCTCATTATGTAATAGCTGTAGATGTAACAAAGTGTATTGATGATGCGAACAATTTAGATAATGCTTTATCCATTATTTACAGAGCTGAAGATATTGTATCATATCATCTAACTCAAGAACGTTTAGCTGGAGCTGATTTAGTAATTAGACCAAAAGTAAGGCACTTGCCCTGGACAGCAGTTGACCAAATTGATGAAATTATTGCTGCCGGTGAACAGGCTGCTAAGGAAGCAGTTCCCCAAATTCGAAAATTCTTAACAAAGTGAGGTGAAAATGAAAAACAAAATTAAGGTAGGAATTATTATTTGCGACCGATACAAAAATTGTGCTGGAGGTAAAGGTTTTAGAGCAATGAAAAATCATGAAGGAGCATTTGATAAGTATTCTAAAGATGATGATCTTGAATTAGTAGGTTATACTTCATGTGGCGGATGTCCTGGTGGTAATATTGAACATGCTCCCGAAGAAATGATTAAAAATGGAGCTCAAGTTATTCATTTTGCAACTGGTATGGTTGTTGGCTATCCACCTTGTCCTTACATCAAATATTTTAAAGATTTTATTGAAGAAAAACATAAAATAGATGTAGAAGTTGGGACTCACCCAATACCTCAAAAATATTTTGATACTCATAATAAATTAGATACATGGGATTCTGTTGAATGGCAAGAATTAATTAAACCAACATTATCTGATGAAAAAACTAGAATTGCATATAATTAATTAAACTATTTAAGGTATAAATATTATAGATTTTCAATTTCTTAACAATCCTTTGGAGGAGATATGGAAAGTATAAAAAATATTTACGATGAACTGCACTGGGACGAAGCTAAAGGATATCCAGTTGGAACAAGGATGAAAACTTTACGGGATGAAAAAGGGCACAAAACAGTATTACTTAAATTACCAAAAGGATTTAGTGCTCAACCTCACTCTCACATTTTTGACGAACAACATTTAATTATTTCAGGTGAATATGAAAGTGAAGGAGAAATTTTTACTTCCGGTTCATACAGAGTAATACACGCTGGTAATGATCATGGTCCGTTTAATTCTCAAAATGGAGCTTTAATTTTAGTAATTTGGAATCCAGAAAAGTAGGTATCACACTATTACTTTTCTAATAATTTTAATTCTATTATGCCGGTTTGTTGTTTTGCAATACCGGCATCTTTTTTTCAACAAGACTATTGACTATTTCCAATTTGAAAAATATTTAAAAGATAGAATAAAATTAAAATTACTGTATTAACCTCAGGCTACTAACTTCTACTTAAGATAGAAGCAGTATGCATTATTGCCGTCTCTGATCTAAGTCTATTAGATGTAAGTTTTAATCGAATATTGTTTTCGTCTGAACTTAATTCTTCATCCGTCAAACCACCTTCCGGACCAAAAACAAAGAATGTTTTTTCATCTCTTAATAATTTAGAATTACTTTTCTCATTTAAGTAATCTTCAATTGATAATTCTGAATTCTGCTCAAAATAAATTTTATTAGTTTTTTGTTGAAGTATTTTTTGCAACGAGTTTGTATAATCAATTTTGGGTTTATGGGATTGTAAACTTTGCTTCATTGCAGCCAATAAAATTTTATCCCATCTTTCTAACTTAACTCCCCTTTTATAGCTTTTATTTGCCGAAAAAATTAAGAAATTTGTAATTCCTAATTCAACACATTTTTCTAATGCAAACTCAAACCTATCAGATGTTTTTAGAATTGGGATACAAAAAGTTATATTACTTAAATTATTTCCTTGAGTGAAAACTTTTTTGCTTTCAGCAATCACTTCATTTTTGGTAATATTTTTAATAACAGATTGGTATATTTTTCCTTCCCCATTAGTGATCAAGATAATGTCATCAACTTTATGTCGCATCACCCTGCTAATATGTTTAGCTTCCACATCAGTAATTATAATTGTTTTATCCGAAATAAACTTTGGAGGTGTATAGTAAAATTCGGTATTTGAAAATATCATAATAGTTTTTTTTTATAATTAAATTTTTGTTGAACTGAATTCTTGTAATTTATTTATTATTACTAAACCCAAATTTGTCATTTCGAAATGAGCTGGTTTTTTGAGCGATTGAGAAATCTTTAATACTTAATGGGTATGCTATTCTCACAAAAAGACTATTCGAAATGACAATCTTAAGAAATCAGAAGACCAATTTTTCTTATTAATATTTTGCAGATTGCAAGCAATCTATATTACATCTTTGTTAAATTTTATAGTGTTTCATTCCCAATGTATCAGCCCATTTTTCTGGATAACCTTTATAATAATTTGCCCATTCTTGTTTTTTAACAGAATAAAATATTTTGCTATAAAAAACTCTTGAGATTGAAGGTAACCCAATTAAAATTAAATACAATGAACCAAAGATCTGTGATTGGATTGAATGACCAAATTCGTGTTTCAAATTGATTGGGATATTAAAATTTCTATCATTTATTGATGGAGTCCAAAAAATATAATTTCCTAAGCTAACTCCAAAGTTTTGGTTTTCGAAAAGTAATCTTCCATTTGTTTTTCTCACGCTAGTTATCTTTTTTGTATTCAATAAATAAATTATTAAACCAAGTATGTTTTGTGCTAACTCCCAAATATAACGCAGTGAATACAATAACCAACCCAATTTCATTTATCCTTTTTTAAAACCAAAAATAAAACCAATAATAGCAGCGATAGAAAATGGAATATTTTTCATTAATATAACCTTAATTGATTCTGTAGATATTTCAGTATTTTTCACAGTATGCTTTACAACATCTATTGCTGTATCTTTCCAAGAAAGCCAATCAATATTTATATATCCTTTATAAGCTGCCACTTGCAGTAGTACGACTATTAGTAATGCAAAAAAGATTGCAAGTTTAGAAACCTTCTTCGATAAAAACCCAACTATTACTCCAGCAATTAAACCTATAGCAATTGTCTTAAGAAGAAATGGTAATGCATCAAACATTTAATCCTCATATTTGTTTTTGATTTAAATTTTAATGATAATATTTAATTCTTAAAAAGAAAAGCCTGATTCAATTAAAAATTCACCTTGACCAAATTCATCAAAAGCATATTCAAATCGAAAAGCATTGTAAGGAAGGATTAATAATGTAATTCCAAAACCATAACCTGAATCAAATCTTTTTAAAGAAATTGATTCGCCATTATTATATGTTGTACCACTATCAAGAAATATATTTGCAAATAATGCTATTCTTGCTGAAGTAAGTTGTTTGGGTAAAAGTGGAAGATCTAAACTCAAATTCCATTCTTTTACAATTGGATAATTTAGCTCAAATGAAGTTAAAATATAATTGTTCCCTTCTCGTCTTCTAAATTTATGTCCCCTAATATTTTCAATATCACCTAATAATGATAAGCCATAAAAAGGTATTTGGTCGCCAAATGTATGTCTGTAAAGGCCTCTTAGCTTAAAAGATAAATCATCAACAATTGATTTATACTGCCGTAAATCTGCTTTGAATAAATTATAGGAAATATTATTAAGATCAAATCCTTTATGAGTAAAAAGAACTGTACTAAAATTTCCATCATCTGAGAATTGTTTTAAATTTCTACTATCGAAACTATAACCGACCCCCAATGACAATATTCTATCTATATTTGTTTTTGAGGCAGATAGGTGAGCAACTTCATTTGGAAGTTCGTTATATTCAAAAGCTGTCATTTGAGAAATAGTATGAAATAAATTAAATCTATAACCTAAGCTTACACTTCCCAAAATATATCTAAAATCAAATGATTCACCAAAGGCATTCTCAGCAATAAGATTTCTATTTCTTCTTGTAACATATCCAAAATCAACTTCAAGCATAAGATCACTGCCAGTAAGTAGAGTTGGATTATAATATGAAAGACCATATGTGGGATCAAGTCCAGCTGTAACAACAGCTTTAATTGTTTCGTTTCTCCCTCTAAAATTTTTATATATAACTATAAGACCATAGGTTGCTCTTGCAATAGTGTTATCTCTTAGCTTGAGAAATGGTAACGGATAAACATACCAGCTTTCTGCAACCTCAATATTCATTTCTACAAATGAGGTTCTATTAATTATATTTATTTTGACTTTGTTGAACAACCCTAAACTAAATATTCTTTCTTCATTAAAATCTAAAGTTTTATTTTTTACAAAGTCTCCCTCTTGTATATTAATTTCTCTCAAGATAACAAATTCTTCTGTTATATCATTACCTGATATTGAAATCGAATCAATTTTAATAGAATCGGTTTCAGTTAAGGTTATAAACTGATCTTGAGCAAAATTTATATTTGCTAAGGTGAGAATAAATAAAAAATTATAAACTATAAAACGAATAATCATATATTCTTAATGCACATTTTTAATTTGAGGAAAGTTTGTTCTTTAACTAAAACAAACAGTAGAAATAAATGATTAGAAGCAATAACTATGTTCAACTTTTATGCACATATTTTGAATTGTTTCAATTCCCTCTTTTATTACAGGAGCAACAGCTTCATTATTTTTTATGCCTAACTGAAGCCATAAAACTTTAGGTTTTACCTTAAGTACATCATCTATAAGAAGTGGAATATCATTAGATTTTCTGAATACATTCACAATGTCAATAGGTTCATCAATTTCACTTAGAGAATTAAAAACTTTGATTCCATTAGCATCTTTGAAATTTGTATTTGGATTTACTCCAACTAATCTAAAACCATTATTTCTTAAATACTCTGCAATATTTCTACTAGTTCTATTTGGATTACTTGAAATTCCAACAACAGCAATCAGTTGAGATTGTTTTAGAATTTCACAAACATCTTGTCCACTCATACTTATAATCTTTCTTTATTTTATTATCTAAAAAATAATTGATCCTCTGAACATAAAAACGTTGTCATCTCGAACATATTTTTTGTGAGAGATCTTTTACTCCAAATTTAGCTGAGAGATTTATCAATTGCTTAAAAAGGAAGTTCATCCCAAAATGACAAATTTACTTTTCTCTTTTCTGAAAATAATTTTATTCAAGGAAACTAAATTTTTTAATCTTGATACTCTTCTATTGGCAAACAACTACAAACAAGATTTCTATCTCCAAATGCATCATCAACTCGACTAACACTTGGCCAAAACTTATTTTCTTTTACCCAATCCAAAGGAGCGACAGCCTTTCTAATAGAATAAGGATGATTCCAATCAGAGACAATATCATTTAATGTATGAGGAGAATTTAACAATACATTGTTTTCCTTATCGGCAATTCCATTTTCTACTTCAATAATCTCAGAATGGATTTTTTCCATTACTTCACAGAATTTATCAAGTTCTTGTTTTGATTCACTTTCAGTTGGCTCAACCATTAATGTTCCAGCAACTGGGAATGAAACTGTTGGAGCATGATAGCCATAATCCATAAGCCTTTTGGCTATATCTGTTACATCAATATTAGCTCGTTGCTTAAATTCTCTTGTATCAAAAATAAGTTCATGAGCTACAAAACCTTTTTCACCAGAGTATAGAGTTTTATAAAATGATTTCAATTTAGTTCTTAAATAATTTGCATTTAGAATTGCAATTTTAGTTGCATAAGTTAAACCCTCAGCTCCCATCATTCTAATATATGCGTAAGAAATTAACATCACCAAAGCACTGCCCCATGGAGCCGAAGAAACTGCCGAGATGGATTTACCTTTATTAATATTAACAACAGAGTGACCTGGTAAAAAAGTTTTCAATTCTTCAGTAACAGCAATTGGACCAACACCAGGACCACCACCACCATGAGGTATAGAAAACGTTTTATGTAAATTTAAATGACAAACATCTGCACCAGTTTTTGCTGGACTAGTTAAACCAAGCTGTGCATTTAAATTAGCCCCATCCATATAAACTAGTCCACCATTCACATGTATAATTTTGTTTATTTCAATAATACTTTCTTCAAAAACTCCGTGTGTAGATGGATAAGTAACCATCAAAGCAGAAAGGTTTTTTTTATTTTCTTCAGCTTTTAGTTTTAGATCATCTACATCAATATTTCCTTTGTCATCACACTTTACAATAATAACTTTATGACCAGCTAATACAGCACTTGCAGGATTTGTTCCATGAGCAGAAGCTGGAATTAGAACAATATTCCTGTGGTCTTCACCTCTATCTTTATGAGATGCTTTTATTACTAAAAGTCCTGTATATTCACCTTGCGCACCAGAATTAGGTTGTAACGAAATGCCTGGCAAACCAGTTAGTTTAGCAATTTGGTTTTCTAAACCACTAAATATTTCTAAATAACCTTTTGCCTGATCCAAAGGAACAAATGGATGAATATCAGAAAATTCAGGCCAAGTGAGTGCAAACATTTCACTTGCTGCATTTAATTTCATAGTACAAGAACCAAGTGCTATCATTGACTTTGTAAGTGAAAGATCTTTATTTTCAAGAGACTTAATGTATCTTATCATTTCAGTTTCTGAATGATATTTATTAAAAACTTCGTGAGTTAGAAATTCACTTTCTCTTAATAATTCTAGTGGAATGCTATCGTCAGAATTTAATTCTTCTTTAAAATTATTATTTGAAAACTTTTCAAACAAACTTATAATTTCATCAATATTTTCTTTAGTTGTAGTTTCACCAATTGAAATTCCGACATAAGTATCATCAAAATATCTCAAATTTATATTTTTGGATTGTGCGTCCTTATTAATTTCTTCAATATTGCTACTTGCCATTTTTACTTTTAGAGTATCAAAGAAATATTTGTTTTGTAATTCAACACCCATTTTTTTTAGTTCAATGTTTAGATATTGAGTCAAACTGTTTATTCTTTTTGCAATAGCTATTAATCCACTCGCTCCATGATAAACAGCATACATACTAGCCATTATTGCTAATAAAACTTGAGCAGTACAAATATTACTTGTGGCTTTTTCACGTTTAATATGTTGTTCTCTTGTCTGCAACGCCATACGCAAGGCTCTACGTCCTTTAGTATCAACAGATACACCTATAATTCTACCAGGAATTGCACGTTTAAATTTTTCTAGAGTTGCAAAATAAGCTGCATGAGGTCCACCAAAACCAAGAGGAACACCAAACCTTTGAGTTGATCCAACAACTACATCAGCTCCAAATTCAGCTGGAGGTTTTAATATAGAAAGGCTTAGTATATCAGCTGCAACTATTTTAAATATTTGTTTCTCTGTTGCTTTTTCAAAAAGAGTTGTATAATTTTCAACGCTTCCATCATCAGATGGATACTGAACAAGTAATGCAAACACTTCATCTTTAAGTTCAATTTCTTCAATATTTTCTATCTTTACTTTTATCCCTAAAGGTTCTGCTCTGGTTTTTAGGACATCAATAGTTTGAGGGAATACATTTGTTGAGACTAAGAGTACATCAGCACTTTTCTTACTTCCCTTTCTTAAAGAATACAACATACTCATGGCTTCAGCTGCTGCCGTTGCTTCATCAAGCAAGGATGCATTAGCTAATGGCATTCCTGTTAAATCAGAAACCATTGTTTGGAAATTAAGCAATGCTTCTAATCTTCCTTGAGAAATCTCAGCCTGATATGGAGTATATTGAGTGTACCAACCTGGATTTTCTAATATATTTCTTCTTATCACACTTGGTAAGATTGTATTGTTATAACCCTGACCAATATAATTTTTGGCTAATTTATTTTTCGCACCAAAACTTTTTAATTCATTTAACAATTCTGTCTCAGTTAAAGCATCATCTAATTTAATATTATCACTTAATCTTATATTATCAGGTATAGTTTTGTATAGTAAATCATCAAGAGAATCAACGCCAATGGTATTTAGCATTGTTTTAATATCATTATTTCTTGGACCGATATGACGATCAACAAATTGATCAGTAAATTTAAAAGATTTCATGTTTTTCTCAATAAAAGAATGATTAAAAGTTAAAAATAGTATATGAAAATTTAAGAAATTAGGGGGAGAATGCGAATAAATATTATCAAGATTAGAAAATAATTAGCTTAAAACACCTATCATTTTTAGCGTATTTAGTGCTGCCTCTTGTTCCGCAGTTTTTTTATTTGGACCTTCACCTTCACCAAAATATTCTTCACCTATATTAACTCTGATCTTAAATGTTTTATCATGTTGTGGTCCAATCTGTTCAACAATTATATATGAAGGTGTTGGCAGTTTTTGAGCATGAGAATATTCTAAAAGTTGACCTTTATAATTCTTATCGTAATCTAGTAATCCATTTTTACTTAAATGTGCAACAATATTTTTATTTATAAAAGCATTTACTTTTGCTTCTCCCATATCTAAATATATAGCTGCAATAAAAGCTTCCAAAGTGTCTGCAACAACATTACCAAGTTTTCTTTTATCATTAGTGAGGTATTTATCATTTAGAAAAATATACTCATGAAGTTTTATGTGATACCCAACTTCTTCAAGAGATTCTTTGTTCACTAAATAAGATCGGACCTTGGTTAAAAAACCTTCGTCTTTATTAGGATATTTGTGAAACAACAATTCGGCAATAATTTTACCCAAAACTGCATCACCTAAAAATTCTAACCTTTCGTTTGATTTAATTTCTTCTTTGGTAGTTTCAAGGTAGGAACGATGTGTAAATGCTTTTATAAAATAATGAGAATTTTTAGGCCTAATACCAACCAATTTTTCAATCATATCCAAAAGTTGTTTAACTTTTATAGGATCAAAATCTGGAATTGGTTTTCTTTGAGAATTCCGAAATAATTTTAAAAACTTTTCAAACAAAACTACTCATCGTATTTTTTAAATAGTAACGTTGCATTATGTCCACCAAAGCCAAATGTATTACTTATCGCATAGTTTATTTCTTTTTCAACTGGTTTTTTAGGAGTATAATCTAAATCACATTCTGGAGCAGTCTCATCTAAATTAATTGTAGGAGGAACTATTGAATGATTCATTGCAAGGATTGTTGCAATACTTTCAACAGCACCTGCAGCACCAAGTAAATGTCCAGTCATTGATTTTGTTGAACTTACACTTAATTTATAAGCATGTTCACCAAAAAGATTTTTAATTGCAGCTGTTTCATTTTTGTCATTTAATTGAGTAGAAGTACCATGAGCATTGATATAATCAACATCTGTAGTTTTTATTCCGCCATCTCTCAGGGCTTCTCTCATTGATCTAAAAGCACCTTCACCTTCTGGAGCAGGAGCTGTAACATGATATGCATCCCCGGTCATTCCAACACCAATAATTTCACCATAAATTTTTGCACCTCTTGCTTTTGCAATTTCAAGTTCTTCCAATATAAGTGTTCCTGAACCTTCACCCATTACAAAACCGTTTCTATCTTTATCAAATGGTCTTGATGCAACTTCCGGTTTATCATTCCATGTAGAAATTGCACGAGCAGAATTGAACCCTCCAATTGCCATAGGAGTTATTGATGCTTCAGTTCCACCGGTTATCATTAAGTCTGCAGAACCTCTTTGGATTAACATAAAAGCATCAGCAACAGCATGAGAAGAAGTTGCACAAGCAGAAGTTGTTGCATAGTTTGGACCTTTAACACCAAACCTAATTGAAATATGTCCAGCAGCTATATCAGAAATCATCATAGGAATAAAGAAAGGACTAATTCTACGTGGTCCTCCATTATATAAATTACGATGTTGCTCTTCCCAAGTTTTCATTCCACCAATACCACTTCCATAAACAACACCCATTCTTTCAAGATCAACTTTTTCTAAATCAAGTTTAGAATCATCCATAGCCATTTGAGCTGTTGCAAGACCATAATGTGTAAAAGGATCCATTCTTCTTAAAGCTTTTTTATCAATATAATCTGCAGGATCAAAATCTTTAAGTTCACATGCAAATTGAGTACTAAACTCGGAAGGATCAAATTTTGTTATTGGACCAGCTCCACTTTTCCCAGCAAGCATTGCATTCCAAAATTCATTTAAGTTGTTTCCAATTGGTGTTAAAGCACCAAGTCCAGTAATAACAACGCGTCTTTTACTCATTTATTTGATTCCTAGTTTGAAAATTTTTAATAGAGATTATATTAATAGTAAAATTTTAGATTAGAAAAATATCTTACATCTAAAACTTGATCAATTTTATAAAAATGTTGCTAGTTTAATTTTTAAACGACAGGTAATACTTTCTATTTATTTTAACTTCTAAATAAAAAGTATTCCGCAACGTGCCTAAATAAATAAACAACGTGCGGAATAAATAATACTATCTATAATAAAATTAAATATTAACCTTTTAATTCTTTTAGATAACTCATTGCGTCACCAACTGTACCAATTTTTTCTGCATCATCATCAGGGATAGAAACATCAAATTCTGATTCAAAACCCATTACTAATTCAACTATATCTAGTGAATCTGCACCTAAATCGTTTGTAAAAGAAGCTTCAGGAGTTATTTGATTTTCGTCAACTCCTAATTTATCCATAATAATTTCTTTTACTTTTGCTTCAACGTCCATGTTTACTCCTTATTTTATTTTTGAACATTTTTATTATAAAATCACATCACCATTCCGCCATCGACGGATATTACTTGGCCAGTGATATATTCCGCACTATCACTACACAAAAATTTTACTAAATTAGCAACATCTTGTGCATTTCCCATTCTCTTAATTGGAATGTTTGTTAACAATGCTTCTTTTTGTTTTTCGTTTAATGAAGCAGTCATTTCGGTTTCAATAAAACCTGGTGTTACTGCATTCACTGTAATATTTCTTGAGGCAAATTCTTTTGCCGTTGATTTTGTAAACCCAATTATGCCTGCTTTAGAAGCAGCGTAATTTGATTGACCTGCATTTCCAATTATTCCAACGACAGAAGAAATATTTACAATTCGTCCATATCGTTTCTTCATCATTGGTTTGAACGCTGCTTTTGTATAATTAAATATACTCTTTAAGTTGACGTTTAGAACAT
>Ga0209633_10004134_pt1 | contig 13131 bp, 13 predicted proteins | sample Cruoilmetagenom1_FD_187290 | JGI IMG/M metagenome (GOLD analysis project Ga0209633, IMG submission 187290) | Oil polluted marine microbial communities from Coal Oil Point, Santa Barbara, California, USA - Sample 1 (SPAdes) (version 2) | ecosystem: Environmental > Aquatic > Marine > Oil seeps ... | reverse complement strand
GTGGAACAACCTGAGCCAGGTGCCGAGATCGAAGCCGAAGAAGCCTGCGCCGTCGTCGAATCCGTGAAGGCGGCGTCTGATGTCTATGGTCCGGTCACGGGCGAAATTATTGAAGCGAATGAAGCGCTGGCTGACACCCCCGAACTGGTCAATAATGACCCCTATGGCGATGGCTGGCTTATGCGTATCAAGCCTGCCGATAGTCTCGACGTTGAGCAGTTAATGGATGCAGAGTCCTATACTGCCCATGTAGCCGCAGAAGATCACTAGATATACCAGCAGGAGTCGTCATGCCGTTTATTCCCCATACCGAGGAAGAAATTCAACAAATGCTGGACACCATCGGGGTGTCGGATATTGAAGATCTTTTTGATGAAATCCCGGCATCGCTGCGGATTGACAGTTTACAATCAGTGCCAACTCAGGCGACCGAAATGGAAGTCTCACGTCACATACGTTCGCGTGCCGCCAAAGATGGCAAGCCGTTGTGTTTTATGGGTGCGGGTGCCTATGAACATCATATTCCCGCAGCGGTGTGGGAATTAACGACACGTGGTGAATTCTATACGGCCTACACGCCGTATCAGGCTGAAGCCAGCCAGGGTACCTTGCAGTTGTTGTATGAGTACCAGACCATGATGGCTAACCTGAATGGACTGGATGTCTCTAATGCCTCCCTTTATGATGGTGCCTCGGCATTGGCTGAAGCGGTGTTGATGGCGGTACGAGCCAATCGCAAATCCAAATCCAAGCGCATCATGATGCCGCGGACGGTGCACCCTAATTATCGTAAAACGGTCGAGACAATTGTCAGCAAGCAAGGTATTACACTGGAATTGATCGATTATGACCGTAGCAGTGGCTGTATTAATCCGGGTGAGATGCCGACTGATCCAGGTGATGTAGCGGCGCTGGTTATCCCTCAGCCTAATTTCTTCGGTGCGCTGGAGGATGTCGACGCCTTGACAGATTGGGCACACCAACATAAAGCCCTGGTGATAGCGGTCGTGAATCCAGTCTCACTCGCTATCCTCAAGCCGCCCGGTGAATGGGGTGCTGATGGCGCTGACATTGCCTGTGGTGAAGGACAGCCTTTGGGTATCCCACTGTCATCAGGTGGGCCTTATTACGGTTTTATGTGTTGTAAGCAAGCGTTTGTGAGACAAATGCCAGGGCGTATCATCGGTCGCACGGTTGATATGGAAGGTAAGGAAGGATTTACGCTGACCTTGCAGGCACGTGAGCAGCATATTCGTCGTTCCAAAGCGACTTCCAATATTTGTACTAATCAGGGGTTGATGATTACCGCAACCACTATCCACATGTCTTTGCTCGGTGCTGAGGGTCTGGAAAAAGTGGCGGCTAACTGTCATGCCAATACACAAAAACTGGTGCAAAAACTAACCGCGCTTGATGGTGTTGAGGCCGTCTTTAATAGTTCAGTTTTTCATGAGACAGTGATCAGGTTATCTGCACCGTTGCAGGAAGTGATGCGTGCCTTGCATGCGCAGAATCTGTTGCCAGGCTTCGCCTTGCAGGATGACTACCCCGAACTGGAAAACTGTATCCTGGTCTGTGCAACCGAGACGCGCAGCGATGAAGATATTGATATCTACGTCAATCATATGCAGCGTATTCTGAGTAAGCATGAATCGGTTAAATGTCCGGTTCAGCCAAAATGGTAGTCATGATCGAAGCCTTCGCTAGTGCTAGCGAAGGTCTTATGGGAAGTGCTAAAACTAAACAGGATTGATGAGGAGATTAAAATGGCAGCAATTACTCTGCATGGAAACAAAATTAATACCAATGGTGATCTACCGGCTGTTGGCTCTCAGGCACCTGAATTCAAGCTGGCGGATGGCGAACTGACGGACCGCGGTCTATCTGATTATGCAGGCAAGAAAAAGTTGTTGAACATCGTCCCGAGTCTTGACACCGATGTGTGTGCCACTTCTACAAAATATTTCAATAACGCTGCAAAAGGCCGCGATGATGTGGTGATGCTGATAGTGTCGGCTGATTTACCTTTCGCGTCAGGTCGTTTTTGTACGGGTGAAAAGCTCGAGAATGTGATTCCTTTAAGCATGATGCGATCGAAGAATTTTGCCAAGGATTATGGTATTTTGATTACTGATGGTCCCCTGGCGGGCATTACCGGTCGTGCCGTGGTGGTGCTGGATGAAAATAATAAAGTCCTGTATACCGAACTGGTTCCAGAGATTGCACAAGAACCGGATTATGACAAGGCGATCGCAGCCCTGGCATAACTAGGTAAGATTAAATTAAAATTTAGTGGTAGTAATATGTTGATTTTCGAGAAGTCCAAGCAGGGTAGAATTAATCCATCTCAAGCGCCGCATACGCGGCCGGAGATGGCAGATATTCCTGAGTCATTACAGCGGAAAAAACGGGCCTTGTTGCCGGAAACGTCTGAAATGCAGACCGTGCGTCATTATACCCAGTTGTCTCAAAAGAATTTTTCTATCGATACCAATTTCTATCCATTGGGTAGTTGTACGATGAAATATAATCCGCGAGCCTGCAATACCTTGACGATGTTACCGGAAATACTGGGTAGGCACCCGTTTGCACCGGAAAGCATGGGACAAGGCTTTATGTCCTGTATGTATGATTTGCAGGAGATCCTGAAGGATGTCACGGGTATGAAAGCGGTTTCATTGACTCCCGCAGCCGGTGCCCAGGGTGAACTGGCCGGTATGGCCATGATCCGCGCTTATCATGATTCGCGTAATGACGATGCCCGCACCGAGGTGCTCGTTCCTGACGCAGCACATGGAACCAATCCGGCAACGGCGGTGATGTGTGGTTACAAGGTTCGCGAGATTCCTACCGATAGCCAGGGTGATGTTGATCTGGCCGCATTGAAAGAAGTGGTGGGCCCGCAGACTGCCGGACTGATGCTGACCAACCCTTCAACATTAGGTGTGTTCGAACGTCGCATTGATGACATTGCGAAAGTCGTCCATGAGGCGGGTGGCTTGCTCTATTATGATGGCGCAAACCTCAATGCGATCCTGGGTAAGGTACGCCCGGGTGATATGGGTTTTGATGTCATCCATATGAACCTGCATAAAACCTTTTCCACGCCGCATGGCGGTGGTGGTCCTGGTGCTGGACCTGTCGGCGTGAGTGAACGACTGGAGCCCTTTTTGCCTATCCCCGTTGTTGCCTATGATGGTGATCACTATTCCTGGGTAACTGAAAAAGAAAAACCGCAAACGATTGGCCGTTTGTCTACCTTTATGGGTAATGCCGGGGTATTGATGCGGGCCTATATCTATGCGCGTTTGTTAGGGCGTGAGGGCATGGCGCGGGTAGCGGAATTTTCGACATTGAATGCCAACTATATGATGGCCTTGTTTGAGAAACAGGGCTTTGATCTGGCCTTTCCGGAACGTCGTGCGACCCATGAATTTATTGTAACGCTCAAACGCCAGGCCAAAGAGTTAGGTGTTAATACCATGGACTTTGCTAAACGTTTGCTGGACTATGGGTTCCATGCACCAACCACTTATTTTCCATTACTGGTACCTGAATGTTTGTTGATCGAGCCGACCGAAACGGAAGATAAGGATACCCTGGATGCCTTTATGGCAGTCATGGGCAAGATTCAGCAGGAAGCCGAGACTGACGCTGAGTATGTCAAGGGTGCGCCCTATACACAGCCAGTACGCAGACTGGATGATGTCCGCGCTGCGCGTGAACTGGATTTGATCTGGAAAAAAGAACAATAGAGATGCAGGGTTAGCACTATCATATGAAACCTGGACGTACTGGACTGTCGCGTATAGCCTATGCATTTATTTATTCGATGCAGGGTTTGCGAGCGACCCTGAAATACGAAGCCGCCTTTCGACAGGAATTAATGTTGGCTATTATTCTTGTCCCGGTCGCGTTCTTGATGACGAGCAACCCTGTGCACTTGATGGCCTTGTTGGGCAGTCTTATCCTGGTCTTGATCGTTGAGGTGCTGAATTCTGCTATTGAAGCTGTAGTTGACCGTTCAGGTAGTGAGCCGCATAAATTGTCTGGCAGGGCCAAGGATATGGGTTCCGCAGCAGTTTTTCTGGCATTGCTTAATGCTGTTGTTATGTGGTCGCTGGTAATCTATCACTTGTATTTTCATTCTTGAAATAGGAAAAAAATTATGTCTGCACTGATATGTGGTTCTTTTGCTTACGATACGATAATGGTTTTTCATGATCATTTTAAAAACCATATCCTGCCGGATAAGGTGCACATGCTAAATGTTTCTTTTATGGTTCCTGATTTGCGCCGTGAATTTGGTGGTTGTGCCGGTAACATTGCCTATGGACTACAGATGTTAGGCGGTAGCGCCAAGCCCATGGGTGCCGTTGGAAAGGATTTTGATCCCTATGCTAACTGGATGGATGCCTGTGGTATCGATCGTCAACACGTAAAAGTCATCGATGAAACCTATACGGCACAGGCCTATATCACCACCGACATGGATGATAACCAGATTACAGCATTTCACCCGGGTGCCATGAGTTTTTCGCACGAAAATCGAGTTGAAGATGCCAGCAATGTCAGTATAGGTATTGTTTCCCCTGACGGACGTGATGGCATGATCGAGCATGCGACACAGTTTGCCGAGGCTGGCGTCCCGTTCATTTTTGATCCGGGTCAGGGAATGCCGATGTTTGACGGTGATGATCTGTTGAAGTTTGTTGACCAGGCAACCTGGGTAACAGTCAATGATTATGAATCACAGTTATTGCAGGAAAGAACGGGGTTGTCGCCTCATGAAATTGCTGAGCGTGTTGATGCCCTTATAATCACGAGAGGGGCTGAAGGTTCACACATATATACGCAGGATAAACGCCTGGAGATTCCGGCCGCCAAAGCGGATCAACTGATTGATCCCACCGGTTGCGGTGATGCCTATCGTGGTGGCCTGTTATATGGCTTGATGAATGATATCGACTGGGAGGTCACAGCGAGGATTGCCGGTTTGATGGGTGCAATAAAAATACAGCATCATGGCACACAGAATTATCGTTTTAGTATGGACGAGTTTGCTGAGCAGTTTAAAAATGCCTATGGGTATAGTATGTAATCAACTAAAAAAGCCATCAGAGAATGCGCCTGATTCCCCCTCCTTGAAGGAGGGGGGTAGTGATCAATACCTTTAAGATTAGAAAGAACGTCTTGTTATTCCATCTGCAAATGGGCACTTGCATTGGTGCTAGTTAACTCATCATCTAGTATCTGTCGCTCTCTGATTGGCGTCTGACATTGTATCCCGCTACAGACGTAGGCAACGATTTTATCATCAGTCATTTTTCTCGTAGCTAACAGACCAGGTAAATCAGTGGCGTCTTCTGGAATCGCCAGGCTGATCCTGCGTGGCGCATAGGGTTGTACGCAGGCCTTGTGCCATTGTTTCAGTGTTTCATCTGTGCCACGTAGGATAAATATTTGTGGCGGGTAAAGGGTTTCTTCCAGTGCCAGTAACAGCGTGTTATGGGCATAGGGAATTGAGCGAACGCTTGTCCATGCAGCCAGCAGTGTCTTTTCGGCAGCATCACTGTACTGGGTATTGCCAACGATATGCGCAAGTCTGTTCAATACCTGTGCAGCAATACCATTGCCGGAAGGTATGGCTTCATCGCCGAAGGGCTTGGGGCGTTCAATCAATTGTTCATGATCATTGGATGTAAAGAAGAATCCGCCTTTTTGTTTGTCTTCAAATTGATCGAGCACGGTGTCGGCTAGTTGCAGTGCAAACGTAATATCGCCATCACGCCAGCGTGCTTGCATCAGTTCGATGATGGCATCGATAAGAAAAACATAATCGTCCAGGTAGGCATTCAAGTGCGCATGTCCATCCTTGTAGGTGGCCATCAAACGACCGTTTTTCCATAAGGTGTCTTTGATAAAGTCGAGTGCCTGGAAGGCTGAATCCAGCAGGTCTTCACGCCCAAGATGCCGACCAGCCGCGGCCATACCCTTAATCATCAGTGCATTCCATGAGCATAGAATTTTTTCATCCCGTCCTGGTCGTATACGGCTTTCGCGTGCGCTGAATAATTTTTTTCTGGCGCTATTGACCAATGCCTGGATCTGTTCGACGGTGTTCGGCGCCTGCTCGGTGATATCCTTCCATGAAGCAAAAACATGCGGGTAGTACTTGCCTTCGAAATTGGGTTTGCCATCAATGCCATAGCGTTGAGAGAAATACATGTATTCATCGGCATCCAGTAGCTGTTTGATGTCTTCGGCATGCCAGGCATAGAACTTACCTTCCTCACCTTCAGAGTCAGCATCCAGGCTTGAGTAATATCCTCCTTCAGGCGATTGCATTTCTCGCTGAACCCAGGTGGTGGTGGACTCGATGACCTCGAGGAAGAGCGGGTCTTTGGTGGCGCTCCAGGCTTCACTATACAGGCTGAGTAACGGACCATTGTCATAAAGCATTTTTTCAAAATGGGGGATCATCCAGTAATCATCGACTGAATAACGGCAAAATCCTCCCCCCACCTGATCATTGATGCCACCATTGGCCATTTGTAACAGGTTGAGGCAGGCCATTTGTAATGCTCGGGTATCTTCGCGGCTCCCGGCCCAGTGGCGTAACAGGCGTTCTATGTTGGTCGGGTGTGGAAATTTTGGAGCACTGCCAAAACCGCCATGTTTCCAGTCAATATTATCCTCTAGCTGACGACGTGACATATCCAGTGGTGCAGGCGTGAGTGTCGGGGTGTCGTTATTGTCAGCCTCCAGGGATTGCATTGCCTGCTGTAATGCCAGGTTTTGCTGGCGTAATTGTTCCGGGTTTTCACGATAAAACTCAGCGATCCTGTTTATCAGGTCCACGAATGAAGGCAGTTGATATCGTTGTTCTTTGGGGAAATAAGTGCCGGCAAAAAAAGGCATATGGTCGTCTGGCATTAAAAAGACAGTGAGTGGCCAGCCTCCTGGTCGTTGAGCCAGGAGTTGATGGGCGCGCTGGTAGATTTTATCAAGATCAGGACGCTCCTCTCGGTCGACCTTGATATTGACAAATAATCGGTTCATCACATCTGCCGTCTCCTGGTCTTCGAAAGACTCATGGGCCATGACATGACACCAGTGACAGGCTGAGTAACCAATGGATAGCAGGATAGGTTTGTTTTCGATACGAGCCAGGTTCAGCGCTTCCTCACCCCAGGGATACCAGTCGACCGGATTGTCGGCATGCTGCTGAAGGTAGGGGCTGGTTTCTTGTTGTAGCCTGTTGACCTGGCTCATGGTTGGAATCCTACTAAAAAGATCTACTATACAGGAATTAATTGCCTGCATGAAGTCACGTCCCATTCACATAAATATTTGAATATTATGGATAATATTTTATATTTTGTATCGTGAAAAAGGGCCTTAATATTATCCATTTGCGGTCGATAGCCACAATGAAGTCAACATCAACAATAAGTGCCATAATGGAGTTTTATAAAGTATGAAAGAGTTTTCGATGAATGAGATACCAAAATGGGACGTAGCCTTGGAGGCTATCGCCAAGGATAAGTTTAATGCACTGGGTCGACCTATGAACCTCGAGGATTTCAAGGATTTGGGGCAGGAATACAAGGTGCGGTTTGACGATTTAATGCATACATTGTGTCAGTTAGTGACGCTTGAAGTGTGGAGTCAGCAGGGTTTTGATGGGCAAGGCCAGGCCGTCAATAACGACGAACTGTCTGAGTTATTTGTCTATAATCGTCTGGATGAGAAGATCGCTGAAACCTACCAGGTGATATGGCAGCCTGCAGCCGGATCTAATGAATAAAACATAAGTTACCTGTCATTGCCTTGTCTTTTTTGTCTGCGGAAAACCGTCATGGTTTTCTGCAGTGCGTCTTTCGCCTGTTACTTTACTCATGGTAAGATCATTGCTATCAGCATGAAGATAACAAGTAGTGATTGTCTATGATTCCCTTTCCGGATTTCGATCCTGTCATATTTTCCCTGGGGCCTTTAAAGTTACGTTGGTACGGGCTTATGTATCTCGTCGGTTTTGCCCTGGCCTGGTGGCTGGCACGTGTGCGTGCGCGCAGGCAGGATATTGACTGGACAAGAGAGCAGGTAGGGGATGTTATTTTTTACGGCGCAGTCGGTGTCATTCTCGGTGGTCGTCTGGGCTATATCCTGTTTTACAAATTCGATGAGTTCATCCTGAAGCCCGATATTATTTTCCGTGTGTGGGAAGGCGGGATGTCGTTTCATGGTGGTTTGATCGGTGTTGCCATTGCCTTATGGTTGTTTGCACGCCGCTATAAAAAACCCTTGTTTGAAGTGACGGATTTTATCACCCCGATGGTACCGCTCGGGCTGGGATTTGGTCGCATCGGTAATTTTATTAACAATGAATTGTGGGGTAAGCCCAGCGACTTGCCGTGGGCCGTCATTCCGCCTGATCAAGTCCAGGCCCTGCACCCGTCGCAGTTATATGAGGCCTTCCTGGAAGGCCTGGTATTGTTTATTATCCTGTGGATTTACTCGGCAAGACCACGACCTTTGATGTCTATTTCTGCGCTGTTTCTGTTATTCTACGGGTGCTTCCGCTTTATCGTGGAATTTGTTCGTAGTCCCGATGCCGATATCGGCTATCTGGCGTTTGACTGGGTGACGATGGGGCAGGTCCTGTCGCTGCCTATGATTATTATTGGTTTTATCATGTTTCTGCTGGCGCAGAAAAAACAACGGGTCGATTAGTATAAAATAATGAAACAGTATCTAGATCTTATGCGCCATGTTCGCGATAACGGCGTGCGTAAAGAAGACCGTACCGGCACGGGTACCGTCAGTGTCTTTGGTTACCAGATGCGCTTTAATCTGGCGGATGGTTTCCCCCTGGTGACCACTAAGAAATGTCATCTCAAATCGATTATTCATGAGTTACTGTGGTTCCTCAAAGGCGATACCAATATCCAGTACCTGAAGGATAGCGGTGTTTCTATCTGGGACGAATGGGCGGATGAGCAGGGAAATCTCGGCCCGGTCTACGGTTATCAATGGCGTTCCTGGCCGACGGCCGATGGCCGCCACATAGATCAGATATCACAGGTCATCGATCAACTGAAAAATAACCCGGATTCGCGCCGAATTATCGTCAGTGCCTGGAACGTAGGTGAAATAGACAATATGGCGTTACCGCCTTGTCATGCTTTTTTCCAGTTCTATGTCGCTGATGGCAAGTTATCCTGTCAGTTGTACCAGCGTAGTGCGGATATCTTTCTGGGTGTTCCCTTTAATATCGCATCGTATGCCTTATTAACGATAATGGTGGCACAGGCCGTCGGCCTGGAAGCAGGTGATTTTGTACATACCTTGGGTGATGCCCATCTGTATAGTAATCATCTTGAGCAAGTTGACCTGCAATTATCACGTGAGCCTTATGCTTTGCCCACAATAAAAATAAACCCGGACGTCACCGATCTGTTTGCATTCAGCTTCGACGACTTTGAATTGGTCAATTATGAATGTCATCCACATATCAAGGCGCCTGTCGCGGTTTAGAAGGATCGAGATCTGCTAGGTTTTTAATAAATACTGTTTTCTCCACTCAGAAGGAGAAGCGCCTAGATGTGCGGTAAATACCCTGGAAAATGCGCTGGCGCTGCTATAGCCAACACTATCAGCGACAAGATCTATGGATTTTCCACGAACCAATAAAGATTGGGCAATGCCAATTCTCCATTCAGTAAGGTAGTTACCTGGTGTGATACCGACAGTATCCCGAAATTTAGTGGCGAAGCGTGCACGTGACATGCCGGCAGCTTTTGCGAGTTCTTCGAGAGACCAATTTTCTGCCGGTTTGGCATGCATGGCATTGATGGCCTTTGCCAGTCTAGGTTCTGCAAGGCCTGCCAGTAGCCCGATTTGTAGTCGATTTTCATCCATCAGATCTCGTAAGAGTTGAATAATGACAATTTCTATTTGTCTATCCAGGATAGCCTGGCGTCCACAGTGATCTTCTTCAGCTTCTTTAAACAAAAAATTGAGTGATGCGGTGAGTGAAGGTGTTTCATTGTGTTTAAGTAAAATCATTTCGGGTAGTGCCTGGATGAGGGGGTTTTTAAGTCCGGCACCGAATGTGAAGGATGCGCAGATGATATCAACGTCTTCTTGTGGTATCAGGCGCGAATTTTCTGAATTCATATAAAAGAAGATGGATGGCTCATCGAGTAATTGCTCGGGTTTTCCTGAGTTCTTTACTAATAGCTTTCCGCGTCTCAAGATATGTATGTAACTTAGATCATTGTTCGCGCTAAAGCTTGCAGGATTGAGTAAAGGACCGACCTGAAAAACACTGGCATTAAGTTCAAAGCATTTTAATAGCCAGACTAGTCTATCTTCTATTGTGTTTTCGCTCATAATGATACTTAAGGTATTGTTTTATGCCGAAATAATACTACAAGTTCCTGTTGTTTTGTCAAGGTGGCTGTTTCGAGTACCAATCTAACGGTGGGCAAAATTATTATGAATAATTGAAAGTATGATTTTTTTAGCATTTGTGACGTCATTTTGCCTGCAGGGTTAACGTGTATAGAACCTGTTATGGAATGACTGAGTCGCTTACTTTTTGGCAAAACTATGTTGCAACTATTTCTACAGGGTAAACTTTCTTTTTATTTTAACCGCGGTATGTCTTTACATACGTTGGGCTGATACTGCCCCATTCTGAAATGGTATATTCTTGCAGTAAACGTAAAGCGATGGTTGAAGCAAGTAAGTCGTCAATATCCCATGAGCCATCCTATGGATTCAAAATGCTCCTATCAATTAACAATGATACTCAGTGTATTATTTTCAAGACTAATTGACGCATAAAGTATCTTTTCATCTGCCAATATCTCTGTGCGCCCCAAAGGCGTAAACCCTACTAGTTAAGAAAGAATGAGGTATTAATATGCAGAACATTGCTCCCGTTGAAATGGAAAACACGGATGATGTAACGACTGCAACCCTGAATGCAGTTAAAGAAAAACTGGGTATGTTGCCCAATTTGTTTACTACTTTAGCTCACTCACCGGTTGCATTAAATAGTTATCTACAGCAGACAGAGACTTTATCGAAAGGTCATTTAAGCAGTCGTCAACGTGAAATCGTGGCGATTGCTATCGCGCAGGAAAACGCCTGTGAATATTGCCTGAGTGCCCATGTCGCTATAGGTAAAGGTGTTGGGCTAAGTGATGATGATATTGGTCGTGCCCGTCTAGGCAAGGCACATGATCCTTTGGATGATGCGGTAGCCACATTTGCAACACAGGTGGTACAGACGCGTGCAGAGTTGAGTGGCGACGCCATTAAGGCAGCGCGTCAGGCGGGATTAGATGATGGTCTCATTGCAGAGATCATCGCCAATATTTCGGTCAATGTGATGACAAACTATATGAATCGTATCGCTGGTACGGTCGTTGATTTTCCTGTTACAAAATTATTAGCTGCGAATTGATGTGACGTTTTTAAATCACTGGATAAAATTGGAGAATAATGATGAAGCAACAACTAAATACAATATTAAAAACAAGTATGCTGGCGGTATGTTTAACATCTGGCTTTACGGTAACAGCTGCAAACAATATTGGTGCTGCGGTTTTTAATGATGCAGGTCAATTGCTTAAGCCGGAAGGTTACAGGGAATGGGTGTTTATCGGTGCACCATTGACACCCCATGGTCTAAATAATGGTAAAGCCGGTTTTCCAGAATTCCACCATGTCTATGTTAATCCCGATGCGTACGCCGTCTACAAACAAACCGGCGTATTTCCAGATGGAACCGTCATCGCAAAGGAACTGGTATTGCTTAAGAAAGGTAAGCATAAAGATGGTTCATATGATGCGCCATCAGGCCGTGGTTACTTTGCTGAGAAATATAACGGTATGGATGTCATGGTGAAAGACAGTAAACGTTTTAAAAAAACCCAAGGTTGGGGTTTCTTTAACTTTGGACACAACGCTCCGCCCTATCTGAAATCAGCTAAAGCCGCGCCTGAAAGTAGTTGTGCGGGTTGTCACAAGGCGAATGCAAAAAAAGATATGGTATTTACGCAATTTTATCCCATTTTGAAGTAGTGATTTAAATCAACCGTGGGCAGGGAGGCATTCGTCAATTAATGTCCTTCTGCCTGCAAAATGAGTGCAATATTTCAATGTGAACACTTTTGTAACGTTATAATCAATGGTGATTTCGTTATGAGGAAACACGTATTTTAAATAATGGCCAGATGGCGGTGAGATAGTGAAAGCAAGTGTACAGCAGTTGGTTGTTGCAATAAATCAGTGTAGAATTTGTGCTAAACACTTTGAGCATGATCCCAATCCGATTGTACAACTAAATAGTAATGCGTCCATCCTGATAGCAGGCCAGGCGCCAGGTCGCATTGTTCATGATACTGGCGTGCCGTTTAATGATTTGAGTGGTGATCGTTTACGTGAGTGGATGGGTGTGTCAAAAACTGTTTTTTATGACGCGAAAAAAATAGCAATTTTGCCTATGGGGTTTTGCTACCCTGGCCGGGGGAAGCAAGGTGACCTTCCGCCACGCAAAGAATGTGCGGCAGAATGGCGGCAACAGGTTCTGGACGCTGTGCCAAATATAAAACTGATGCTATTAATTGGTGACTATGCCATAAAATGGCATCTTGGCGTTGATAGAAAACGTAATTTAACTGAAACCGTTAAAGCCTGTAAATCTTATTCTCCTGGGGTAATCCCGCTTCCTCACCCCAGCCCAAGAAATAATATTTGGCTTAAAAAAAATGCGTGGTTTGAAGCGGATGCGGTGCCTGATTTGCGTAACAGAGTAAGCAAGGCGCTCGGTTAATGTTTGTTTCAATGGTTAGTAAGGTTTTTGAAAGTTTATATTAGCCTGAAAAGATTACATGATTAATGCATGAAGTTATTTTAAGGTAATGAAAAGAACGTATTGATGCAGTTTTTGTAGATCAAATAAAATAGGCTGGCTTGCGCATACCAAGCCCCCGAGGCCTTTTTAACCACGGGTTGCTATGGTCGATAGTTAATAGGGATTAATCCTTGCGTTCGTATGTAAGAAAAGTGCAGGCGTATGGGTTGCGCTCGTCAACGGGGTGATGCTCTCTGGCA
>Ga0209633_10004133_pt1 | contig 13134 bp, 11 predicted proteins | sample Cruoilmetagenom1_FD_187290 | JGI IMG/M metagenome (GOLD analysis project Ga0209633, IMG submission 187290) | Oil polluted marine microbial communities from Coal Oil Point, Santa Barbara, California, USA - Sample 1 (SPAdes) (version 2) | ecosystem: Environmental > Aquatic > Marine > Oil seeps ... | reverse complement strand
CGCCAATACGATAAAAAAAGGAATAGTATCAATTGACGGAATATCAGAAGTATCAGTTGATTTAGAAACTTCAAAAGTAACCGTAGATAGTGATAATGATTCTATTATTTTATCCGTTAGGGAAAAATTGTCTAAAATGGGCTATCCTGAAATAGGTGATGCTAATACTATGCTTCACAAAGCAAAATCTTTTGTTAGTTGTGCTACGGGTAGAATGGGTGATAAAGAATAATTTATCTTATGGCTTCTTTTAATGAATTGATAGCTCAAAAAGTGCCAGTTTTGGTCGATTTTAAAGCCGATTGGTGTGGGCCATGCAAAATGATGACCCCAATTCTGAAGGAAGTCAAACAGCAACTAAAAGATGACATTAAAATCATTAAAATTGACGTTGACAAAAATCAATCAGTTGCTGCTACGTATCAAGTTAAAGGTGTTCCTACTTTGATTCTATTTAAAGAAGGTAAACAAGTTTGGAAGCAATCTGGGGTTGTACAGGCTAATCAATTAATTCCTTTATTGAAGAGTTATTTGTAGTTATTTTCTCAAATATACCTGGTGCGGTTTCCAAGTTAATGAATCTCCATTATACTGATTTGTAACACTGATTATTTCTAGTGTTTTAGGAATAAATTTTATCAATAAATAATCATCTTTTTGATTTTTATAAAAATTGTCCCAGCCATCTTTAAATTTTTGAGATTTTATGACCTCATCATTAATCAAAAAGGCATTCCCCATTAAAGAGACATACCCTAAATTTTTTTTATCAAAATAATGTAAAGTAGCTTTTGAATTATTATTCAATTGTGCAACTTTTCTACTTTTCGGATTGGTGGTTAACCAAATAATATAATTGTTGTCTGGCTCAAAAGGTTCCATTACTCTTGCTCTGGGCTGTCCATTTTTATCCACAGTTATCAATGTAGCAAAATAGGTTTCTTTTATTATTTCTTTCGATAAATTAATGATTTTTTGTTCTTCATGAGTGAAGTCTTCGCGAATATCTTCTTGTGTAGGATTTACATTTGTACAAGAAAGAAAGGTAAAAATAGATATCGCAAAGAGAGAATATTTCATTTTAGATTGTGTTTTTGAGTCTAAGCTTTAAAACTACTATTTTGATAGTTACGTTCAAAGTATATCCAAAAAAATTATGTAACACTAGTAGCGTTTTCTTTTCCTCGAAGAGTTGTATTTTTGCTAAAATCTTTTTGAGATATGGAAGATATGATCTTTTACGATAGACTGCAATTCGCATTTACTATCACATTTCACTATATATTCCCTCAATTAACCATGGGATTATCATTACTGATAGTCTATTTTAAATGGAAGTTTTTACGGACTAAAATTGAAAAGTATAATAATGCGGCAAAATTTTTCATGAAAATTTTTGCTATTAATTTTACCATGGGTGTTGTCACAGGAATTCCAATGGAATTTCAATTTGGCACTAATTGGGCAAAATTTTCTGAACTTACAGGTGGAATTATTGGTCAAACCTTAGCAATGGAAGGAATGTTCTCCTTCTTTTTGGAATCTTCGTTCTTAGCACTTTTTATTTTTGGCGAAAAATTAATGGGGCAAAAATTACACTTTCTAACAGGATTTTTAGTGTTTTTGGGGTCTTGGGCAAGCGGCTATCTTATTATAGCAACAAATGCGTGGATGCAACATCCGGTAGGTTATGAAATTTTGGATAATGGTAAATATGTATTAGAGAATTTTTCAGCACTATTTAGTAATCCTTGGTTGTTGCCAGCCTTTCTTCATAATCAATTGGCATCTCTTGTAACCTCCTCATTTGTAGTTGCAAGTATTGGCGCTTTTTATATTCTAAGAAATAAACAATTAGAATATGGAAAATTATTCTTGAAAACTGGAGTCATTTTCGGTTTAGTTTCAAGTTTTTTACTCGCATTCCCTACAGGAGATTGGAACGCTAAAAATGTAGCAAAATATCAGCCGGGGACGTTTGCAGCAATGGAAGGGATTTTTGAAACAGAGGAAGCAGGCTCAGAAATTGTACTTATTGGACAACCGAATATGGTTGAAAAAAAATTAGACAACAAAATTGCTGTACCAAATATTCTGAGTTTTTTAACTTATCAAGAATGGGACAGACAAATTCCTGGAATGGATCAATTCAAAAAAGAAGAATTACCAGATAATATACCCGCTCTTTATTATTCATATCATATTATGGTTGGTTTAGGTACCATCTTTATAGGAGTATTGGGCTTAGCAACCTTCTTTTTATGGAGAAAAAGATTATACAATATGAAACCTATATTATGGACAATCATGTTTTTAGTTCCTTTTCCTTATATAGCAAATATTACAGGCTGGTATGTTGCTGAATTAGGTAGACAGCCTTATTTAGTATATGGTTTATTAAAAACAAGTGATGGTATTTCACCTACTGTATCGTCGGGGAATACCTTATTTACTTTATTAGGTTTTGTTGCCTTATATATGTTATTAGGCTTATTATTTTTAGTCTTGGTTGGCAAAACAATCAATGAAGGTCCAACACCTAAAACACATTAAATTATGGAAATATTTTGGTATATAATAATAGCAGTTGTTTTAGCGGTATTTTTTATTTTAGATGGCTATGATTTTGGAACGGGGATCATCCATTTGTTCTTTGCAAAAAAGGAAAAAGACAAGGAAGTAATTGCAAAATCTGCGGGCTTATTTTGGGATTCTAATGAAGTTTGGTTAGTGGCTGCCGGTGGTATGCTTTTTATGGCTTTTCCAACGTTTTATGCTTCTGTTTTTAGTGGATTTTATCTTCCGTTAATAATAGTTTTATGGTTAATAGTTTTTAGAGCAATTGGCTTAGAATTTAGAAGTCAGTTTAAATTTCAAATGTGGAAAGATATTTGGGATAAATCGTTTGGTGTTTCCAGTTTATTGTTGGCATTATTTTTTGGAATTGCTTTAGGGAATATTGTAAGGGGTGTGAATTTAGGAGGTGTTGAAAATGGCATATCTATTTATGAAGGACATTACTTTTTTTTACCACTATGGAATAGCAGTTTTAGTCCATTGAGTGAATCTCCAGGTGTAATTGATTGGTTTACCATCATTATAGGGTTCATTTCAGTTGTTACATTGGCTATTCATGGTGCTGCTTGGATTATTTTAAAAACAAATTCTTCTATAAATAACCAGCTTAGATCAATAATTTTTAAGTTAAACATTGTATTAGCATTTTTGACCATTTTTTCGTTAGTTGTGTGGCAGATTGTCAATCCAAATTCCTTAGATAATTTTATTGATAAGCCTTATTTAATCTTATTTCCAATAATCTATTTTTCAGGATTAGTCGGATTATTTTTTATCAAAAAATTTAAAAAGGAGGTGTATAGTTTTATATTTTCAACCTTATTAATACTTGGTGGAATTACTTCTTCATTAGCATCATTATTTCCGGTTATTTTACCTTCAACTAATACAATCAATGAACCTTTAACTATTTATAACATGGCTGCTGAAGAATACGGTTTGTCTGTAGCATTAGTTTGGGGAATTATAGGTCTGTTACTTATTGTTGTTTATTTTATTATTCAAAAGAGATTGATGGCAGGGAAAATTGACGAAATGGATTATGGGCACTAATAGCATCTAATTTTATGACTGAAACCTTAATTTCTCTAATTAGTATTTTTATTGGGATAGCTGGGGCTAATTTAATGGGATTTATTTTAAAAAAATACTCTTTTGGATTGATTGGTAATACAATCGTAGGAGTATTTGGAAGTGTTTTTTTTATCAAATCTATAGGAAGATTAGGGTTTGATCCTACGTCAATATTGCAATCAGGTAATGTCAATATTATGCTCTTTATCGTTAATCTAATAATATCTTTTTGCGGAGGAATGATAGCCTTAATTTTATTAAAAATAATCGAAAAAAGAATGAATAAATAAATGTGAAGATAATTTGGTGTTGTACAAGCTAATCAATTAGCGTATATATTGAAGAGTTATTTTTAACTCAATTTAAACGGATTATTGTTTTAAGTAAAATTGAGGTGATAAGATAAATTACTAAAATCAACTTCTATTTTCGCCCAATCTTCTCCTTTTTCCCATTTAATAATGAGCGATTCATCTGAAGAAGTTTGTAAAAAAAATTCTCCATTAAAAGCGGGATGAGAATTTCTGAATTTAATAAGTTTTAATAATTTCTGAACCACAGGTTTTTTTGTAGCATCTCTCAATTCTCCATTCGAGAAATAATGACGGTTTATATCTCTACCAACTTTGGTTTTTGCAAGTAGCTCCATATCATTTGGTTGTGCTAATAACCCTGTATAATAAACTTGGGGAATTCCAGGAACAAAAAATTGGATAACCCGTGCCAAAAGGTAATGTTCTTCATTTTGTGCGAGAGCATCGAAATAGGTGCAGTTTACTTGATACAGGTCTAGATTAGATGCTGCGCTTCCAGTGGCTTGTTGGCTTTGTCCCTTACTGTTTTTGTGGATACGTTCAACCAATGCAATAATATCTTCTTCGGGTAGCAATCCCGGTTGCCCTTCAGAACCCCCAACATCCATTACTCCAATTCCATCATGAGTATCCAATACGGTGATTGCATTTCGAGGGCTTATTTCAAGCCATTTTTTCAAATACTCTGATGTATGGTTAAAAATAGCATGAAGGATCAGAGGAGGTAAGGCAAAATCATAAACCCAATCTACCTGTCGGGCAATTTCAATTTGCTTTTTATAGTAGGAATGAATTTCTACTAAAACCTCCATTCCATATGATGCTGTTTTTTCTCTAAACCAATTAATAAAATCAAAAGTTTCAGGAATCATAAAACATGTTGTTCCTATTTTTTTTATAGCATAACCTGCAGCATCTAACCTTATCATTTTGATACCAGACTCATGAAATTGTTGAAGTATGGAATTTAAATAAGCCTTACCCTCATTGCTGTGAACATCAATATCAATTTGATTAGAAGTAAAAGTGGTCCAGAATAATTTTTTTGATCCATCATTTAAAGAAATGTCTGTAAAAGGTAAGCCCGGACGAGGGCGGTAAACTTTTAATAATTCTTTTTCATTCGCACCTTTAGGAAATATTTTGTCAAAAGTGAGAAACAAATCTGAATATGATGATTCTTCCCCATGTTCTAAGTAATTGAGAAATTGTGGCGACTGAGCGGATACGTGATTGACAATAACATCTCCCATAATGTCTATTATACCACTCAGTGACCGTATGTCTTCCCACGAGCCGATGCGAGAATCAACCTGCGTATGACTAATAGGGTCAAAACCTGCATCTGTTCCATCAATAGGGTAAAAAAAAGGTAATAAATGTACTCCGCCGAATACATCTTTTAATGCTCCTTCTAGTAAATTTTGTAAAAATTTCAACCCACCACCCGTTAATCGGTCAACATAGGTTATAAGCTGTACTTGGTTTTTCATTTAATTTTTTTGTAAAACTAATTCAAATATATAGAAAATGTAAGAAACTTATTAATGTTTATTGAAGGTTATAGTTTTACATTATGGATTAATTTTTACAGTAATATTTGAAGTTATTTAGTTTAACGATTGAATGAATAATATCGGCTATTGTCAGGGTTAAATAGTTCTTTTTTTGTAATTTGCTTTTACCATAAATAATTAGCTTTTAAATGTCTGTTAGTAATATCCTTAAAAATGATTTTCCGCAATTGGCTTTGTCTAAAGCGTTACTTCAAGAAATTGAAAGCATAAGTATGGTTCAAAAGTTTGATAAAGATACTACCATATTAAAGGAAAATTCTTATGTGAAAGTCATTCCACTTTTAGTGTCAGGATTGGTTAAAATTTATAAAGAAGACGAAAGTGGTAATGAAGTATTACTATATTATATTGAGCCTGGCGAAAGCTGTATTATGTCTATCATGGCAGCAGAGAAAAATGAAAAAGTAACTGTTAAAGGAATTATTGAGGAAGATGCAATGTTGGTTTTAATACCTATTGCTAAATTAACTCAAATAAGAAAGACTTTTCCGCAATGGAATATGTTTGTCTATGAATTATTCAATGAAAAATTTGAAGAGGTAATTGATATGATTAAGATTTTAACTTTTTCAAATAAAGAAAAAAGATTAGAAGAATATTTATTAAAAGAAGCAAGCATAAAAAATACTACAGAAATTCAACATTCACATCAAGAGATTGCTAAAGAATTAGGATCGTCGCGAGAAGTTATTTCAAGATTACTAAAGAAATTGGAGAATGATGGTAAAATTGAATTATCGCAAAGGAGAATTAAGATTTTAAAATAGAATTTTTCATAAAGTGATTGAGTTGTGACAAAAATCACAGCAATCAACAAATAAATCTATTAGTTTTGGTTCTCAATCTAAAACTCAAGATCATGAAAAAAAACATTGGAAGTATTGACAAGTTAGTTCGTTTTATTATTGCTGCCGTGGCAATATGGGCTGCTTACACACATCAGGTCGCTAGTCCTTGGGATTATGTATTATACGGCGTTGCCGCAATTATGGTAGTAACTGCCTTAATGAGTACTTGCCCTATATGGATCATTTTTGGTATAAATACACTAAAATCTAAGTTAAAGAGCTAGATAAATAGTATTGTTTTAAGAGGCATCTGGTAAAGATGCCTTTTTTAATATCTAAAAACACAGTGTAACTTTTGTTACAGAATAGTTGTATATTTATTGTACTTTTTCATCCCGAATTACACATTACAGGTTCGTAATGCGCATTAAAAATGAAATTAGAATTCGGTCTTAAGCAAAAAATCAAACTCAAAATAATCTAATAAAATGTCAAAACATCATCAAGTACTCGTTATAGGAGGCGGAACCGCAGGAATAATGGTCGCCTCACAAATGCTTAGAAAGAATCCAAAAGCAGATATAGGTTTATTAGAGCCTGCAGAAACACATTTTTATCAACCTGCATTTACATTGGTTGGTGCTAATACTTACAGCTATCAAAAAACGGCAAGAAGTATGGCTTCTGTAATGCCTTCTGGTGTAAATTGGATAAAAGAATATGCTGATAAATTTGATCCGGATAATAATAAGATAATGACGAGAGAGGGTAATGAATTTACCTATGATTATTTAGTTGTTTGTCCTGGTTTACGAATGGCTCCTGAACTAGTTGAAGGTCTTACCGAAGCAATGGATAAAGGCGTTGTATGTAGTAATTATACGAACCCTAATCATACATGGGAAGTACTTAAAAATTTTAAAGGAGGTACAGCTTTGTTTACGCAACCAACAACACCAATCAAGTGTGGAGGCGCTCCTCAAAAAATAATGTATCTAGCAGAAGAGCATTTTAAAAAAATTGGTGTTAGAGATAAGACTGATGTTGTTTTTGCTATACCAGGTGGTGTAATTTTTGCGGTGAAACCGATTGCTAAAACATTAATGGGAGTAGTTGATAAGAAAGATATTAATGTAAGGTTTCATCATAAATTAGTTAAAGTAGATGCAGAAAAACAAATAGCCTGGTATGAATTAGCAAAGGATGTTGAAGCGGGTGGTTGTGTGGTTATGTCTGGAGGAAATGAAGGGTTAACTTTAGATGAATCAATCCAATACAACTATAAAGATGTAAAAGTAACCAAAGATGGAGAACGTTTTGGAATCCATTTTGACATGATGCATTTGGCTCCACCACAAGCAGCACCAAAATTTATTGCAGCATCTACATTGTCAAATGAAGAAGGTTGGTTAACTGTTAATGATAAAACTTTACAGCATACAAATTATCCTAATATTTTCGGTTTAGGAGATGCAGCACAATTACCAACAGCAAAAACAGGTGCGGCTATTCGAAAGCAAGTTCCGGTTGTTGTTGCTAATGTATTAAAAATGATAGAATCTAATGCCATTACAGATAGAGCTTATACAGGTTATTCTTCTTGTCCGTTAGTTACAGGTTATGGAAAAATGGTATTGGCAGAATTTGATTATAGTAAAGAATTCACGCCAGATCCGAAATTAAAACAATTTCCTATGATGATTAGTGACTCGTCTAAAGAACATTGGCGATTATGGATTTTGAAGAAATATTTATTACCTTATTTATATTGGAATAAAATGATGAAAGGTATTGAAGTTTAATAGTATAAATTTCTGTTATTATTTGAAATTAAAGGAATAATATTAATTATTCCTTTTTTATATTTCCCTTCATAATGTCTTTGCAAAAAACTTGATCCTATATAGTAAAAATTATCAAGATTTAATAAGAACTATAATTCCTTATGAATTATCTTCCAAAATGCTTATCTTTATTATTTGCTGACTAATTATCTCATAGTTTCAAAATAATTTGGTTAATCATTAGAGGAAGCAACCGTTAATAATAATACAAAACTGAATTATGACAGACATTTGTTATTATTGTAAAAAGAAATCTAAAGCCACGGGAAAACTGGACCAAAAAGAGTTAGAAATATTAGGTCATAGTTGTAATCAGGTTATATTTCAAAAAGGCGACACAATCATGATTCAAGACGCCATGTCTTCTAACATTGTTTTTGTTATGGAAGGTCTTGTTAAAGTTCATGCTATGGGGCCAGAAAAAGAACAAATATTAAAAATCGTAAAGGGCCCCTCCTATCTAGGAATTCCAACAACAATTGGTGCAAAGATCAATGAATATTCTGCCACTGCCATCTCTAAAACTAGTGCCTGTTTTATCGGATTTAATGTTTTTAAAGATTTTATTAAGCAAAATGGACAATTTGCTTTTGAGATTATTGTTGAGTTATGTAAAAGTGAATTACATTATTATAAAAAATGTATTAACCAAGTGCAAAAGCAAGGGCCAGGAAAAATTGCAGAAGCATTATTATATTTTTCCGAGAAAATATTTGATAAACAAAATTTTAAATTACCCTTAACAAGAAATGAGCTAGGAGACCTAACTTGCACTTCAAGAGAAACCGTGTCAAGAATACTTTCGGACTTTTCAAATAGTAATATCATTAAAGTAAATAAAAGGAATATATCCATTTTAAACAAAAAGCAATTAGAACTTATTTCAAAAATGGGTTAACAAAAACTATTTCAAATTTCAGTAATATATTTTTTTACAATAGAATATTGCTGAAAATGTAGTAATAAACAAAGTTATTCTTAATTTACTTTACAATAAACGATACAATTAAAGCAAACTCAAATAAGGCCAAAATAATAAAAATACTCCATAGAGCTATTGGCAATAAAACGGCTAATCTGGTAAAAATTTCTTTAGTTCTCATAATAATAGATTTAAATATTAATTTTTATCTAACCTTCAGCTTGAAGTTAATTATTAATATTTCTTAAACCTAAAAATTATGCGTGATGTTAAATAAGAATTTTAGTGATATAGCTCACAGTTGAGAATTAATAATCATACATCTTTGGTGGATATATATACCTGTTATATATATTTTAACAATTAATAGCATGGAGTTGCCTTAAGCTATTCTTTTGGCAAAACACAGCTTTTATTTAATTTTAATAAAAGAGGTTGAATGCCAGTTATTAAGCTTTCTTTCATTATGCTTGAGTCATCTTTGTGACATTGTAAGCAGGCACCTACTAAAAGAATCTGTTTTTGCTCTTTAATGGTAAATGGTCTGAAGTCTGTTCTTGTTGAAAAGACTGTCGCAGTCTGTTTTTCTAAAAATGGTATCCAAGCATCTTCGGGTAAGTTATCATTCGGATTTAGATCATAGTCGGCTCTAAATAGCCATTCTCCATAACCTTTTGAAGTGTCATACTTTAAAGTGCCTGTTCCATAACCAATTGCTGCCGGATCTGTATGGCATGATTTACAGTCACGTGAAGATTTAGATATGGTATGTGGTGAATTGGGCGCATACAATCTGTGAAAAGAATTTTCACCCTTTTTTTCATCGTCAAAACTTTCGTGATCAATTGTCAATATCATCCCGGGAATCGCGGGTTCAATTACACGTTCATCACCTTTAACTCTGACTCCCATTGAAGGTTTACCTGAATTAAATTCAGAAACATATTCAATCCATTGTCCAACAACTTCCTTTTTATCTAATAGATCATATCCTTTTTTGTCATTTTTATCAAAACTATTGTGACAACCAATACATTTTGGAACCCATTGTGCATGACACGAAGAACAACTTATATTTTTATGCGCATTGTCTCTCGAACAAATTTCACTCTGCTTTTTTATCTCATGCAACTTTCCATCTTTTTTACCAATTAAAAAAACAGCATCATTTTCATCTACAAAAGTGTTTACAAGTGGATGCCCATCTTTCTTAACAGCCAAAATTCTTTTATCTATATGTTCGTATTTTCTATGTAAAAAAACCAATGAAGATTCTGTATCTAATTCCTCAAAAGCAATGGTATTTGGCTTTTCTTTAAAATGACAATCTGCACAATTCAATGTAACCGCCATCTCTTCGTGAGCATAATCTTTTCCGTCACCCATTACCTCATGCGAACTATGGCAATCAATACATAACATTCCTTTAGCATGATGTACATCTTCACCTTGATAACTATACACACGCTTATCTTCAAATACTTTATATCCTTCTTTATTTGCAATATCTTGTTCATCTAAAAGTGTTTCATGCCAACCTTCGTAATTTGTTGAAATTCTACTTGATCTACTGTGACAACCAAAACAGTGTTCATCGGTCACAAATATGTCAGTAGATGGATGAATTTTTGGTAATAGTTCCTTATTTGAACTAATATATTGATCTAAATCACTTTTAGCCTTTTCAGAATAATTTAAATGACATGCATTACAACCACCACCTCTACTCAATTGGTTAATTGCTCCGAATTCACTTTTCTCTGCACCTAAATGACAATTTGCACATAAATCTCTCAAGTGTTTATCAGCTGCGGTAGACTTAAGGTCCTTTATATGGTATTGATGATCGGGAGAATCTGCCTCGCCAAAAATAAACTTGTCTACAGCTACAATACCACTATTTGTAGTCATTAACGAGTGTTTAATTTTGTCTAATTCATTGATATGGCACTTACCACAAGTTTTATCTGCATCAGATAAATTACCGGGAATAAGCACCATTCCTTCATGAGATTCATCCTTATTCATAGTATCTGGATTTCCCAAATGACAACTAATACATCCAATTAATTCAGGGTTATGATAGTCTGAAAATCCTGTGTTTTGTTGATGACAATTTTGACATGATTCTTTAGTATCACTAATTGAAGAATAATTTTCATCAACAGATTTTTCAGGAGAATTAGTATAAGCTAATTTAAAAATGACAAAGCTTACTATGATAAGACTTAGTATATAAACCAGTAAATTTTCTTTCTTAAATATCTTTTGAAATAATTTCATTGACTCAACTTGTAGCTATAAACAAATCTACAATTAAATATCATTTAGTTTTATTCAAAATATTATTATAAAAATGCTAATCTATGTAACCTTAGTCACCTCATTTTCTGATGTTTTATGATTAATATCATTAAAGTAGCATCACAAACACCATACTTTTGCTCCATCATAAGAGTCAATATATATTATTGATAGTAAAATGAGTTAAGAATTTAATCAAAACCTAAAACATATAACTTATGGGTAATTCAAGGAGATCATTTATTAAAATCTCTGCTTTAGGTGCAAGCGGTATTGCGCTTTCTGCATCGGCATTTGGCTCAATAGGATCTAACGTTTTAACTGAAGATAATATATTAACTAAAGGGGTTAAAAAATTAAAAATATCACCTACTTATTGTGAAGTTTGTTTCTGGAAATGTGCTGCTTGGGCATATACAGATGAAAATAATAACATTCAGAAGTTAATAGGAAACGATATTGATCCTCATTGTAATGGTCGCCTTTGCCCAAGAGGTACCGGTGGTGTAGGGATGTATTCTGATAATGACCGATTGAAAACACCTTTAATAAGAGTTAAAGGCAAAGAAGGAGAAGAGGATACTTATAGGGAAGCTAGTTGGGAAGAAGCTTTAACCCTTATTGCTTCGAAAATGAAAGGAATCAAAGATACATATGGTGCCGAAAGTATGGCTTTATTAAAACACGGTTCTCCTGGAAGTCATTTTGAACATTTATTCAAAGCATATGGTTCTGAAACTATTGCCGAACCTGCATATGCACAATGTAGAGGTCCTAGAGAAACAGGTTTCGGATTAACTTTTGGAGCTTGGGTAGGTTCACCTGAACCAACTGATATTAGAGATACCAAATGTTTGGTTTTAATAGGATCGCACATAGGTGAAAATATGCACAATACGCAAGTGCAAGAAATGTCTGATGCAATAGATAACGGTGCAACTATTATTACAGTAGATCCAAGATTTTCTACCGCAGCCAGTAAATCACAACACTGGTTACCTATTAAACCTTCAACAGATATCGCATTATTACTTTCTTGGATGTATGTTTTAATTTATGAAGATCTATATGACAAAGATTATGTTGAACAATACGGATCTGGATTTAAAGAATTAAAAGAGCATGTAAAAAATTTCACTCCAGAATGGGCATATGGTATTACTACTATTAAGCCGGATGAAATTAGAAAAACTGCTAGAATAATGGCAGCGGCTTCACCATCAGTAATTATACATCCAGGAAGACATGTAACTTGGTATGGTGATGATACGCAACGTGCAAGAGCAATGGCAATTTTAAATGGCCTATTAGGTTCTTGGGGAAGACGTGGCGGATTTTACTTTAAAGAAAAAATAAAAGTACCTAGTTATCCTCACCCTCCATTTCCAAAACATAAATGGGGATGGAAAGAAATTGGTGAAAAGTATCCTTTTGCCGAAATGGGAATAACAAATGAAATTGTACAAGCATCTATTTCAGGTAATAATGAAAAATATCCTATTAAAGGATGGTTTATTGCCGGTACTAATTTAGTAAATACGCTCCCTCAACGTGCGATTATTGAAAAAGCAATAGATGATGTTGAGTTTATTGTTGTTGTAGATACGATGCCAATGGAAATTACAGGTTTTGCGGATGTTGTATTGCCTGAATGTACATATCTAGAGCGTTATGATGGTATTAGATCATCAACAAATAGAGAGCCTTCAATTGCATTACGTATGCCGGCTGCAG
>Ga0209633_10004132_pt1 | contig 13136 bp, 13 predicted proteins | sample Cruoilmetagenom1_FD_187290 | JGI IMG/M metagenome (GOLD analysis project Ga0209633, IMG submission 187290) | Oil polluted marine microbial communities from Coal Oil Point, Santa Barbara, California, USA - Sample 1 (SPAdes) (version 2) | ecosystem: Environmental > Aquatic > Marine > Oil seeps ... | reverse complement strand
TCCTAATTTCTTCGTTATTTGTTTTTACCATAGAATAACTATTCAAAAAAAACAAATATCTCGAACTTGGAAACTTGGCGTTGCCAGAATTTATTGGACTTGATTAGTGTTTCCTTTAAACAAGTATTAGGAATATTTCATTTATTTTGATGTGAATTATAGAATAATCTAAAGACACTACGGTGGTTAGTAGGAGCCTTTTATTTTATCTTCTGGTGCTTATTATACTTAACATGTATTTGTTGTTAGCTGTTCTTGCCATGTCAGTTGCGCTTAGTCCGTCGGATGTTCTCGCTGCTACATAGGAACCTTGTTGTATGAGATATTTGGCAATATTATGGTGGCGAAATCTAACCGCATGATGAAGCGGAATCCAGTTCTTAACTGTGAGCGCGTTAACATTAGCACCATTTTTAACTAAGTAAATAACCGCAGAATAATGTCCTTTTGCCGCTGCCATATGCAGTGCTGTTTCTCTTTCTCTGTTACTCGCATTAATATTAACGCCTTGACTCAGTAGGCGACTAATTAAATCCACATTGCCACTAGATGCTGCTCTAAATAAATCTTCCGCGTCTGGTTGGTGTTTGGGTGGTGTATGACGAGTTACAGGCACGTGTCTACGTTGAGGAGTAGCGGCAGGACGATGAGCAGATCCTCGTTTAGTAGGGGTGACTTTTCTAGTTGATTGTTGTCTTTGTTTGGCTTTAAGTGCAAGTGCTCTATTTTGTTGACGTACTTGCTTTTGGTATTCGGCTTCCATTGCTCTACTGCTAGCATCATCCATTATAAAACTATTTATTACCTGTTCGTTCGCAAGTACTTGTTGCAAAGGCAAAGTGGCGGCTAATGTACTCGATAGCGCTATAATAACGCCACAAATTTGTGGTAACATTTTTTGTTTGGTTTGCTGCACTGTAATTCCCCGGTCAATCTTGGTTTGAGAATTGATATGATATAGAGGTTAAAATATTAAAACGCTGTCTAACGGATAAAAGCAACTATTCAAAGGATGAATGATTACTGGTGCTTGCTAACTCTATATTAACACAGTGGTAATTTAAGAAAAATCTGATCAAATCCTATAATTTCTGACAACACCAGAAAACCCAAAGAATACGAATTAATGATGGTTTTGTGCTAGCTGACTACTCAGATAAGCACGCGCAAAGCGTTTTCCTAGCATTAGTTGTCCCTGCGTATTGTAGTGCAGATGATCATTGCGTTTAGATAGGTCTTGGGTGTTGACTAAGCGTAAATTACGAATTTGTGCCGCCGCATTTTTTTGCGCTTGTTGCACAATCGCTGTTGCTGGGAATAGTTTTTCAGGCGGATTTACAGCACCCATAATAAACAAAGCATTGGGGCTATTGAACTCACCACGCAAAGCGTAAATAAAGCTATTTAAGTTTTTAACATATTGTCGGGCAACCTTAGGATATTTGGCATCTGCTTCGCCCTGCATCCATAAAATACCGGCGAGTGTAGATTCAGATTCATTAAAGTTGATATTGGCTGTTTTGATCAATTTCTTAAACAAAGGCCCAGCACTTGCATTGCGAGTTATTCGCGCTTTTGAAACACTCCATTTAGGATCCCAGGCCAGTAATGATGTTCCGCCGACAGCAAATTTAATCAGTTTAATTTGAGTATGTGGGAAGCGCCGAGAAATTTCATGTGCAAAACCAATCTCGGGGCCAAAATGGGCGAATCGCTCCATCGGCGTTTTGTAACCATTATAATAAAAATTAACATTTGCTGGAGTGCGTCTATAAGACTGAGCGAGTTCAGCGGTATTTCCTTGTCCTGCCATATTGGATTGCCCTGCCAAAATGAACACCAGTTCTTTTGCAGAAGCATTGGTAGCAATATTGAATGACGCAAAAATAAATATCACCCAAACAATAGGCTTCCACAGTGGAAAAATACGCATAATCACTTCTCTTTTTATGTGCGCGAATTATACCTTAGTTTCTTGATTTCTCACTAATAATCACCATAATTATGAAAGGTCTCAAAAGGTCATTATTTAAAATAAAAATAACGTTATCATTTTTCTAATTTGGAGCATTAATATGAGTGCAGAATTATTACCCATTATCTTTTTAGTTTTAGCCGTCGTTATCGTGATGATGGCGGTAAAAAGAGTCCCACAGGGGATGCATTATACGGTGGAACGTTTTGGTCGTTATACGCGTACATTGAAGCCAGGCATTAATTTTATCTTCCCTATTATGGATTCCGTTGGGGCAAAAGTTAATATGATGGAACAGGTGGTTGATGTGCCACAGCAAGAAGTTATCACTAGCGATAATGCGATGGTTAGTGCTGACGGCGTAGTCTTTTTTCAAGTGATGGATGCAGCAAAATCGGCTTATCGGGTCAACGATATGTATCGTGCTATTTTGAATATTACAATGACTAATATTCGAAGTGTAATGGGTTCTATGCAACTAGATGAGCTCCTTTCAAAGCGTGATGTAATCAATTCGCGCTTACTTGAAGTGGTGGATGAAGCCGCTGCCACATGGGGAATCAAAGTCACCCGAATCGAAATAAAAGATATTAACCCTCCGCATGATTTAGTTGAATCTATGGGTCGCCAGATGAAAGCGGAGCGCGAGAAACGTGCCTTAATTTTGGAAGCAGAAGGAAAAAGACAGGCACGTATATTAAATGCCGAAGGTATAAAGCAATCACAAATTCTTAATGCAGAAGGTGAAAAAGAAGCCTCTTTTAGAGAAGCAGAGGCCAGAGAACGTCTTGCAGAGGCAGAAGCTAAGGCAACTCAAATGGTATCTCAAGCAATTGCTGAGGGAGACGTGCAAGCGATTAATTATTTTGTGGCTCAAAAATACACCGAAGCACTTAAAGACATTGCCTCGGCAGATAATCAGAAAGTGATTATGATGCCGATGGAGGCATCTAGTTTAGTGGGCTCTATTGCAGGAATTGCAGAAATCACGAAACAAACGTTTAAGAATAGTGGCGACAAATAATAGAGGTTAAATAATGACGGGAATGTTTGATAATTTGGTTTATTGGCACTGGTGGATACTGGCTATTGTCTTGTTAATTCTTGAAATTTTTACACCTGGTGCATTTTTTATGTGGATGGGTGCAGCAGCAGGTATAACTGGATTGGTTTTGCTCGTTGTTCCCGATATTAGTTGGCAGCTTCAATTTGTTCTTTTTTCCATAACCAGTGTGATTACAATTTTTGCAGGTTATAAATGGTTTCGTCGTAACCCAATTGTATCCGAACAACCTTCAATTGGTGAGCGTGGTGATGATTTAATAGGTCAAACCTATTATGTAGAACAGGCGATTGTGAATGGTACTGGGCGAATTAAAGTGGGAGATAGTACATGGAAAGCAATGGGACCAGATTGTGAAAAAGGTACTCAAGTGCGCGTTGTTGCAGTTAATGCCGCAATAGTGAGTGTTGAGTTAGTCTAGTTTTTCTCTATTACATATTCTGTTACGATACTGGTCAATAATTGACCACCCAGCCCAACTACATGTGCTTTTATCAGAGTGTTGTTTTATTTTTCTTACTATTTGATACGCTTGTATAATAATGAAGAAAAATAAGGCTACCATGATTAAAGTTGCACATATTTCCACAGGTTTAGAAACAGGCGGAGCAGAAATTCAATTGCTTCGTTTAATTGCTGCGCTTGATAAAAACAAATTTGAAATGATGGTCATTGGGCTAGATCGCGATACTTATTTGGGTGATCGTATGCGTGAGCTAGGAATAGCAGTACATGCACTTGACCTAAAAAAGAACCCCCTTGCTATTACTAAGGCATATAAATTACTCAAAGAATTTAATCCCGATGTGATTCACGGCACGCTCTATGAAGGTGGTGTAGTGGGTACTATTTTTCGTCGTTTTTTACCCAAAAGACCGCCCGTTATTTGGACGGTCCATGATGGTCTAGAAAATTACCGTAAAGAACCTCTACGCAAGCAATTACAATTACGCTTATGGGGCTTAATGTCTGGTTCTCCAGAATGCATGATGTATGTTTCTCATTTGAGTTGTGAACAGCACCTTGCTTGGGGTTTTAGCAATCAAAAAGCGATTGTTATTCCAAACGGTGTCGATACCTCACGTTTTCAACCAAATACGAAGGCTAGAAAAGCGATTCGTAAAAGTTTAAACATTCCTCAAGAGAGTTTTGTGATTGGAATTACTGCCCGTTTTCATCCCGTAAAGAACCATATTGGTTTTATCAATTCTGCTGCGATCCTTGCCAAATTCCATCCTGACACCCATTTTATTATGGTCGGCACAAATATTGATGAAAATAACAAAGCACTCACCGACTTAATCGAAAAACATGGCTTGCAAGATAAAATACATTTACTCGGTAATCGCGAAGACATTCCCGATATTGTAAATGCTTACGATGTAGCGGCACTCACTTCATTCGGCGAAGCTTTCCCGTTAACACTTGGTGAGGCAATGGCTGTGGCTGTTCCTTGTGTGGCAACGAATGTTGGTGATAACGATTATATTATTAAAGACACGGGGCGCGTTGTACCAGCAGATAATGATGAAGCGATGGCGAATGCGTGGAAAGAAATGGTAGAAATGGATAAAGACGAGTTTAAACGCTTAGGCGAAGCGGCTTTACAACGCGTAACCAGTGACTTATCGCTAACCCAGCAAGTCCAACAACATGAAGATCTTTATGAGACGCTCCATTTGCATAATCAGCAAGCGGTTAATTCTGCTGAACACGCTTCTTGATTATTTTTGTACTCATTAAGCACAAATGCCATCTAATAATAAATACAGACTAGTTATTGCTAATTCTGATCATCTCCATCGCGGTGTTCATCGTGCATTATTATTTTACGATAAACTTGATCTCATTTTTTTTGAAAATGATACGGAAATAAAACACGTTAGCCTTTCGCCTGACCCTGTTTCTTTTCATAATACCTTGCTTAGAACGCAAGCAAAAATCAGTTTGCTTTGTGATCGTTTGGGGATTAATGAAGCTGCATTGGTTTATGATAAATCACCTTTAAAAACACCCGAAAAGTTGGCTTATAAGGGACTGTTCGTATCGCAAATGCTGTATAAAATGTTCATCCCGATGCAATGGGTGATTGTTTATAAAAGCTTAGATACGCAGGGTGATGTAAACAAGAATAAGAACGGACAATGGCATAAAATTATTCCCCCAAAAGAAGTCTTTCAGGCGGACCCTTTTATCGTTTACAAAGACGATAAACATTATGTTTTTTATGAAGAGCTAAAGTTTGAGGATTATCACGGTTATCTGGCTGTCGCAGAACTTGATACGAAGCAGGGTAAATTAATCAATGCTAAAACTATCCTAAAATTGGATTATCACCTTTCATACCCACAGGTATTTGAAGAGGATGGTCAGTTTTATATGATTCCTGAAAGTGCCGAAAACAGTACAGTGGATCTATTTGAATGTACTTCATTCCCATACGAATGGAAAAAGAAACAAACACTACTGGATAATATTCAAGCGGTTGATAGTACCTTACTAAAAACAAACGATACAACGTATTTATTTACCAGCGAAAAAGTAAAAGGCGCTAATTTTGATGATGAGCTTTGTATTTATAAATCAAATAATATTTTTATCGAACCTTTGAATAAAGTCTATGAGCAACCTGTTGTTAGCGATGTGAGTAATGCACGCATGGCGGGTAAGTTTATACAAAAAAATGGACAGATTTATCGTATTGCTCAAGATTGTGGTAAACGATACGGTTATCGAGCCAATATCAACAAAGTAATTCAAATTGAAAATGGCTATAAAGAAGAAAAAGTAGAAACCATCAACCCCGGAAAAAAGGCGTTAGGTTTTCATACTTATAATGAAGATCATGGTATAGCGGTTGCCGATATGCTCATTGCACGGTTTGATTTTTATTCTCTGCGTCGGTTTATTGGCGGTAATATCAAGCGGGTTCTTTTTTCTCGCTAACGTTTTTTCTTTGTCATTTCACTTGTACAAAGGTTTCTCTTAACATCAACTATAAGGCTAACCATTCCGCGGCAATGGCTTCGCCTTTTAAGTGCGCGATAGAAGCGTGCGCATTATCTTTAAATTTTTGTTGCATTGCTTCATCATAAAAAAGTGTATCCATCGCTTGTTGTAATTCATTGGCATTTTCATTTTCAACCATTAAACCATTTTCGCCATGATTGACTATTTCTCGAGGTCCGGTCGGGCAATCAGTTGCAACGACTGGGCATTTCAGTGCCAAAGCTTCAATTAATACCATTGGGAATGCCTCAGTACGACTAGAGAGCGTTAAAAACTTGGCACCTGCAAGATAAGGAAAAGGATTATTCTGTGTGCCAGCTAGATGAATTTTGTTTTGCATGTTTAAGCGTTGAATCTGTTCTTCTAATTCTGGTCTCAGCTCACCATCTCCAATAATGATAAGATCACATTCTTGTTGCATTTTACTTTTAGAGAATGCTTCAATTAACAAATCAAAGCGCTTTACTTCATGGAAGCGACCAAGTGCCACAATATAGGGTTTGTTATGTTGATACGGCGTATGCGCTTGGGCATTGATGTCATCAATATCGACTGGATTATAAATGCGCGAGACATTTTTTAAGGAAAAATCTTCACGTAAAATGGTGGCAACATCCTCTGATACCGCAATAACATTTTTGACACGTGGGTAAGTTAGCTTTAACAGGGTGGATTCAAAAAAATTGAGTTCTCTTGGATTACAATGTACCGATAGTGCGGCGTTAGGGTAAGCAATAGCGGTTGGGAAGTTTGCTGTCTCCATAAACCCATAAACGTGATCGAATTTTTCTTTTTTGATTAATCGACGCAATTTGTATGCGCGTTTAAACACATTATAGGTTTTACCGATTACTGATTTTTTCTGCGGGCAATTTAAGTGAATCAATTCCCCTGGCATTTCGTAATGAATTTCATCATCTTGGAAAATAACTAGGCTGACATCGTTGTTTTTTGCCAACGCGAGAGCAAGATTAATGGCTACTCTTTGTCCACCCCCTAAATCTAGGTCAGCGATCACGATGGCTATTTTTTTTATTGTTTGCATTCTTTTTTTATTTTTTTGAGATAATTAATTGCTTAAATTTTAAGCAAATTAACTCAATTCTTCAATCATTTGGGGACGAAGCGCATTGAGTGCCAGATAAAAGAATTTAAGAGACACCTAGGTACTAGAAATATAATTTGAAACCGATCTTATTTAACCATGCTTTTTCTTGTATTAAATCTGCTTCTAACAATGCTTGTTCGCTAATATCTTTTGAGCATTTGATATGCAAACTATCCTTGCTTCCTTCGACTGTTGGTAAAACTTCATTAGTATCTATTCTAGCCCGATGGAGTAACACCGATATGCGTAGCAAGATACTCAAATAGCGTGCTGTTTTTTGTTCCTCTTCTGGTAGATCTTCAAATGCATCAGGCTCTATTTTTTTGCGGTGTGTTTTTACTAATAACGCGATTAAATATTGCCTACGACGAGCAAACCCAGGTATATCTGCATATTTAAGAATATGAGCACTTTGTAGATGGTGTTTATCATGGGTAATACTCATGCCTAGTTCGTGAAGGCAGGCGGCCCATCGTAATGACCGACTGGATTTTTTCGGTATTTTCCAATCTTTTCGTACTTGCTTAAAACAATGTAAGGCTGTTTGTTCAACGCGTTGTGCGTGTTCACTGTCAATTTGAAAACGCTGCATCAAATCTTTCACACTGCGATCACGAACATCTTCATGTTGTATACGCCCAATCATGTCATACAGCAAACCTTCACGAAGCGCACCGTCAGATACAGTCATGCTGTTTATTTTGAGAGATTCAAAAATAGAAATGAGGATAGCTAAACCACCAGCAAAAACAGGTGCGCGTTCTGGTTTTAAACCCGGTAATTCGATGTTTTCGATATTGCCCATTTTGATTAGTTTGTCGCGAATGTTGTACATCGCAGCAAGCGTAATACCAAATTTCTCTAGTTCAAATTCCTGAGTAATAGCGCGAATGGCTTTGATAGTGCCAGATGAGCCAATTGCAAATTTCCATTTACCCTGACGATACTCACGTTGGATAGGCATTATTTCTAAGCGTAAAGCTGTGTCAGCAGTTTTCCATTTGTCGAGGCTCAAATCACCCTTTTCAAAAAAACGTTGGGTCATGCTGACCGAACCAATGTTTAAGCTTTCTAATTTAAGTGGTTCAAATTTTTTACCAATAATAAATTCGGTACTACCGCCACCAATATCTACAACTAATTGTTTGTCTTTATCATCGGATAGAGTGTGAGATACGCCAAGATAAACCAAACGTGCTTCTTCATGTCCCGGAATAATTTCAATACTATGGCCTAATGCTATTTGGGCTTTTTTAAGAAAAGATTGAGAACCTTTCATGGTTCGCAATGTATTTGTGCCCGCTGCTCTTACAGCGGTAGCATCCAAATGACGGATACGATCACCAAAGCGCTGCAAACAATCGAGTGCGCGTTGGGCTACTTCATCGTTCAGATTGAGTTTAGAATCTAGTCCACCTCGCAAACGTACCATTTCTTTTAGTTGGTCAATAATCGAAATGTTACCGAGTGAGTCTACGCGTGCGACGACCATATGAAAGCTGTTAGATCCAAGATCAACCGCCGCTATCATTTCTGGGTAAGTTTCTACATTCTTTTGATTCTGTTGTACTTCCATGGTGCGCAACCATACCGTGCAATAAGCTTAGAGGCAATCTTAGTAAATAGATAAATCTAGTTAATTTTAATTAAATCTATTTAGATCAATGCATAATTATTTTTTTGAACGATCGGGTACAGGATCATAACCACCATCATGCCAAGGGTGACATTTTCCAATTCGACGTATGCCTAACCACGTCCCTTTTATTGCTCCGTGTTTTTCTATGGCTTGATGGGTGTAACAAGAACAGGTGGGCTCAAAACGGCAACTGCTACCTAAAACTGGGCTTAAAAATAGCTGGTAGCCACGTATTATTTTAAGTAATAGCCACTTCATTATCGTAGCTCCACTATTTTCCGTAAAGTTCTTTTGGGTCGATTAAAGGTTCGGAATCAATCTTTAATTGATCACCATCAGCCAGTTGATAGAAGCAACTGCGTCTTCCTGTGTGACAAGCAGGGCCGGTTTGGTCAACCAATAATAATAAAGTGTCGTTATCGCAATCAACACGAAATTCTTTGAGCATTTGAACTTGCCCAGAACTTTCGCCTTTACGCCAAAATGCTTGACGAGAACGCGACCAGTAGCAAACACGACCTGTTTTTAATGATTCTTCGATAGACGCTTTATTCATCCATGCCATCATGAGCACTTCTTTTGTGTCGTGCTGTTGTGCTATGGCGGGGATTAGGTCGTCTTGGTTGTATTTTAGATCATCAGTCCACATAAAATTATTGTCCATGAAAGGCACGAAAAAAACACGAAAACTTTATTGTTGCTTGTAATTAAGTACCCGGTTCAAACACGTCGGCAAAAAACGCCGACATAATCGAGTTATCCATTTTTTAACAACAAAATGGTAAGCTCGCTAAATAATCTGCCCTGGCTCTTTGCGTTCGTATCCTGCATTATCACATCGGGCTAGATAATCACTCCAATGCTCTTCGTATTTATCACCAAGGTCACGTAATAAATTCCAGTCATAAATGCCGCTATCGTGATTGTCGTCAAAACCTAGTTTAACCGCATAGTGCCCGATTGGTTCTATTTCTTTGATATTGACGTTCTCTTTACCTAATTGCAATGTTTCTTGCCCTGGCGCATGACCACGCACTTCAGCAGAGGGTGAATACACGCGTAAGTATTCACAAGGTAAATTATGTACCACACCGTCAGGCCACGTTAGTTCTAAAATGCGTGATTTTTGGTGTAATGCGATATTGGAGGGTGTCATTTTTTAATCCTGTAAGTTTTGGCGTATTGTAGCTGATGGCTATTATCTATGAAGGTAACCTTACAAAATATAGCGACTTAAATCTTCGTCTTCAATTAAATCACCCAACACATCGTTAACCATTTTAGCGTCGACTGTAATATCATCGGTGCAGTCAGGTGCACAGTAAAGTACTTCTTCTAGTAAGCGTTCTACGACCGTATGTAAACGTCGTGCACCAATATTTTCGGTTTGCGCATTTACTTGGAATGCGGTTTCTGCAATACGCTGAATACCGTCGTCGGTAAATTCTACTTTTACGTTTTCGGTAGCGATTAGACCTTGGTATTGCTCCGTTAGTGACGCATCTGGCTCGGTTAAAATACGCTTGAAGTCATCCGCAGTGAGCGCACCTAATTCAACACGAATCGGTAAGCGCCCTTGTAATTCTGGGATCAAATCAGAAGGTTTGGCTAAATGGAATGCGCCAGAGGCTATAAATAAAATGTGGTCTGTTTTAATGATTCCGTGCTTGGTCGTTACTGTGCTACCTTCAATTAAAGGTAATAAGTCACGCTGTACGCCTTCGCGTGAAACGCCTGCACCACCGGCTTCACCTTTTTGAATCACTTTGTCGATTTCATCTAAAAAGACGATGCCATTTTGTTCAACATTTTCCAAAGCCTGTGCTTTTAAGTCTTCGGTATTAATCATTTTATGTGCTTCTTCTTCGGCAAGTTCTTTAAGCGCGTCTTTAATTTTTAATTTACGCTTTTTAGTTTTTCCCTTACCCATATTTTCGAACATACCGGATAGTTGGCTTGCCATGTCTTCCATGCCCGGAGGTGTCATTATTTCTACACCAACAGGACTTGCGGCAACTTCTATTTCTATTTCTTTATCATCTAGTTTTCCTTCACGTAGTTTTTTACGGAATTTTTGACGAGTTGAATTGGTATCGACAACTTTTTCAGTAGGATCTCCTCCACCACTTTCGTCATCCATTCCAAACCAATTGTCATCTTTTGTCTCGGATTTTGGTCGTGGAATTAAAATATCTAGCACACGATCTTCAGCGGCATCTTCTGCGCGATTTTTAACTTTTTTAACTTCTTGTTCGCGGGTTAATTTAACTGCTATATCCGCTAAATCACGAATAATAGAATCAACTTCCTTACCGACATAACCCACTTCGGTAAATTTAGTGGCTTCCACTTTTATGAACGGTGCATTAGCTAGCTTTGCTAAACGTCGCGCGATTTCTGTTTTACCAACACCCGTTGGGCCAATCATCAAGATATTCTTAGGCGTTACTTCTTGGCGCAATTCTGCATCTAGTTGTTGTCTGCGCCAGCGATTACGAAGTGCAATCGCAACCGCACGTTTAGCGTTATCTTGTCCTATAACATGTTTATCAAGTTCTTGGACGATTTCTCTTGGGGTCATTGACATGATTTTTCTCTTTTTGTTTTAATTCTCTCTTCTCTAAATAGGGGAGAGAGGATTAGAATTTTGTAACGTTATAACTCTTCGATGGTGCGATTCTGGTTTGTATAAATGCAGATGTCGCCCGCAATACTTAATCCTTTTTCGACAATTTCACGTGCGGATAATTCTGTATTATCTAATAGGGCTCTCGCAGCAGATTGAGCAAAAGGACCGCCAGAACCTATCGCAATGAGATTGTCTTCTGGGTCGATGACGTCACCATTGCCAGTGATCACTAAAGAGGTTTCTTTATCTGCTACCGCTAATAATGCTTCGAGTTGACGCATGCCTCGGTCAGTACGCCAATCTTTAGCAAGCTCAATCGCGGCACGGGTCAAATTGCCGTTATGTTCGTGTAATTTGGTTTCAAATTTTTCAAACAGAGTAAACGCATCGGCAGTACCACCGGCGAACCCTGCGATGACTTTGTCGTCGTACAAACGACGCACTTTACGTGCGTTGCCTTTCATAATGGTGTTACCAAGTGAGACTTGACCGTCTCCTCCTATCACAACGTTACCGTTGCGGCGCACTGATAGGATGGTTGTTCCTCGATATTGTTTCATTATTTATTATCCGAGTAATTATTTTGAGTTTAGGATTGATTAAAGAAAGATTGGGTTAAGTATAATCTTTTCAAGATTTATTTTTAAGGAATGAATGAATAATGACTATGATAACTTGATGCAGAGGTTTTGCTTCTGCTCAAGCGATCTCAAGAGGTGCATAGTCATTCTATACAACGATTGAGATCGCTTGATTAGGAGTAAAAGATCAAGTCAGATTGTTAAAGTTGTTGTTTATTTATTCCTAGCCTCTGCTGCCGCTTGCTCCCAATTTTTACCATCAAATTGTTTTAATTCATAGTTTTCAGTTTGTGCATCAAAGTCATCTAAGCATCGCACATTGACACTGATCATATTGGGGTCAAACCGTGGATGACTGAATGAATGTATTCCACAATGTTTGCAAAATAAGTGTTTGGCTTCTTTGCTGTCAAATTGATAAAGCGTCAGATCATTTTTGCCCGACAATAATGTGAAGTTTTTTTTGGTGATACGATGATGTAAAGAGCCTTTTTTTCTACAAATTGAGCAATTACATTGTGTTATGGATGTTAAGACCATATTTGCTTTGAATTTGATTGTGCCGCAATGGCAGCTTCCGTGGTAGGTTTTCATGTGTTCTTTGTAGGGTTTGATTATGTGTTGGCTAAAGAAGTTTTTGATGCTGTTTAAGTATGGATGGTTAGAAAAAATAAACCCCAGTAAGGACTGGGGTTTATTTTTGAACAATTGTATTTTGTGACGGTAAGTGGTTTGAGTCTTGCTTATTTCGAGAACAAGTTCCTAGCTCAAACACGTCACTAATACACGCTAAGTCCTAGTATTGCCTTGCAGGCAAGCTAGGTCTAAGCTTTGCATAATTTAGCAAACAACTGTACCTGTTCAGACACGTCGGCAAAAAACGCCGACATAATTGAGTTCGCCGTTTTTAAACAACAAAACGGGAAGCTCACTAAATATACAAACAAATATCTGAGTCGCCGGCGAATTCGAAGAAGGTTGCTGCTCCAACGTAATCAATGCCTTCGATGAAATCTTGTTCTGCATTAAAGCCAAAGAGTTCTACTGTCATTTGACAGGCGAGGAATCTTACTTCTGCTTCTTGACACAGTTCGCGTAACTCGGAAATTGTCGCTACACCGTTGTTAGCGAT
>Ga0209633_10004131_pt1 | contig 13136 bp, 15 predicted proteins | sample Cruoilmetagenom1_FD_187290 | JGI IMG/M metagenome (GOLD analysis project Ga0209633, IMG submission 187290) | Oil polluted marine microbial communities from Coal Oil Point, Santa Barbara, California, USA - Sample 1 (SPAdes) (version 2) | ecosystem: Environmental > Aquatic > Marine > Oil seeps ... | reverse complement strand
TTTTATCTAGAGGCAAAAATAGATATGTCAAAAGCCATGGCGTGGTTAAAGGAAACCAACAAGAAAAGGGATGTAAAGGATAGACTGCTGTCAGTGGTGCTGTTGATCAAGGCCACGGCGAAAGCGTTGCAGAAAGTGCCTGAAGTGAATGCGTACTGGGAAAACGATTTGCACTTGAAAGAAGCCATCAATATCGGATTTGCAGTTTCATTGCGACAAGGAGGGGTTGTGATTCCAGCTATCCAAAATGCCGCACAAAAATCCTTGCCCGAACTAATGCTTCTTTTAACCGATCTCATCCCACGCGCCAAAGCATTGAAATTACGAAGTTCAGAATTAAGTGAATCGACTATTACCCTAACAAATATCGGGGAAGGAAATGTAGCTACCGTTTTTGGGGTAATTTATCCCCCGCAAGTGGCCATAGTCGGATTTGGAACGATTACCGAAGAGGCATGGGCCGAAAATGGCACCATCAGTTCACGTCCAGTTCTTCATGTTACCTTGGCTGCCGACCATAGGGCCATCGACGGCTATCTGGGAAGCAAGTTTTTAACTGAGATAAAAGACCATCTTCAAAATCCTACCGCTCTATGAAAGATAAAGAAATATTAGCCGTTATTTTTCAAATACTTATAAAGATTGCGCCCGATATAGATTCCGGTACATTGGAAATGGAGGACAATATCAGGGAGGAACTTGGCATCGATTCTTTTGATTTTCTACAATTCATCATTGGTCTTGACGAAGAATTTGGACTCAAAACGCCCGAAGAGGATTACGGTAAAATAAAGACCCTTAAAGCTTTGATTGCCTATATTAAAGCAGCAAAACAGCGATTGGTAAAATAATGTGCCAGTCATTAGGTTATCCCTATTCAATTGTTGAACTTGTCTGAATAATTTATCGCAAAGGGCAATAAACATCAACTCCTTTAGCTCTTTTTAGGTTTCATCCTTTTTTAGCTCTGTATTTAAACTTTTGCCCCCCAATGGAAGCTTCGTACATAAGGCCCGCCTTGGTTATTGTGAACACAGCGACGCCATTTTGATAGGCTACATCGGCCGAAGCCCTAACTGTTACAGCTACGGCAGACACCTGTCCGGCAAACTTAAGTTTTCCCCTCCTAAACTTTTTCATGACCCTCTCTTTAGATGTTATTACCAATGTTTTTTATTTGGGCATGCGCAATCCCAATTAAAGTTCCGTTAATGGTTATGAAAGCAATGTATTCACAAATCACCGCTTACCCAATGATCAAAGCCATTCCGCAAGGGTGGTGATATGCGAGTAACTCAGGACCAACCCAAAGACAAAGTGTCATCTTCCGCCCATTTAACCACACTACCAAACTGCCCGCACTCTCTGTTTAATACCTTTTGCATCCAATGGCGATCTTTCTTATTGGGCCGTTTCAATTGAAGCTTTTTTATTTTAGTAGGAACCATTTTAAAGGAAGCAAGATCACCGCTGATAACATCAAAGGTTAGAAAATAGAGCAAGCCGAGATGGGCCTTGTAGGATTCGTGACCGCTGATGCCTTCATAATCGTTCAATAGATCCCCACATCCATAAATAATTGGTTTTCGTTGATAAACCTCAATGCCCATAAAGTGATGTGAAGAATGCCCATGAACAATATCGACCAGGGCCAGGTCAATGAGGTTGTGAGCAAAATCCCGATGTGCCATTGGAATTTCATACCCCCAATTGCCACCCCAATGAATCGAGGCTATGACCAGGTCATAAGGTTGTTTGTATCGGGTAACTTGTTGGCTTATTTGTTTGACTGTTTCTATCGAAAAATTATCAAGTAAATTGACCCCCGGCCAATTTTCGGTGGCTTTCCAATGATACGAAATACCACTAGAAGCAAATCCGAATGAAAAAACCAATACACGGCCCTTCCCTCCCACTTTAAGTACGGCTGGCGCTTTGGCTTTATTGCTATCCCGGTCGGCCCCGGCATGCTTTATTCCGACCTTATTCAAAGTTTCCATGGTTTCCTCTAGTCCTTCATGCCCCCAATCCAGTACGTGGTTATTCGCCAAAGCACAGCAATCAATTTGGGCGACCGTAAGACAAGGAATGTTTTCGGGATGCATACGGTAGTTGATACCCTTGTCCATATAATTGTCGCTGTACGTGACACTTGTTTCCAGATTGATAATCTTTGCATCTGCCTTGCGAATGAGTTGTAGCGCCTCTCCCCATAGGTAGGTGTACGCTACCGGGCAATCTATAGGGCCGTTCACCTGTTCGGCCATTTCGACATAGTGACGCGCATCCTTAACATAGGATTCGTAAAGTATGGGATTGCTCGGATGGGGCAGTATCTGGTCAACACCACGGCCGGTCATTACATCCCCACAAAGGAATATTGTCATCTCTTTTTCCATTTTTACGATATAGCATTTCCTATTCGTTTTCCAACAATGCCTTCAGGTTTTCCCCCTCCTCTTTCATATGCTTTTTAATCGTTTCAAAGCTATTAGGGGCAATTTTCGATAGTAAGTGACCAAAATTGAAAGAAAGCGTTGCTATGAAGATGCTGCCTTCGCCTTTTAGTTCGATTATAAAGGAACCTTTTGGACAAAGAATACCCAATGGAAGCAAGAACCGATAGGTTACTTTTCTATTGGGTTCTATTTTGGTCATACGCGCTTTGAGTCCATGTAATTTACCGTGAAGGTATTCCTCGACATACAGAATGGATCCTTCTTCAAATGCCTTTCCTTTGATCCATTTGCAACTCACATGGTCCTTATGCCATTTCTTATAACCGCCGTTGGACGAGAACACTTGGGCCAAAGCATCGAATATTTTGGCCGGCGTTGCATTGATTTCTATTGAATCGACGATGGAGGTCATACGCCACATTTAAAATTTTACGGGATAATCGATAAACTACTTATTCGGTGACCTCCATAATTCCAAAGACATTCCCCTCGGTATCCTTGCATCCGGCGATGAACCCGATATTAGGAATGGCGGACTTGGGCTCAACGATTTCCCCACCGAGTTCCTTCACTTTGGCAATAGCCTCATCAATGGAAGCTACTTCAATGAAATTGGTAATTTGCTGATATGCCTTTTCCCTTTTGGCAATGCCGCCGCTAATACCTTTTTTTCCTGTCTTTGCTAGAGTCTCAATGAGATAATATTCCACGGGGCCAGTAGGAAATTTTTCAATTTTCCATCCAAATAATTTTTCATAAAAATTCTTGGCCCTAAGGACGTCTGCTGAAATGTCGAAATGTATTATGGAAGTCATTTTTTGTTGTTTTTAGCATTGATGAACCTATTTTAAGACCCTATCTCATTGGTTGGAACCCACAGTAACCGTAGCGTTACCGTCCCCAACCATTACGACCACCGCTAATTTTCCTTTTTCCGCAGCTAGGTGGCCGCCGTTTCCGACCGTGGTAGTATAATTGATTTTAAAGCCTTTACTTTCTAAATCCTCCTTGTATTATTGCAAAGCGGTTTCGGGTACATCTTCGAATAGAACTACCCAATTTTTGGTGTCATCCATTTCTTGCGTAGTAACACTGATTACTTTGCCGGCTTTAAATTCTGGTACGTCGCCGGGAATTTCATTGGGCCAACTATGGCCCGTAGCATCGGTAGTAAACGTTCCTTCATCAGTTTTGATAACCACTTTCTCATCATCAATGTCTACTTTGGCATCATCACCCATTGATTTTTCAATCATTTTTTCACTGCTCTTTTCCGCAGCTCTTTTGCAGGAATTGAATGTCGTCGTGGCGGCAAAGACGAGCAATACCATCATCATATGCTTGAAGCGGATTCTATTGGACTTTCTCATTGGATAGCTTTTAGAATGAATACTGTTTCCTTATGCGGTAGAATAAAATCCCACAGCCATTGCATCAAAAATACGGTGCCCATGAAACCGCTACAATGATTTAGGTCATCGTTACCGACTGACAGATATCATTGTAGTACAAGTCCATTTTGTGGAATTTTACAGGAATCACACCCCTATTTCAAATAAAAAAATAATGGATACTGTTAAAAACCTGATTTTTGCCTTGGATTCCAGTAAGGCCTTTGGCACAATGGTCGCTGAAGCGATAGGAATGACCTTAAGTGAACATGAGGAGCGAGACTTCTCCCATGGCGAACACAAGATACGTTCCTTGGTCGATGTGCAGAACAAGCCCATATACCTTATAAACAGTCTTTATGGAGAACCGAAGCTAACGGTCAATGATAAACTCTGTCGCCTGTTATTCTTTATAGGTTCATTAAAAGATGCGGGGGCATCCGAGGTAACCGTAATCGCACCTTATTTGTGTTATTCCCGAAAAGACAAAAAGACCAAGAGCCATGATCCGATTACCACCCAATATGTTGCCCGTTTGTTTGAAGCCATGGGAACGGACAGGTTCGCAACCTTGGATGTGCATAATGTGCAGGCCTTTGAAAATGCTTTCCGCATTCCTACGATACATTTAGAGGCCAAGGCCTCTATTGCATCCCATTTTGCCCCTTTAGTAAAAAACCAAGAAACGGTAGTCTTATCACCCGATAGCGGAGGGATAAAAAGAGCGATGGCATTTGCACAAGCACTGGAAAATGAACTGAAAAAACCGATTCTTGTCGCCGTAATGCACAAAACCCGGAGTGAGGGAATCGTCGGGGGTGCCGAGGTAATCTTTGGTGACGTTCGTGATAAAACCGTAATCATTATAGATGACCTCATCAGTTCAGGCACTACCTTACTAAGGGCGGCCAAGGCCTGTAAAAAAGAAGGAGCGAACAAAGTCTTAGCCGCCGCGGCACATGGTGTTTTTTCGAGCGGGGCAAATGAAACCCTAAAAGATCCTGCCTTGGACAAAATTGTAATAACAAACAGTATTCCACCTCTTCGGTTGGAAAAAGAAATCGTTGAAGAGAAGATCGAAATCATTAATATTGCACCTTTAATAGGGGTGCTTATTCACAACATGGAAATCGATTATCCCGAAGTGGATTCGTAAGGACTGTTTGCATTAGAAAAGTAGACTAAAGTACGTGCTTCCTATATTATGGGAGGTTTAGTTTTTGAATTTCCCAACCATCACCTGGTGTTCTTACCGCAACTAGGTTTTCCGAGAGCATCTTTGAGTTGATCTTTGGAAGTTCATATAGTTTTTTGGTCATATGGATGTTTTCCCGTTTGCCCAATAATTCCTCGATTTTACCGGAGCGTCCTACAAGGACATCATCGAACTCATAGTCATAAAGTTTGAATCTAAATTCTTTACTACCCTTGAAAACTTTGATACACCGGACTGCCGAGGCATATCCTTTATAAAATTGGGTAACATTTAAAAACTGCGGTTCGATGACCGTTATACCTTCCATGTCAATAAATCCAAAGAGTGCGATATCACGCTCAATCTTCTTGATCAAACATCGCCCTTCCTTAAACATGGGGTACTGAACCCCAGTGATATCTAAATTGGAGTTATCGACATCCTTATTCCAATGCAGATCATTCCTAAAACCAATAACCAAAGTGCCTTGTTTGTTGATAAATCCCCATTGGTTTCCCTTTCTTACCCCAGCCAAGCCCTCACTGAAAGGGGCAATTTCATCAATATCTTTAATGGTTTGGGCAAATAACAATATTGGTAGGAGCAGTATTATGGTAATTGATATCATACTATTTTTCATAATTATCGATACTCAGCTTTGCAATAATTTAACCACCATGCGCCTCATATAAAATGATATTGGTCATTTGGTGAAAAAGTGTAACAATTTTTCCTTTGACGGCGCTGGTTTACCTCCATAAGAGGAACAAAGGGAAAGTCAGAAATTACCTTTTCCATTTCAAAAATATTGGACGTGAATAAATAGCATCCAAGACAAGTATCGTATTAGGAATTCCGTAAGTTTTACGGTGCGGAATAAAATCTGATTGTTTCCAAACATAGCTGAAACGATGAGAGTCGCTTCGCACGTATTTGTATTCCATCCACATCAATACAAAGCAAAAAAGTACTTATGGCCTATCAGACTGACCTATATCATGGTCTTACCTATTTACCAAGGGTACTTTTGAAGGAAATCAATAGATAAAACATGTTCAATATATTACTGCCAACCGATTTTTCAGATAACGCCCAAAAAGCCATCGACTATGCCATCTATCTTTTTGATAAGGAAGAATGCACATTTTATCTGCTTCATGCTTATTATGATGTACCATCAGCATCCGACACTAAATTCAATTCGGAAAACGAACTGAAACATTTGGTAGAAGGCATCGCATCTAAAAACGAAAATCCCAAACACCATTTTGAACGGGTATTCCTAACAGATTCCGTAGTGAACGCTTTGAATATTACAATAATCGACAAAGCTGTCGACTATATTTTCATGGGTACTAAAGGCGCATCTTCCCTTCGTAATATTTTTATGGGCAGTAATACGGTAAGGGTCATAAAGCAGCTTGATACTTGCCCTATTGTCGCCGTTCCGGCAGATTATGATTACGACCTGCCCGACGAAATTGCCTTTGCCAACGATTTCAAGCACACGTTCATAGCCATTGAATTGGTTCCACTTATCAATTTTACGCAGTTGTGGAACTCTACCTTGTTGGTGGTCCACATCCGTTCGGAAAAAAAATTGAGCAATGACCAAAAACTGAACAAAGAACTGCTTAAAAACGCTTTGAAGGAAGTTAAAATAAGGTTTTTGGAAGTGCAAATGGAAGTTTCCATATCCTCTACCCTATATCGGTTGGAAAAGGAAAATAAGAAGATTGGAATGGTCGCTCTCTTAAAGATCAAACGCGGTTTCTTCGAGAAATTGCTACGTGAACCGGTAATCCGCAATATAAGCTTTAACACGAAGGTTCCTTTGCTGGTGCTTTCCAAAATAGAATAAGCTCGACTTATTTCTGTAGGGTTGTGGTTTCAAACATATCGGTTTCAGTTCTATGTAAGGCAGGCGAATTTGGTATGGGGTACTTACAAGATTGCATAGGATGCCCAATTCGCAAAAGTTCTTGCTTGACTTTTTGAAAAGCGAGTGGACTTGCATAGAAAAAAAATAGCATTCCGTTTTCAACATCAATATCAATAATTTTGATATCCAATATTCTGCTTAGATTTCGTAGTACTATCATTTTCTCTTAGTTACAGTTCAGATTTTTTATTTGTGCCACTGCCTTCATATATGCAATATTATTAGAACTATTTCTCCAAGATACTCCATGAATGACAGCATAGAAATGACCTGTATCATTTTAGTCTGATTTAGATTTTTTTTAAGATGAATAGTATAATTTTAAGCCTGTATAAAACAATTCAGAAATCCTCCCCTTTGCAGGGGAGGGCTCCAAATTCAAAATTTCATCTAGCTTTAAACCTTTTATGGCTGCAACAAAAAATCGGAACAGAAAATTGGTAGAATGAAAAACGCGAATAAAAAGAACAGTTCGTTGAGACGTTAACGTGGTCCGCTTAGAAATTTCGATTCTTCAGGGCTTAGACGGTTATTGGTCATTTAAAAAAGGGTTTTTCGGCAAAGATAAAATCGGAACGGCTTCAAGAATCCAGGCCAAAGGCATAATACTGTTTTCCGGGCATATCTTCATATACACCTTCGAGCATCACACCCCCTTTTTTCTTTTCCAAAATCGCAACCAATTCCTTTATATTGGTCACTTTTTTACCATTGACATGGGTAATGATATAACCTGGTCGCATTTGGGTGTTCTGTCGCAAAAGGCCGGGATATAGATTTACCACCCTGACACCGCCATCCAAATTCAATTTTTTGGCGGATTCCCTGTCCAGCGATTCAAAATCGGCGCCCAGATAATTCAGCATTTCTACATTTTCTTTTTTGGTAATATCAGTAGTACCCTTCACGTTTTCAAGAGTAACGGTGAATTCCTTTTCCTTTCCTTTTCTATTCACTACAACCAATACCTTGTCCCCCGGCCTGTGCTGGGCTATAATTTCCTGTAATCTTGGGGAGGTAGTAACACTTATCCCATCTACCTTGACGATTATATCTCTCGACTCAATTCCCGCCTTTTCGGCAGCACTATCTTCGTTAACAGTTTCGACCCAGACCCCTTTGATGAAATCGATACCCTTTTCCTTCGCCAGAGTGCCGTTCATTGTCCGGATGCTTATGCCGAGCATGCCTCGTTGAACACTGCCAAACTTCAAAAGATCGGACACTACTTTTGTAACAATATTGCTGGGTATTGCGAAACCATACCCGGTATAGCTTCCTGTACGGCTGGCGATGGCAGTATTGATCCCTACAACTTTCCCATCAAGGTTTACTAAGGCACCACCACTGTTACCTGGATTTATGGCCGCATCAGTTTGGATAAAACTCTCTATTGCGAATTTCTCATGGTTGATATTTATGCTACGTGCCTTGGCACTAACTATACCAGCGGTAACCGTGGAATAAAGGCTATAAGGATTTCCAACGGCCAGTACCCATTCCCCGATCTCCACATCATCCGAATCAAAAAACGACAAGGCCTTCAGGTTTTCACCCTTTATCTGTAGTAATGCGATATCCGTTGCAGGATCGGCACCGATTACTATGGCCTTATAGGTTTCGTTGTTATGTAAAGTAACCTCCAATTCCGTGGCATTGTTGATGACATGATTATTGGTTACGATATGGCCCTTCTCATCGATAATCACACCAGAACCTGAACCGAACATGGGCTGAGGGGGCATATTCTCTGGCATTTGAAAACGGTCTCCGAAAAAATCCTTGAAAAAATCAGGCAATTGGCGGGGCAGCATATCGGTATTGTCTGTCGAGTTGGTCCGTGTAGATTTAATATGAACTACACCATCCAAAACCTTTTTGGCGGTCTGGGTAAAATCGACTCGTCCGCCCTTAAATTCTTTGTTGCCCCTTTCTGCGGATTCATCGCTATTCCAGTTCTCCGCTTGAAATTGAATCTGCTCATTTTCTGCGCCTGCCTCCAAGCCATTCACATCCTTACAAGAAGTCATCCAAACCGACACCAAGGCCATTAATAGGATGCCAATATCCGTTTTTATTTTTTTCATGACTTTTATATTAATTCGACTATTGTTTTAACCATTTCTTTAACTTGTGTTTCTGTTGCTTTTGGGAGTATTCCTTTTACTCGTGCCACGATTCGCATAATGCTCGTCATGGTACCTCTGATTGATTTCTCCCTTCCATTACCTTTAAATTGAACAACAAAATTAAAGGACGACAAAGAAGCTGAAAATGACCTGTATCATTTTATGACCAATCTTTTTGAAATAGTTTTGGGATTAGATGAAAGGAATGAAGCAAGCGTCGAATAAGAAAGAAACATCCAGTACTTCTACTTCGGAAAACAATAAAAAGAGCTCGAAACCACCCTATAGAGGCTATGGTTTCAGTTGGTTCTATTTTTTTCTATTTGGACTGATATTGTGGATTGTGATCTTTTCCAATCCCGTTTCCGGCACCAAGGAAATTAGCTGGACTTTTTTACAGGATTCCCTTTTGGCGCAACGGGAGGTTCAAAAAATCGTGGTCGTCAATAAAGAAGTGGCAGAAATATATATTAAGCCCGACCTTCTTGAAGATTCGAAATACAAGGAGATTACGGATAGATTCGGTTCTAAGACCGGCCCCCACTACCAGATGACCATAGGATCGGTAGAAACCTTTGAAAACAAATTACAGCTAGCCCAACAGAATTTTCTACCGGAAGAAAAAATCAATATCCAATACCAAAACCGTACGAGTTGGACCAATATTCTTTCTTGGCTGTTGCCCTTCGGACTTATCATTTTATTTTGGATGTATATGCTGCGTAGAACAGGCGGTGGAGGTACAGGTGGAAATCCGCTCTTTAATTTTGGGAAATCAACACCTAAAATTTCGGAAAAAGGAACCAAAAGCTCGGCAAGCTTTAAAGATATTGCAGGTTTAAAAGAGGCCAAGATAGAAGTCATGGAGGTAGTGGACTTCCTTAAAAATCCCAACACTTATACTAAATTGGGTGCTAAAATCCCTAAAGGCGTAATGCTGGTAGGCCCTCCGGGCACGGGAAAAACATTAATGGCCAGAGCGGTAGCCGGCGAGGCGCAAGTGCCTTTTTTCTCTATGTCGGGTTCTGAGTTCGTAGAAATGTTCGTTGGTGTAGGTGCCTCTCGGGTACGTGACCTCTTTAAGCGGGCCAAGGAAAAGGCTCCTAGCATTATTTTTATTGATGAAATCGATGCCGTGGGGCGTTCCCGCGGCAAAGTCAATGCTTTCCAGGCGAACGACGAACGTGAAAGTACGCTCAACCAATTATTGACCGAACTGGACGGATTCGGCCCAAATACAGGAGTCATCGTATTGGCGGCCACCAACCGCCCCGATGTCCTGGACAAGGCCCTGCTGCGGCCCGGCAGGTTCGACCGCCATATCTATCTAGAACTCCCGACCAAAGAGGAACGAAAAGAGATTTTCGGGGTACACTTGCGTCCTTTGAAATTGGCCAAAAACTTGGATGTAGAACTGTTGGCCAAATTGAGTCCCGGATTTTCCGGGGCCGACATAGCCAATATCTGCAATGAGGCTGCGCTAATCGCCGCGCGGAAGAAAAAGAAGGAAGTAGAGCAAGAAGATTTTATGGAGGCACGCGACCGCGTTATCGGGGGCTTAGAACGCAAGAGCAAGATTATCTCGCCTAAAGAAAAGTTAATCGTGGCGCACCACGAGGCGGGGCATGCCGTAGTAAGTTGGTATTTGGAAAACGTGGATTCCCTGGTTAAGGTATCCATCATTCCAAGAGGAAAATCATTGGGCTCTGCATGGTATTTACCAGAGGATCGCCAAATAGTGACCAAATCCCAATACATGGATCAGATCTGTGCGTCCCTAGGGGGGCGTGCCGCAGAGGAAATTATATTTGATGAGCCATCCTCAGGTGCTCTGGACGATTTGGAAAAAGTGACCAAGCAGGCTTATACCATGGTAGCCTACTATGGGTTGGACGAAGAAATCGGCCCTATCAGTTTTTATGATTCTTCGGGACAAAATGAACGCCTATTGGGCAAACCTTATAGCGAAAACATGGCCCAGTTGATTGACAAGGAAGTTCAGAATCTGATAATTACTGCCTATAACAGAACCAAGGCCCTTCTTTTGGAACACCGTGAAGAATTGGAAAAACTGGCACAGCTGTTATTACAAAAAGAAGTAGTGGAAAAAGAGGATCTGGAGGAAATTTTGGGCAAGCGAAGTACTGAAATTTTAATGGAAAACAATCCATAAGGACAACCATTTAAAATAAATCATTAAAACAATACGATGATGGAAAAAGAAATAATCTTTAATTCGGACTTACATTTTGAACACATACAATGGAGACGTGAACTTGCATTTTGGGAAGATGAGTTAAAATCTTTTAAAAACAGGTTAAGTGAGCTGGTAACCCGTTGGACAGATAAAAAGGTACTAGCACAACTGGAACATTATCAGAATGAATTTATCCTTCACGGTGGGATTATCCAAGACCTGTTGGAAGCTATTGATGAGCATGAGACCCGTATCGCTGGCCAGAGTATAACCGGCACGGATGCGATTGATACCCAATTGGCAAAAAAACATCTGGAATTTCGGAACCGCATGGAAACCCAACGTCAGATTTATACTGACCTGAAAAAGGAATTTTTTCGGTTTCTCACCAAGTATATGTAAGCAATATGATATAGAACTTCCTAAAGTCTGGAACTTGTCAGTGTTAAAATCATTCCTAGCTGATGTACATCATTTTGAGCGACCTAGGGCCAACCTACTTTTGTTCCCATATTGTTTAATCTAAATAAAAATATCATGAAAACAGATGCGGAAATTAAACAAAACGTATTGGATGAATTGGCATGGCGAGCCGATATTGATGAGACCCAAATAGGTGTTATTGTCGAGGATGGGGTCGTAACGCTAAGTGGTGTTGTCAATGAGTACGCCAAAAAAGAAGCGGCGGAAAAGGCAGTAAAAAGTGTGAAAGGGGTAAAAGCAGTGGCCGAAGACATTGAGGTAATATATGGCGATAACTATAAAAAAACGGATAAGGAAATCGCAAAAGCGGTTGTTACTGCCTTGGATTGGGCGGCAACGGTACCTAAAGAAAAAGTTATGGTGAAAGTAGAGGATGGCCATGTTTATTTGTCAGGGGAGCTTCCATGGGCCTATCAAAAGAACGCTGCTAAACGTGCTGTGGAAAGTCTTTTGGGTGTTAAGCAAGTGTACAACAACATACATATAGAACAAAAGGTAAAATCCTATGAAGTAAAAGATAGGATTAAAAAAGCATTTGAACGTTCTGCAAATATTGATGCAAGCCAAGTCAACGTTGAAGTCGATGGTCATACTGTAACACTAACAGGTACGGTTAGCTCAATTAAAGAAAAAGAAGATGCCCTTAATGCCGCTTTTCATGCTCCTGGTGTTTCAGAGGTGAAAAATGAAATCAAAGTACAGTTTTATCCAATTTATACATAGCAACCATTTCAAGATGCACTAAACACCAGGGCAACATGAATGAATTACAAATAATACATTAAGACAGGATTCTGTTTCCCCAATCAGGGATTACCAAGAACGACCTAATCCGTTTTTATGAAAAAATAGTCGATTATATGCTTCCCTATCTCAAAGACCGTCCGCTGACCATGCACCGGTTTCCCGACGGAATCTCAAAAGAGGACTTCTGCCATAAGAACGCATCGCACTACTTTCCTAATTGGATCAAAACGGAAAAAATCAAGAAGGAAGGTGGTTGGCCTCCCACCGATTCCTGCGGAACCGCTAGCGAGCGTGTGGAATCCGCAAATTGGGAAATGGACCGGACTGGTTATTCCGTACCCAAAAACTGGACAAGGAGAAAGTATTGGAGGCGAAGCTTGAGAATTGACCTTTGCCATGTTAACGCTATTCTCCCATCAGGCATTAACATCCACACCAAATAGTGTATCATGAGCAATTTTGCCCTTCTTATCATCGGTATTTTCGGTCTGTGGTTGGGTACGGAAATCACGCTAAAATACGCCGTTGCCATTGCCCGCTACTTTAAATTATCGGAGCTGTTCATAGGACTGACCATTCTCGCTTTTGGAACT
>Ga0209633_10004130_pt1 | contig 13137 bp, 11 predicted proteins | sample Cruoilmetagenom1_FD_187290 | JGI IMG/M metagenome (GOLD analysis project Ga0209633, IMG submission 187290) | Oil polluted marine microbial communities from Coal Oil Point, Santa Barbara, California, USA - Sample 1 (SPAdes) (version 2) | ecosystem: Environmental > Aquatic > Marine > Oil seeps ... | reverse complement strand
CGCCAGGTGCCCGACCGCCGCGCCCCACAAACCAGCCCGCCAATCCAACAAGGAACGCCGGACCGGCATAGTTCGAAATCCCGATCCCTGCGCTTGTCAGCCCGGCCTTAAGCTGGGCTGCGTAATCGACAGGCACGCCGCCGGCGGTCTTGCTGCGCAACAGCGCGAATAGATCGTTGCCCGCCTCGTGAAAAGCAAACCCGAAGGGCGCCACCATCGCCACCGCCAGGATCGCACTCACCGCCAACGCCGGACGCAGAAGGCTTGCGCGCATAGAGGGTTGCAGGCAGCAGGCCGTCAGCAGGCAGATGATGGTGAACAGGTAGTTGAGCTTGGCCAAGGTGCCCAGCCCGACGACCAGGCCCAGCGCCACGAACAGCACCAGCCGCGGCCGCCGTGCGATCGCCAGCAGCAGAACCACGCTTGCCAGCACGCACGGCAGGAGCAGCTGCGTGTTCACATAGCCGAAGTTGAGCCGGCCATAGGGCAGGATCAGGAATAACGACCACGGTGCCAGCGCCGCCAGCACCCGGTTCCGCACGACGCGGTGGGCGGCAAAAGCGTAGAGCACGAAGAGCGCGAAGGTTGCGCAGTAGTTGATGATCAACAAGACGGTCTGGCCCGGCGGCAGCAGGCGTTGCAGTGCCCAGGCGATCCAACTGTAGAGCGGCGGGTTGGACACCGCGTAGAAGGGCTTCAGTTCCTGCGTCAAAATGAGCTCGAACGCCCAGTCGACGGGCATCTGGGTGCTGAAACCCGCCCAGGCCAGCGCCATGGCAAGACAATAGATTGCCGCCGCCAAGATACTTGCCCGCATCGGCGCACTGGCAAGAAATCGCGGACGCGCCTCGTTCAAAGGCGATGCCAGCGTCATCGCTGGACCTGGTTCGGCGATCTCAAATACAGCTTGTCGCGCGCGGATGCGCTGTGCAGCATGGCAGACATGACCCAAGCGGATCCTTGCCGATTGTGCGGCGGTGAAACAACCAGCATCTTCACCCGGACGGTTCTTGGCAAGCACCGCGTCGACTATTTTCGCTGTTCGGGCTGCCGTTCGATACAAACACAAAAACCGCACTGGCTGAGCGAAGCCTACACCTCGGCGCTTGCGCTCGTTGATACCGATGCGGTCCGCCGCTCTGTCGATAATCGCGTCCGCGTGGCTCTCTACCGCCGGCTTTTCGCGCGCAAATCGGGACGGATGCTCGATTTCGGCGGCGGTTTCGGGCTGCTCTGCCGCTTATTGCGGGATTGGCGGATCGATTGCGAATTCATCGACCACTATGCCGCCCCCGGATTTGCCGAGCCGTTCCGGGTCAAGACGATCGCTGCTGACACCTATGATCTCATTGTCGGCTTTGAAGTCCTGGAGCACCTGCCCGATCCCGCCACCACACTGACGGCGATCTTCGAGGCGGGCGCCGACCATCTGCTGTTTTCAACCGAGCTCGTCGCCGAGCACACGGGTCCTGACTGGCACTATTTTGCCTTCGACCAGGGCCAGCACATCTTTTTTTATTCCGCCGGCGCGATGGCTCTTCTGGGCGAGCGCTACGGCTATGGCTACCGGAACTTCGGAAATTTGCACGCCTTCAGTCGCGCCCCATTAGGACGGATGGGTCTACCGTTCTTCGGGTTGTTTCGAAAAGGCGCCGGCAAGTTCGTGGCCGAGTTCGTCTTCAAGCTGGCGTTTCACATCCGCGGCATCGACGGGGCGCGGCACGACAGCGAAGTCGTCCTCAGGCGCCCGTCCTCGCGCACCTGATCCTACGCCCGCACCGCACGGCCGCACATGCGCGTCTCGCCGGGCCACCAAATTACGTGTTGCGCAACGGCAGCACCGCGCCAGCGGCATCGTCCCACGGTGCGTCGCCGTCGCCGAGCCGGTCCTCGGTTTTGGTTTCGGCCAGTTGCATCGCATAGAGCTTGGAATAAATACCGTCACGGGCGATCAGCGCGTCGTGAGTGCCGGTCTCGGCGACCCGCCCGCGGTCGATCACGCAGATCAGATCGGCGTCGAACACGGTCGACAGGCGGTGGGCGATCATCAGCGTCGTGCGGCCCGCCATCAGCGTGTTCAGCGCCGCCTGGACCTGACGTTCCGATTCGCTGTCCAGAGCCGAGGTCGCCTCGTCGAGCAGCAGGATCGGCGCGCTCTTCAACATGGCGCGCGCGATGGCGATGCGCTGGCGCTGCCCGCCGGAGAGCTTCACCCCCTCGCCGCCGACCTGCGTGTCGTAGCCTTGCGCGAGCCCTTCGATGAAATCGTGCGCCGCCGCTTGCTTGGCCGCCGCGACGATCTCCGCGTCGCTGGCATCGGCGCGCCCATAGGCGATATTCGCCCGTATCGTGTCATCGAAGAGGCTGATCTCCTGGCTCACCAGGCCGATATTCGCGCGCAACGAGGCCAGCGTCACATCGCGCACATCGATGCCGTCGATCGTCACACTGCCGTCATCGACGTCGTAGAAGCGCGGGATCAGGTTCATGATCGTCGACTTGCCGGCCCCCGAAAGCCCGACCAGCGCCACGGTCTTGCCGGCCGGCACGACCAGCGAGACATCCTCGAGCGCCGGCGCGCCTTCGTGATAGGCAAAGCGCACGCCATCGAGCCGCACTTCTCCCTTCGCCACGGTCAGCGGCTTGGCGTCGGGCTTCTCCACGATCGCCGGCTCGACATCGAGCGCATTGAAGACCCGCTCGGCGCAGGCCAGCCCCTCCTGGATCTTGGCGTTCAGGAGCGACAGGCGCTTCAGCGGCTCATAGGCGAGCATCGCGGCGGCGACAAAGGCGACGAACCCACCCGGCGCCTGGTTGTTGTCGATGATCTGATGGGCGGCATAGACCATCACCGCCGTAATCGTACCGGCGGCGAGAAAATCGATGATCGGATAGGACAGCGCCTCCGTCCGGAAGCCCCGGAAATAGATCCGGAAAAGATGGTTGATCAGCCCCGTCGTCCGCTTGGTCTCATAGGCTTCCATGCCGTAGGCCTTGACGTGCCGGATGCCGCGGAAGGTTTCGTCGAACACCGTGGTCAGCCGCCCGGCCTCGATCTGGCCGATCTCGGAGACCTTTCGCATGCGCCGGCCGATCATGATGATCGGGCCGACCACGATCGGAAGCGCGCCCAATGCTATCAGTGACAGCAACCAGTCCTGATAGATCATCACCGCGACGAGGAAGCAGACGGTGAAGAAATGCAGCCCCACCCCGGTCAGGGCGTCGGACACGGTGTAGCGCAGACGAACGATATCGTAAGTCAGCCGCGAGATGAGGGAGCCGGTCGGATTGTTGTGGAAAAAGTTGAGATCGGCGCGGATCAAATGGCCGTAAAACTCGGCCTGCAAATCGGCGATGACCCGCTGCCCCGCCCAATTGATCGCAACATGCTGTCCCAGCGAGGCGATACCGCGGGCCGCGAACATGGCGACGACCAGGGCGATTGTTTCGTAGAGAAACTCGGTCTTGATCCCGCTGAACATGCCGTTGACGACGGGTTCCATGATCGCCGCCATCGCCGCCGTGGCGGCGGCCGCGATCGCCATGCACAGGAAGGCGAACGCGAAAACCCATTTATAGGGCCGCACGTAATCCTTGGCGATCCGGCGCACGATGGCGCGGTTGTGGCGGTCGAATTTGGGGGTCTTGTCGCTCAAGGGCGCGAGCCGTTCTTGTTGGGACGAAACAGTAACATAGCAGCCGGACCGGCCAAATCTCAGGGCCCGCCGGAGGGCGGCCGATCGGCGACACCGTCCATCCGCCCGCTCGCGGCCAATCGATCGAGAAGAGCCCGCCACTCTGCCGCCGGCCGGCGCAGGTTCGATTGGATCACCACGGCCACATTCTCGGGCTTGAGCGCCTGAACGAAGGCGTCGCGGCCGGCCGGCGTGCCGAGATCATGATCCCAGGACAGATGGCAAAGCGCCGCCGGCATTTCGGCATGGCGCGCCTGCGCGCCCGGGTCAACGCGGTCAACGAAGACGCCATAGGTCGTGTATTCGGAGAACCCCGCGCCGTCCCCCAGGCGGCCGACCGCCTCGATCCAGGGGCGGCCCGCGACATGTTCAAGGCGGTCGCACATCGCCTGCACGACATCCGGCACCCAGCTCACCAGCGGCCCAATGAAGTTGGCAGGATAGGGCTCGCCCACGGCCAGGTCGAGCAACCGCCCCGCGCCGCGGTACCATTTCGGGTAGTTCGGATCGAGCTGGTAATGCTCGGTCCCAGCGTCCCGCAAAAGCCGCACCCGCCCGTCCTTCAAGAATTGCGCGGCGTGCAGCGGGCGCACGAAAACGATATCGGAATCGGCAAAGACCACCGCATCGACACCGTCCGCGCGCCCGGCCTCGACCTTGATCAGTTGCTGCAACAGCCAGCCGGTTCGCCGATAGCGATGGGCCAGAAGCCATCGCTCCTTGCGGCCCGGCAGGCGGAACGCGCTTGCCGGCAGCACCTCCTCGACGCAAAGAACCTCCCGGCGCCCGTTGGCCAATCCGCGAAAGCGCGCGAGATCGCGCCTGGGCACGATGACCTGGTGATGAAATTCCGGGTCCGCGAAGGCGTCGAACGAGGCGCATAACGCGGCGCAGCGTTCAAGGTCGCCGCGATAGGACGGTGTGACGACGCGGATCGACCGGTCGCTAGGCCCCGCCCCGCTCACGCCCCGCCTCACCGGAGACCCCGCAATGACCTAGTCGATCTCTGGCGCGGGATCGTTGGCACCCTTTTTCGGTGTCCGCGTGAAGGCGCTGGCACGGCCGCGCAGTGCATCGATCACGCCTTTGGTGTTGGCGAAAGCGAGATAGACATAGAGCGGCGGAACCTGCGCGATGCGCACCAGATAGCTCCCCATGCCGCCGCGCCCCAGGAGGCGATGGCCTGGAAAGGTCAAGCCGACGATCGCCAGGATGCCAAGGACCAGGAGGAGGCCCGGGGCGATCAGCAGTTCCGGCACCACTTCGCCATGCAGCGCCAGGCTCACCGCGCCGGTGACCAGCGCAAGTATCAAAAGCGGATGGAAAGCGGCAAGCCCGACATGAAGCGTCGCCGCGATCCGGGCGCCGAACGACCACGAGCTGCGCCAGATCGCCGGCAGCAGCTTGATCGCCACCTCCATATAGCCCTTCGACCAGCGGCTTTGCTGGACCCGCCAATCGCCCAGCGCCTCGGGCATTTCGCCGCTCACCGTGGCGTTGAGAAGGTAGCGGCCGCGCCAGCCCTTCAGATAGGCCCGGTAACTGACGTCGAGATCCTCCGACAGCGTCTTGCCGTCCCAGCCTCCGGCCTCCTCGATCGCCGCGCGCCGCCAGATACCGCCGGACCCGTCGAACTGGAACGGCAATCCCGCCCAGGACCGGCTCGCCTGTTCGACGGCGCAGTGGGCATCGAGAACCAGACGCTGGGCGCGGGTCAGCCAGTTGTGGTCGGCATTCTCGAATTCGATCCGCGCCTGCACGAAACCGAGGCGCTCGTCGGCCAGCATCGCCCGCATGCAGCGTTTCAGAAAATCGCGCGGCGCGCGAAAATCGGCATCGAAGACGGCGACGAACGGCGCGTCGGATTTCTCCAGCCCCTCGGCCAGCGCGCCCGCCTTGAACCCCTCGCGCACCGGGCGGAAGATGACCTCGGCCTTGATGCCCGTCTTGGCGAGCACGGCGGCCGCCGCCCGGGCAAGCTCCGTGGTGCCGTCGTCGCTCTGGTCGATGATCTGGATCGCGAGGCGATCCTTCGGCCAGTCGAGCTCGCCAAGCGAGGCCTGAATGCGCTCGATCAGCGCGCCCTCATTGTAGCAGGGTACCTGGATCAGCACCTGGGGCAGCACTGGCGGCAGGTCGCTATCCATCAGCGCCGCTTCCTCCGCGATGCCCCGGGCGCGGTGGCGATAATGCAGCACGACCAGATGCAGGAACGAGCAGGCGAGCATGGCCAGACCCGCGATCGCGAGAATGAAGATGCCATCGACGCACCAGGTAACGATTTGAAGGGCGCTCATCGAAAGCTGCCTTTCCGCGCGCCGGCCACTACGCGTATGGACCGTTTCGCGCACCGGCGAGCCTACCCCGCCTGACCGCTCAAGGCGACGGGCAAGGAACCGCGCGAAGACTTCGGATGGCTCGGCATATACGCGGGAATCCTTGAGTTTTCAAGGCGTAGGGGGGTTTTGGCCATCGCACCATACTTGGCGTGTCGGCTCGACGCGGTTGCCGCGAATGGGCGGACGGTCCACCATCGCGCATCCGATCCGATCACCGGGGCTGAGCCATGGACCTAACCGACACCCAACGCCAGATCCGCGACACCGCGATGGCCAAGCTCTTCGCCTCGGAAATGGCAGAGCGCGTCGCTACAAAGGCGATCCAGATCCACGGCGGTGCGGGTTTCTTGAACGACCATCCGGTGGAGAAGATCTACCGCGACGTCCGCGTCTATCAGATCTACGAGGGCACCAGCGAGGTCCAGAAGATCGTGATCTCGCGGCTCATGGACGGGTTGGAGCTTTAGCGCCGGGCGCCCATGATCCACGACCTACGTCCCATGACCTACGACCCATGACCTACGTCCCATGACCCATGACGTATGAGGAATTCAACGATTTCTGCAGCGCGCTTGCCGCCACCACGCATGTGGTCCAGTGGGGCGGCAGCGATGTCTGGAAGGTCGGCGGCAAGGTCTTCGCCATCGGCGGCTGGGAAAGTGGCGACGACGGTGCGGACGCACACTTCACCTTCAAGACCTCCGACATCGCCTTCGAGATACTGAGGGAGCAGCCGGGCCTGCGCCCGGCACCCTATCTGGCCTCACGCGGCATGAAGTGGATCCAGCGTTTCGATGCGTCCGCGATGAGCGATACCGAATTGAAGGAATACCTGAAGCAATCCCATCGCATCGTTTCCCTCGGCCTGACGACAAAGAAGCAGAAGGAATTGGGGCTCAATCAGGATTAGTCGGCCCGGCGAGCAACCGCGTGAATGGCGCTGGTTTCGATCGCCCGGATACACATATCGGATAACCGCTGAACCGAACGTTCGCGCACCGTTTGCTGCTCGTCCGCGGTCAGCTGGTCGATCTCCCAGCGATAGCCAGAGCCCATCGCGATCGTCCACCAATCGGCCACGCCAGTCAGGGGCTGGCGGTCGCTGACTGCCTGGATCGCCGGCTCGGAGGCTCCGCCATCCAGCAAAAGCCTCCGGAGATTTCTCGGATCGGTCAATCGCTCCCACGGGCGAACCTGCACCGGCATATCGGGCCGCACCCGGCGCACCTCCTCGCCGAAAACCGACGCCCCGGGTTCGAAGGCGCGGGGGCCCCACACGGTCACCGCCAGCCGTCCCCCGGGTCGCAGCATGCGAATCAACTCGGTGATCTGCCGCTCCATGTCGGGCACGAAGAAAACGGAGAAGACGCTGATCACGGCATCGAAGCGCTCATCGGGCAGACCAGAAGCCGTCATGTCCGCAACGTCGAATGTGACGTTGTCGAGACCCCGCGCCATCGCCTTGGCGCGGGCACGCATCAGCATGTTCTCGGAAACATCAATGCCCGCGACCTGGCCGTCCGGCCCCACGGCGGCGGCCGCCGGAAGCGCCGAGGCGCCGGTGCCGCAGCCGACGTCAAGAACGCGGGCGCCCGGGCGCAGGTCGAGCAGGTTCACGGCCTGCCGTCCGTGACGGTCCCAGAAGGCGAGGGGTGCCGCGTCGAAGTGATCGGCGGCGGCGTCATAGGTCGCGGCAGCTTTCAGCCGCGTTGGGGAATGGGCAATATTCATGGGTCTGATCCCTTTTTTTGGGGATTTGCGTGTCAGCGGTGCGCCGGGCGCCTCCGCCCGGGCACCAGGATGAGAGCGTCGATTTGCGATCGCCTGAGGCCGATGTCGTCGAGGGTGCGATCGTCGAGTGCGCAGAGTCTGGGGATTGTCCGCCGCCGCGCCGTCACGACCTGCCAAGCCTCGATGCGACGCGCGGTCCAGGTGAGGATGCGATCACGCACTCCCCACCCCGGACGGCCCGGCCCACCTGCGGATCGGTGGACCGGCCCGAGGCGACCGCCGAGGACCTCCGTTAACGGTTGTGTCGTCGCCAAGGCTAGGCTTCCGGCTGCGGCACGTAGCGGAGGTAGGGCGTCAGAGACCGCCAGCCCTCCGGGAACCGCTCGCGCGCCTCGTCGTCGGAAATCGCCGGCACGATGATCACGTCGTCGCCCGACCGCCAGTTGACCGGCGTTGCCACCTGATGCTGTGCCGTGAGTTGCAGCGAATCGATGACCCGCAGCAGCTCGTCGAAATTTCGGCCCGTGCTCATCGGGTAGGTGATCGTGAGCTTGATCGACTTGTCGGGCGCGATGACAAAGACGTTGCGCACCGTGTGGTTATTCGCTGCGGTGCGGCCTTCGGACGTCTCGCCGGCGCTCGCCGGCAGCATCGCATAGAGCTTGGCGACTTTGAGATCGATATCGCCGATCATCGGGTAGTTCGGTGCGTGGCCTTGGGTCTCCTCGATGTCCTTCGACCATTGAGCATGGGCCTCGACGGGATCGACGCTGAGGCCGATGATCTTGACGTTGCGCCTGTCGAAATCCGGCTTGATCTTGGCCATATAGCCGAGCTCGGTGGTGCAGACCGGCGTGAAGTCCTTGGGGTGCGAGAACAGCACGCACCAGGCGTCGCCGATCCAATCGTGGAACCGGATCGGGCCATCGGTCGTTTCCGCGGAGAAATCTGGGGCCTTGTCTCCAATCTTGAGCATGAGTTATGTCCTTCCTTGGCTTGTGTTGGACGTTGTGATCCGGGGCGAGGCCGTTGGCACAGGCCACTTCCTCCGGCGGTGCTCCGGGTTCGCACAGCGGTCTTCGATGTAACCCGAAGCCGTCGCTGCCCGAATGATCGGAGCGCCGAAAGACTTGATCGTGACGCCAAAGCAGGCGGATGATTCGACTGTCGGGCACCGTCAGGGTCGGGATGCCAGGGATATGCGAATGCGAGCCCGCATACACGCAGTGATGTCGCGATGGTCGGCTGCGTTTTTGCAGGAATCGTCCGTTGCGTTGGCGAGAACCGCGACCGAATCCCCTTGTCGGAGATAAACCGCGTTGGCAGAGTGAACGACCGGAGCGGCGCAAGTCGCGCGCACGACGTCATACACGAGAGGGACCCGGGCTCTTGGATGCTTTGTCGGAAATCCTGCGGAGCGCGCGCCTGTCCGGCGGAGTCTTTCTGAGGGGGCAGTTCAGCGAGCCCTGGCGTCTGTCATCTGCGTTAGAAGCCGGCGACTGCAGCCGCCACCTCGGCCCGGCCGATCACCTGGTGCTCTACCATTGCGTCACCGAGGGCGCGCTGACCGTCGAAATTGATGGAGAGGCACCGCAGGTCTTTCGCCCCGGACAGGTGGCGATCCTGCCCCGGAACGATCCCCACAGGCTTTCGGGGAGCGATGGGGCCGAGGCCGTGTCAGCGCTCGACGTGGCACGAATCCCAAAGCCGGGCGATTTGATGGAAATCATCTACGGCGGCGGCGGGGCCGCGACGCAGATCGTCTGCGGTTTTCTCGGCGGGCCGTCGCTGTCTGACGATCCGTTGCTGTCGTCATTGCCGAAGCTGCTAACATTCGATTGCGCCAAGGCGCGATCCGGGGCACTGGTCCGGGCATCGCTCGAATTCGCGGCAGACGAGGTCTCGGTGGGCCGGCCGGGCGCCGAAGCGATGCTCGCCCGGCTATCGGAGCTGCTGTTCATCGAAGCGGTGCGGAGCTATGTCGAGGCCTTGCCGGACACTGCGGGCGGCTGGTTGGCGGCTCTGAAGGACAAAGCGCTCAGTCGCGCCCTCGCCGCACTTCATGCCAATCCCGAACGGCAATGGACGGTCGATCGGCTCGGGCGCGAGGCCGGCATGTCGCGCTCGGCGTTGGCGGATAAGTTCGCCCGTCTGATCGGCTGCGCGCCGGCGGCGTATCTCACCCAGCATCGGATGCGGCTGGCGGCCCGGGAACTACTGGTCACCCAGGCGCCGCTCGTGTCCATCGCCGAAGCCGTCGGCTATGGTTCGGAGGCCGCCTTCAGCCGCGCCTTCAAACGGACCTTCGGCGTCTCCCCCTCCGCCTGGCGGCGCGATCAGGGGCAGCATTCCGAGGCCCAGTCATGAGTATGGTGCCTACCCAATAGTCCGCAGGCGCGGCTACGGGAGCAAGGCTTCCCCCTGTTACACCCCGCCGACCTTGCGGTCGTGGCCGGCCCAATGGGGATCGCGCAGTTCTTTGCGGCGGATCTTTCCGACCGGGCTCTTGGGCAGCGGCTCGCGGGTGATCTCGACCTTGGCCGGTTTTTTGTAGGAGCCGAGGCGCTCGGCGCAGAGCGCGATGATCTCATCGGCCTCGACCGCCGCCCCCGCGCCGACCACGCAGACCGCCATCGGCGCCTCGCCCCAGGTCTCGTGGGGCACGCCGAAGACGGCGACCTCCAATACCTCCGGATGGTCGGCGATCGCGTTCTCCAGTTCCGCCGGCCAGATGTTGTAACCGCCGGAGATGATCATGTCGTCGGAGCGGTCGAGCATGTAGAGGTAGCCATTCGCATCGAGCCGGCCAATATCCCCGGTCAGCACCCAGCCGTCGACGATGCGCGCTTTCGTTGCCTCGGCATCGTTCCAGAATCCCGCCATCTGCCCGTCGGTGCGCGCGACGATCTGGCCCGGCTCGCCCGGCGGCACGGGCTCGTTGTTCTCGTCCCAGATGGCGAGCTCCGCGAATGGCAGCGGCATGCCGCAGGCGCGCAGGGGCTCGGAGCCCTCGACCTTCGCGAACCACTGGCGCGGGCCCATCATCGCGATCGGCAGCACCTCGGTCTGGCCATAGCCCTGGTAGAGCACGTCGCCGAAGATTTCACGCGCCGTCAACGCGGTGTCGTCGGCGATGGGCGCTGCCGAAATCAGGATGCATTTCAGGCCCGACCAGTCGCGGCCGCGCGCGCTCGGGTCCTGGTTCATCACGTTCAGCATCGTCGGCACCATGAACATGTAAGCGATGCGCTCGCGCTCCATCAGATCGATGGTCTCGGTCGGGTGGAAGCGCTCGGCCAACACGTTGCGCCCACCCGACAGCCAGATCGGCACGAAGAGATAGCCCGAGCCGTGCGAGATCGGCGCCACGTGGAGACAGCCGTCGCCCGGCTCGACCGGCGGGTAGAGGTAGAACCAGTCGCGCCCGGCGGCCAGCCAGGAGCGGTGGGTGTAAGCGACGCCCTTGCCGAGCCCGGTAGTGCCGCCGGTATGGCGAATGATGAAGTTGTCGTCGGGGGCGATCGCGATCTCCGGGTCGTCAGCGGGGAAGCCGGCGAGCCAGCTCTCATAGTCCTCACCGCGAACGACCACGTGTTCCAGCGCCGGCAACTCGTCCGCGATGCCCGCGACCTCGCCCGCATGCACGCCGTCGACGACCAGCGCCCGGCATTCGGTGCCGCCGAGCATGTGCCGGTGCGCCTCGCGGCTGTTGCGCGGGTAAAGCGGCACGCGCAACAGATTGGCGATGGCGGCCCCGAGGAAAAAATCGGCGGCGCGTACCGTGTTGTCCTCCAGGCTGGCGACCCGGTCGCCGGGCTCAAGGCCCAGTGATATGAGCGCGTTCGCCATCCTCAAGCCCCGGCCCCAAGCCTCGGCGAAGGTAAAGCGCCGCTCGCCCGAAACGATCGCCTCGCGGCGGGCGTGGTAGCGGGCGGTCCGGCGCATCGCACCGGCTACATCCATCGGCGTCCCTCCCCGTCCCGCAGGCTTGCCGGCCCGTTCAAACTATCTCAGCAGGCAAGAACCAGATGGCACGGTTTTGTCGCTTCGATCGGGCGCCTCAGTGGCGCCGCTCGCCGGGGAGGCTCACCCACCCTCGGGCATCTCGAAGCCGTAATTGATCAGGTTCTCGGTATAGCTGTCCCACTTCACCTTGGAGAGCGTGGTCCGCGTGTTGTCGGCCTTGACGCCGGCGCCATCGGCGATGCGGTTCATCATGCAAAAAAGCGCACAGATATTGACCGCCTCGAGCAATGCCTCGTCGGACCAGCCGGCCGCGAACACCGCGTCGGCATCGGCCTGCACCATCTTGGACGGCTCCAGGGTGAGTTTGCGCACATAGCGCAGGACGGGCTTCATCTCCTCGCGCACGGGTGCGGTCTCGATATCCTCCATGACCGCGTCGATCACCTCCTCGGCAATGCCAAAGAGCTTGGTCGCCGCTACATGGCCCCGATAGCAGAACGAACAGGCGTTGAGCCCCGAAGTGTAGGTCGCGATCAGCTCCTTCTCGGCGACCGTGAAATGCTCCTCGCCGCGCAGCAGGATGTCGTGCATCTGAAACAGCGGGATCGCGGCCGCCGGCATCAGCTTCATGACTTCGTAGAGATGCGCGTCCTCGTCGAGCGATTGCAGGAACGCCATGGCGCGGAGCCTCCTTCATGTCCGTGGGCAGGACCGATGGACACTCCCTCATTTTGAGCGCCAACCGTCTGATCCCGATTAGACCGGAAGCGGCCACCGGCGACAAGCAGGGGTCAGGCGCAGCGACTGCCGGAAAAACAAAAAAAGCCCCGGCTCGAATGCCGGGGCCTTTTGGGTCTCTCCGAGAGGATCAGTCACCTTCGGCGAATGATGGTTGCGGGGGCAGGATTTGAACCTGCGACCTTCAGGTTATGAGCCTGACGAGCTACCGGACTGCTCCACCCCGCGGCAGGACTTTTCGATACCGTCACAAATCCGTCAAGCGAGAATCGGCCCGGAACGACGTGCGCCCAAATACCGGCACCTTGCTCTTGGAATGATCAGGCAATTGCCCTTTCATCGCGATCTACGTTTCGACCAAGTCTTGGTTGTGGTGTCGGCTCCCGCACCCCTGTCCTTGCAAGACCTGGCGACGACCTACTCTCCCACGCCTTAAGACGCAGTACCATCGGCGCTGAAGGTCTTCACGGCCGAGTTCGGAATGGGATCGGGTGTGGCCCCTTCGCAATAGCCACCAGGTCGTGCAAGGACAGATGTCCGAGACTAAATCCCAAATCTGCAATCTGGGATCTCACGAGACAACCGAGAATAACCGTATCTTGAAGAGAAGCCGCCGCGCTTTTGGCATTTCCCTCTGTGGGAGATGCTGCGCATGACGGAATTCC
>Ga0209633_10004129_pt1 | contig 13138 bp, 13 predicted proteins | sample Cruoilmetagenom1_FD_187290 | JGI IMG/M metagenome (GOLD analysis project Ga0209633, IMG submission 187290) | Oil polluted marine microbial communities from Coal Oil Point, Santa Barbara, California, USA - Sample 1 (SPAdes) (version 2) | ecosystem: Environmental > Aquatic > Marine > Oil seeps ... | reverse complement strand
TTCCCGCCCGATCGGCATGCGTGTCACCGGACAGGGTGCCTTGCGTTTTGGCTTGTTTTCGGCTCTCATTTCCGCGGTGACTGCACTGGGTGCACTGCTTGGTTCCTGGCTTGGCATACCGGCATCAATACAGGGCGAGTATTACTATGAGCTGTTGTTCTGGGGCGGCGGACATACCCTGCAGTTCGTCCATATCCAGCTGATGCTGGTCTGCTGGCTGTGGCTGGCTACCGAGTCCGGAATTGCCTCCAGGCTAACACCGCGAACAGTGTTGTTGCTGTTCGCCTTTGGTCTGATCCCCGTGCTGATGACCCCTGTCGCCTATTTTATGTACGATGTGGGATCGGCAGAACATCAAATCGCGATGACCTGGTTGATGAAGTTCGGAGGTGGTCTGGCGGCACTGCCGATCAGTCTTGTTGTCATTTTCAATCTTGTCAATTCCTTGCAGAGCCCGGCAAGTCCCAGTCCGCAACGATCCGCGCTGTTTTCATCCATAATCCTGTTTGGGGTAGGCGGCATCATCGGTTTCATGATCGAGGGCAGTAACGTCACGGTCCCGGCCCACTACCATGGCTCCATTGTTGCCGTGACGCTGGCGTATATGGGTGTGACCTATCACCTCCTGCCACTGCTCGGGTTCAGACGCCCCACAGGAAGGCTGGTTGTCCTGCAGCCCTGGATCTACGCCAGCGGACAGCTTATGCACGTAATCGGTCTGGCCTGGTCGGGCGGCTACGGCGTACAACGAAAAACCGCCGGAGGCGCCCAGGCCCTGGACGGGATAGAAAAGGTTGCCGGCATGGGATTAATGGGGCTGGGCGGTCTGGTTGCCGTTGTCGGTGGCATCCTGTTTCTGGTGATCGTCTTCAAGGCCATGTGGCCGGAAAAAAAGAACTCCCTGTAGGAGAGCAGCGTCGCCTACAAGGATGTAGGTGAGGGGCGTAAGCAGGACGCGGAAGCTTCCTCGCCGCGATTCGCGCCGGGGACGGAGCTCCTACAATATAAGTTTTACACCGACTGGTTTACCGTAGAAGCCTGCTTAGGCTACGAAGAGATGAAATGCCATCAGGTAGATGATTACGCCGGTGATGGACACGTATAACCAGATCGGCAGTGTCCAGCGTGCAAGGCGCCGGTGGCGGGTGGTATTCCCCCTTATTGCCAGGCCTGCGGTAACCAGAACCAGCGGGAACAATACTGCGGCAAGGATCACATGGGACGCAAGGATCGAAAAATAGACCGGACGGACAGCCCCGACCCCCGCAAACGGAATATTGCCGATTTTTGCATGGTAATAAAGATAAAAGACCATGAAGACAGTGGACACGAGCAACGCGCTCACCATGCAAATACGATGCGCCGCGGTGTTCTTTCGCCGCACAAAAAAATAACCCAGGCTCACCAGCGTTGCAGCCGTGGTATTGAGTATCGCGAGGAACGGCGGAATGACGGGAATGAGTTCCATAAGAATTACGGATTATTACCGATTATCGAGTTCATGAATAGACAACCATCCGCTCTCCCATCATGCTCGCTACGATTACCCAAGTCCGACAGGCCCCTACCCCAGGTAACGGCTGGCCTGTTTAAAAAAGTCGGGCCGCTCGGGCAGTTCACTGCGCAACAACCTTACCGGCAGGACAATCCTGCGCTCACCACTGGCCGAGAACAGCCCAATCAGCTGCAGATCGTTTGCAGGTATACTTGACGATGCATCTGTCTTGATACCCATGGAATTCAGACGCATGTGCACTTCGTCCTGGTAAATCCAGTGCGCGGGCTGCGCCAGGACTTCGGCAAGTTGTTCAAGATTCCGTTCCAGCCCCCCGCTATCCCCACCAAGCTCCAGCAGTTCGGATTCCACTGCATCAATCTTTGCTGCCAGGCCAGCCAGATCCGGCGCCGGTTCTTCGCCATTCGAAAACATGGTTTCGAGGCCCCAGTCGCCAGCCTTCATGGCCTCGAGTTTTTTGTCCAGCAACCGCTGTTCGCGCTGCAGTTCCTGGCGCTTGCCGCGTGCACCCAGGATTTTTTCCAGTGCCAGCTTGAGCAAATAATCGAAAGCACGTTTCTTGAGTTCCAGGCGGGTTTCGGCTTCATTGTCGGCAGGACATGCGAACCGGTGGTTGAAGAAACTGACGGAGACTTGCGCTACATCCCGCCGCACCTTGCCACCCTGTTGCTCCATACCGAGTATATTGCGTTCCTTCCACTCCAGGGTAAGCAGGCCGAAGATTTCATGGGGCGGGAGGCCGGACAGACCTTGCAGGTAATCGCTAATAGTACTGGATCCGCCCAGCATCTCCTGCAGATGATCGTTTGACGCAAAAAAAGCGCGCAACCGAGGGTCGATGCTATAGCCTTGCCGGCTGAGTGGCACGGCTTCCGGCAAACCATCGATGAGCTCCATGACATGCCTTACCGCCAGCTCGACGGGTTCGCGCAGCTGCTTGCGGTAATTGCCGAGCGCGCGCAGGCGCGGGTCTGTGCCCTCCACTGCCCGTTCGGTCGCCTGCTCGATCAGTACCTTGTCCAGTCCGCCGGACTTGCCTGTGTCAGGGGTAAACAGCGAACTCAAAAAATCCAGCATCAGTGTCTGTCTCGTCTTTATTCAGAGGAGATTGAGGTTACCCGAAGCACGGAAGCACTGGCAACAGCAATCAGGGAATCGCTATGCATTCATACGGATTTTCTGCAGCGGGTCAGGAGCAGTTCGCCACCTCCACCTTAATCCGCCTCCATTGCAGCAATACTGGATCGGGTGCCGGCGTATAGCAGTGCCGCATTGATCATCAGGAATGCCAGCCAGCCAAAGTCCAGCAACAATGCCAGCCCGGCAATGCCCGTCAGCGGGCCGTATATGACCGCACCCAGCATGGCCGCAATGGCCACCACGTGGATTCGCAACAACCATAGCGACCGGGCCGGGCTGATAAAACCATGCATATTGGGCAGGCTCCTGATCGCCCTGATATTGGCCGAACAGTGTCGCTGCAGATGAAGAAAGGCAAGAAATGGCACTATCTTCTGCAACATCCCCATGATAATGGAGCAAGCAAACCCGAGGACCATCAACACGCCCGCCAGCAACACCCCCCTTGCAGGGCTCACGACTGAACCGGCAATGTCCGGCAACAGGAAAACCAGCCAGAACAGCAACACCGCAAGGATCAGGCAGGACAATCCCAACTGCCAGAAACGCACAGATACATCCATCAACCTGCGTTTTCTGTGTTGTAACAAACGCAGGCTGAACCCGGCATAAACCAGCACCGCCACACCAATAACGATAACCAGCCCGGCTACCGCCACAGGCGTCTGCAGCAACGCGAGCAGCAGCAACCCCGTAAAGATCACCAGTGGTATAAACCGGGTCAACCTGGACGGGTAGTCGGGTGTGACCTGAAACATCGGTATAACCTGAAAGCTGATACCCATGATCAGGATCAGAACCCAACCGAGCAAAGCCCAGCTGACATGGAGCATTGTCAGGCTCAATGGGGATTCAAGCGGGTAGAGATAAGTCAGGGCACGGTAACAACCCAGGCCGATGGTGACCAGCAAGGCGGCGATTGCCAGCCGCATGGCATGGATACTGTCACCACCGGCGATGTTCGTGACGAGTTTGCTGCCAATGGCAACAATAAATCCGGCCAGGGCCATGGCCAGCAAGACAACGGCAACACCCAGCAGGAAATACTCACGAAACACAAAGCCTGCAGACAGACACAATACAGCGGCAACCATCAACAGATGCACAGCGAACGCAAGCGGAGTGCCGCCAGGGACTCGTTCACCACTGAGTACCGGCAACAACTGGAACAGTGCCCCCAGCATGGTCATCGTCATAAAACCCAGCGTGAGCAGATGCGTCAGCGCTATTAACGCCGGATTCCAGTGGCTCGTCCACAGCTCCGAACCGCTGAACAGCAGCACCATTGCCGCCAGCATGCCGAAGCACGGTGCCGTCAGAAAAAACCGCAAGGGGATATGAATGGGTGGCAAGCTGTCCAGAGTAAGACCGGACATACGCATTACGGGGCACCCCTGAACAAACGACTGATCATGTCCGTGTCCTGTTTATGCCAGATCAGAATATCGTATTTGGCGGTCTCGCCAGGCTGTGCCCGGTATTCAAGCTTGCGCTCATTGCAATAATCAAACAGGGGATAGGGAATCATCCGGTGTGCCATGCGCAGATACTCACCCGGCCGCAGCTCTGCAAGCAGCGACAGCGCCTGCACAAAAGGCATGGGTGCCGCCATCTCACTGGCATCGAGAAATTTTTCATCCAGCATCACGGTTTCTCCGTATTTATCGTGAGCTTCCGTATACCGAAAATTGCTACTCCAGTTGCAGTTTCCCGACATAGTCAGCCGCATTGACAATTGACTCGTCCATCATCGGGTAAAGAATCTGCTCTTCCTTTATATTGTGCTGCTGTATCAGCAGCATCAGCGTCTCGGCAAGTCCGAGAAACACCTGCTGATCCCGGGCTGCAAGTGCAGTGTGTATCTGTTCCACCAGGATGCGTATTTGATCATGCTCCATGCGCATCATCTGTGTCGGCCCTGCCGGTCCGTTGACCTCTTCAAACGCGGGGAACAGCAACTTTTCCTCAAGCACGGTAATATGCTGATCCAGTACTCTGGAAAACTTGCGCCACGCATCTTTCGCACCGGGCCAGTCCGCATCGGCAACAGCCGCCTCGGCACTGGCGAAATACCTGTCGCAGGTACGGTGACCTGCCGTCATCACTTCATCAATAGTTGTCATTTGGCTCTCTTTTGTCATAACGCACTCTGACAAACCCCCGGTGCACTCACATTGACCTGTGTTAAACAGTATTTCTACGGACTACAGATGCAGTTTTCTGCCAGATTGCGTAAGCTGTGGCCATGAGCACAAACAAGATCATGCCCGATGAGCTGCGCCGACATCCCCTGTTTGGAGGACTGGATAATGACCAGCTCGCACAACTGATGGAAACCGCGCGGGTTATCCAGCTTGATGAGGGCCAGCAACTGTTTCAGTGCCAGCAGGAGGCCAGACAGTTTTTCATGGTACGCAGTGGCACCATCCGACTGTTCCTGTCGGCACCGGACGGTGCTGAAAAGGTGATCCACCTGATCGCTGCCGGTGAAACCTTTGCCGAGGCCATCACCTTTATGGAGGGCCAGATCTATCCCGTCAACGCCAGCGCCCTGGATGCCTGTGAGGTACTGGCCTTTTCCAACAAGGCCTACCGCACCATCTTGCACAGTTCAACCGACACCTGCTTCAGGCTGATGGCAGACATGAGCAAGTGGCTAAAGCGACAGATCACCGACATCGATGCGCTGACACTGCAAAACGCCACACTGCGCTTTACCAACTACCTGCTCCACCAGGTGCCGGCAGGTACCGAACACGAAGTTGCCATCACGCTCGGTGCGCCCAAGAATGTCATTGCTTCACGCCTCTCCATCCAGCCCGAATCCTTCTCCCGCATCCTGCGCAACCTGCAGAGCGAGGGGCATATCACGGTTGACGGTAACGTGATTTATATCAAGGACATCAATACCCTGGGTCAATAAACCGGTAACACAGGCGTTTATTTGATATGGATCAAAGACAATCAGGGCGGCTGCACTTATAAGTGTCAAATGAACACGCCTATTGTCCGGCAACCACCCGGCTGCCAGCATCCTGACTGGAAAGACCACTGGGAAAGCATCTATGCAGAGAAAAATCCTGCCGAGGTCAGCTGGTACCAGTCACACCCGCAACATTCACTCTCCCTGATTGGTGATACCGGCATAGGTACCACGGCCAGCATTATCGATGTGGGTGGCGGAGCCTCCACCCTGGTCGATCACCTGCTGATGGAAGGCTACCGTGACATCACAGTACTCGACATTGCCCGCTCGGCCATCGAACAGGCCGAGAATCGGCTGGGCGACCGGAGCCAGCAGGTGACCTGGGTCGAGAGCGACGTCACCAGCTACGCACCCGGGCAGACTTTTGACATCTGGCATGACCGCGCGGTATTCCATTTCCTGACCCTTGAGCACGACCGGGAGTGCTACCTGAAAACACTGAACAAGGCCCTGAAACCGGGTGGCCATGTCATCATCGCCACTTTCTCAGACAGCGGTCCCAACCAGTGCAGCGGTCTGGATGTTGTGCGTTACAGCCCCGAGGCACTCAGTCAGGCGCTGGGGCCAACATTACGCCTGGCCGAGATACTCACAGAAAATCACCACCCCCCCAGTGGCGGCCTGCAGCAGTTTGTCTATTGCAGATTCAGCCGTAACGCCTGAACCTGTAAACGACAATCACAAAGGCATCCAATGAATCTTCTGAATATTGTCTCCGTGGCAGCAATGCTCCTGCTTGGCCTGCTGCTGGTTATCTTTATGGTGCTGCTGTCGGTGGCTATTGTTTTTAACACCCGCACCGGCATGAAGTACCGACAGGGACTGGCGAAGCAACTTGACCGGCTCCGGCTCGGCAAAATGCTCACGGCACTGGGCATTGATACGGACAGCTACCTGTCCATTGAACGCGCAACCGACATACGGAAACAAATGGAGCGCTGTACTGCCTGCACCAATACCGGGGAATGTGACTCACGGCTGGCCGAAGGGGCCGTGGATGCGGACAGTATCGACTACTGCAACAATGAGGCGTCGCTGCAGAAATTCGCCGAACGACTCAAAGACCAGGAGCCTGTCGAACTCAGGCAATCGTAGCGCATGCGAGTACAGACTGCCCTGCGGTCAAGTGCAGACGCCGGAAAACCCATTCACAATACGCGGCATTCGCGACTTCTTTCTTAAGAAAACCTTAAGCTTTCATTGATAGCATCTGCGATGACGGCCTTCATTAATTCATTGGCCGTTGTCTTTAGCGGAGACTTTCGAGTCACCGAGCGGCGGTTCCCTTCCCACTCCCATTCGGGGCCGCCGTTTTTTTTATGGTGTTATGAACTTCCCCTGGCCGGTCCTTTAACTGCAACTGACCGGCACCCCCCCCATTAAAACGGCGACCTGAAAGCCGCCGACATGTTTTAAATCTTTTAAGCCTTGTTTAAAGCTTCGTCAATCCTGACCGCCGCCATTATTTATCATAGTCCATGCAGACCTTGTGCTCAGCGGGCCATTCGGATCCATACTGCAAAGAACGCTTTCATGAGCATCCTTGTCTGTAAAAAATTCAATATGGACCGTTTCGCCAGGTGGAACTACTACCTCACTCAATACACTGTTAGTGCCAGTCACAATACCTTCGGAATCATAGTTCCAGACAACCAGTTTATTAGGTGCAACAGTAGCCCGGGAATTGTTTGTAAAAAGGCAATCAGTCGTCCCCGAAGGGGCGGTCTTAACGTTACATCGCTTGATTGTATGTTTCTCACAATGATACAAATTCTCTGGGCCACTGCTACCAAATTGAGTTCCAATGTATGGAAGTGCGAGGGTAGCCAATACTGCAACGGCGGCAACGCTTATAATAGCTCCGGTCAGGTTTGATGTGGTATTTTCTGATCCACCCCACATTTTGTGGCCTCCCTGGTCACTTGTCTATGTCACTTATTGTAAAAAATATCACCCAAGAAACTCCCAAACTATCAAAGCCGCAATAAAGTAGATATAAGGGGAACCCCTTAGGCCGCAACTCAAACCGGGTATTACAGTGGACGGGCAGGACAGAACAGGGAAGTTAAGGTATCACGACAGCCTTCACAAAAAACGCCTGAAAAAAATACTTCATAAATATATTTCTACATGTTGTGATATATATCTTTTTAATTTCTATATATTGTGATATATACATTTTCAGCGCATGTATGCGCTGCCAATAAATGACCGATGCCGACTGGCGAGAGTCAGCTGGTAAATGGATGCAATACGATCAGACTCAAAACTATCTTTCAGGGGGATAAGCATGAAAATCATCAGGATACTGGTCTTGCCGCTCTTACTGACAATGCATGGGCTGGCGTCGGGCGGAATCAATACGGGACATACAGCCTATAAACAGGGCGATTATGATACTGCACTGCGGGAATGGCGACCGCTAGCCGAACAGGGCAATGCCGGGGCACAACTTAACCTCGGCTTCATGTACGACAATGGCTTTGGTGTCTCGCAGAACTATAATGAGGCGATAAAATGGTATCGCAAAGCGGCTGAACAGGGTAATGACCGCGCCCAATACAACCTCGGACTTATGTACGACAGTGGCGACGGTGTCCAGCAGGACTACGTACAGGCATATATGTGGTACAACATCGTTGCTGTAGACAGTGGCGACGGCGAGGCGATAGCAATCAGTTATCGTGACTATGTGGCCCGGGAAATGACCCCCGACCAGGTTGCCAGGGCAGAGAAACTCTCCAGAGAATGGCGAGGCAAGCATCCTTAGCGGCTATGACGACCAGAATTATTTTACTGACACTGTTACCCCAGCTTAAGCAGTCCTGTCGCTGACCGCCGCGCAAGAAACGAGAAGCAGGGACACTCATAACCACCCTTCGGGGTGGTTTTTTTATTTCCGGCATCCCGACGCAGAACCTCTGACTGGCACTGATAGTAAGTATATTCCCTTATGCCAAAATATCTTATACACAACCCTTTACCAGAATTTTTTCTATCTTGTCAAACCATCCGACAGCAGCAAATCACAATCTTCTAATAACCTTAACTTACTGAATTACATTAGTATAATAATGAAAATCAGATTCAATCAATTTACCCCTAACATTGAACAAATACAGGCCTAATGCACTTTACAACAAATAATCCACAGAGTTATCCACAACCTTTGTGGACAACTCGTTCCAGCACCGTAGCGTATTCATTTAACCCGAAAATATTCAGGTTTAACCTATGAGCTCTTGTAGTGAAACGAATGTACAGGCGGAACTGATAGCCCTGTATACAAAGCTGGCAAAACAGCCGGATTCCGACCTGGGCTGGAGCAAAGGCAAAGCCAATGCGCGGCAGTTAGGTTACTCCGGCATATGGCTGGACAGACTGCCAGACGTGGTGTGGGAATCATCTGCCGCAGTTGGCAACCCGTTCAAGCTCGGTGAAATAAACCCGGGACAGACGGTGCTTGATGTCGGCTGTGGAGCAGGTGCAGACGCCTGTGTCGCCGCTTTACATGTGGGTAGCACGGGCAAGGTTATTGGTATTGATTGCACCCCGGCAATGATTGACAAGGCACGTAACAACGCCCGGCATGCGGCACTGAATAACATTGAGTTTCATGAGGCAGACATTAGTAATCTGCCCGTTGCTGATAACTCGGTTGACGTTGTTATCTCTAACGGTGCAATTAATCTTTCAGAAAATAAAGACAAGGTATTTCAGGAACTGTTTCGCGTCCTGACACCCGGGGGGCACCTGCAGATCGCTGACATGGTTCGTGAATCAGACGTCTGCAGCAACCCTGAACTGGATGAAGAATCATGGGCTGACTGCGTTCAGGGGACATTAGTGGCCGACAAGCTACTGGAAGTCATCACCAACGCCGGATTTGCAGATGCGGTTCTCGTGGAACTAACCGGATACAAAACATCCAAAAATACGAATGGTGCTCTCATGCATGCATTACGCCCCTGAATCAGAACGTCTGTGGGATTTGGCCAAGGCAGCTGGACCAGACCGGCTGACTGCGTCACCTTACAGCGACAAAATGTTTCTGCTCCAATCAGCCAGATAACTCACCAGCAGGGTTAACCGTCGGGTAACGACGACAGATCAAACAGTCCCGTCCCACTGGAGGACGAATTCAAATCCCGCTATCACTCCAAACTGCATGATTTTCTCCGCCTTATGCAGAAAGGCACAGGTTTTGCTTCTGGTTTTCTCTCATGTTGCCAGGATGATAACGAGTCATGAATGCAGTTCTTTTTTCAACAGCAAGGAAACCGATCAACAGACAACTCTGCAGCGGTATCGGCGGGACCGGCAATCAGAAGGACCCAAGTACCGCGCCAGACCCGTCCTGCAATTTGGCCCGAACATCCGGCCCGACCGGTCTGACCAGATGGGACCGCATCACCAGCCGCACTCAAAAACGTTACGAGCAGTGCGAACCAGCCAACTTTTCCTGCAAATCTGTGACGAATGCCTGTATCCAGCGTGTTTCCGTTCACAGATATCTTGTGGCCAGCCACCTAGGATAGAACCATCGAAACAGCAGGAAGTAACGGAGACAGACATGCACAAGTTGATTATTGTACTGATGGCGATTTTCTTCCTGGGTGACCCCAGCCTGCAGACACTGGCCTGGCTTGGCGAAATAAAGGTATATATGGTGGCTGCTGCTATCGCACTGGTTTCCATACCCTTTGTGATATCTCAACTTGACGGATGACCCGGCACGGCAGCAGCCCGACACTGCCCGTGTAAAACCCCTGCGGCGACCTTCGGGTCGTCGTTTTTATTTTCATGAACAACGCCTCCCGATGATTGATCATTGATTTGAAAACTCTGCTGTTTATCCACCCCGCCTTAAGCCTGCCTTAAGAAAACCCCTGTAGTCTGTTTCCTTGCCTGTATCGCAGGCCGTACAAAGCCGTCTGCCATTTAACCTACTCGAATGGAGCATTAAATGACAAAAACAACCGATCAATACAATGGCATCAGCATAGCCCGCACAGCCGTGGCCCGGACATCAAAGAACCCGGTAATGTTGCAGGCAAACCCACACACCTCGCCATGCATTCATCTGCAGCGCCACCAGTGACATGGACGGCCTGAACAAACTGATGAGTGGATTGCGGATATTGATGTCTGCCGCGACGCTCTATAAACAGGGCGGTATCGCCGGTACCGGGCTATTGAGCGAATAAAATCATGGTTTCCTGCTGGCGCAGGCAGTGCGCGCCGTCACCAGGCAACAAACTACCTATGGTATTCGCGTCTGCGGATGTCATAGCCATCAAGATGCTACTCATATAAACCCCGGTCTGCAGCGGCTATAATCATAGTCACAACAGCACACCGGGTTACAGCAACAGCAGATGGGTATCTACCACAAGCACGTCCTTCCCAGGATAACGCACTTTCTGTGCGGCCTGAAACCGGCCATGAAACAACGCGCAACAGTGGTACCACTGGCCACCGGCCGGGTACTGGAAATCGGTATCGGCACAGGGCTCAACCTGCCTTTCTATTCACCGGACAAAGTAAAACATCTCTGGGGGCTGGATCCCTCCAGAGAGATGTGGAATCTGGCGAAAGATAACCGCGAACCCGTTGACTTCGGCATGGAATTCATCCAGGCATCCGCATGCGACATACCACTGGCAAACAACAGCGCGGACACCGTACTGATCACCTATGCCCTCTGCAGTATTCCTGAAGTCGCCCTGGCCCTGGAAGAGACTCGCCGGGTACTCAAACGTGACGGACAATTGATATTCTGCGAGCATGGTGCTGCGCCCGACCACAGTGTGCGTCGCCGGCAGGACCGGATGAACCCGCTCTGGACCCGGCTGGGCGGTGGTTGCAACCTGAACCGGGAGATACCGTTGCTGCTGGAACAGGGTGGCTTCCGTATCAACCAGCTGGACACCAGGTACATCCCGGGATGGAAGCCGGCCTGTTTCAATTACCGGGGTACCGCCAGAACGTATTGATAGCTTGACTCGCTCCCTCGAGGAAACCTTGGAATCACTTGCTCTTTACCACAAAAAACGGCTTCCCATAAAACATGGGAAGCCGGTACGGGGTAAAAATATAGTCGGTGTGACTGACTACTTGCGTTTTCCTTTTCTGACAGTGATGGTGATGGAGCCAGTGGCCTGCATGCCCATATCGTCAGTGACAGTCAGAGTTACCGGATAGGTGCCAGGAGTGGCAAATGTATGCTCCAGCGGACCTGGATCAGTACTGAAACTTCCATCCATAAAATCCCAGGCATGATCAGTAATGGTTCCATCGGGATCATAGGAACCTGATGAAAAGCTCACCCTCAGAGGTGCCTTGCCTGAAGTCACATCTGCACTAACAACAGCCACAGGCACCTGGTTTTGTACAGGTGGCGATGCTGATATCGTGCCAGTACTCAGGACAAATCCATGCGACGCGCCATTCAGTGTACCAGTACCAACAATATCACCATAATCATTAATAGCAGTGGCAGACGTCAGAACCCAACCCTCAGCTAACATCGTTTCATGAAGGTCGGTTATTGCACCCGCGCCGTCCCAGATAACAGCATGATTTCCAGCAGCGGATTCAGAGTAACCGACGACCTCGTTGTGCTCATTAATATCAGAAGCGTGACTGTGTAAACCTCCTTCCAGAACCGGCAGAACAGTCAAATTGTCTGTGGGCGCACTGTAGTCATAAACAAACGCACGCGAATAAATAACGGGGGTTACCCTTGTATTGTTTGCGGTAGTGCCGGCAATCATATTGTTGTCATTGATATCAACAGCACGCCCTCCGTAGGTAGGCAGATAAACGACATCGGCAAGATCATTCACGGTTACATTTGGGTCAATCAAAATGGCTGCTGACCCCGCCAATCCGTAACGATATTTATAACCAACCGTATAACCCCCGGTATTAATACCGTTCAGGATAAACCTGTCCGCATAGACATCTTCACGTGTTCCGCGTGGGTATAACTGCGCAATATCGTAGACATCCCACTTGTTGCCATTAAATATGGCGGGATTGTAAGGCAGTGATCTTGGCTGAAGCCGGTTTATTCCCACTTCATATCCTGCTACCTCACCCGCCTGGTTAATCCCGAAAGCACCGTGGTCACTCCATTGACGAGCACCAATAAAAGCACCGTCAATCGTACTACCGGCAACCAGCCCGGCATCATTCACTGCATTGGCACTGGTTCCACCCTTGATAAGCTCAATGCCGCTGCCTGAAGACCAGCCAAATGCAGTGGCTGGATACTGATCCGTATTACTGGAACCAACAACGACACCCATATTATTAATGGCCCTGGGCTCCACATTTGCACCAAGATCGATCAACTCGTATGCCAGCGCCGGTGAATTCGCCATTACGCCCAAAAGCGCCGCAGGAAGTAAAAATTTGAAAAAGCCGTATCGGATATACCTGTTCATCATTATTACCCTTAAGTAAAAAGAAACTATAAGCGGCATACGATA
>Ga0209633_10004128_pt1 | contig 13138 bp, 9 predicted proteins | sample Cruoilmetagenom1_FD_187290 | JGI IMG/M metagenome (GOLD analysis project Ga0209633, IMG submission 187290) | Oil polluted marine microbial communities from Coal Oil Point, Santa Barbara, California, USA - Sample 1 (SPAdes) (version 2) | ecosystem: Environmental > Aquatic > Marine > Oil seeps ... | reverse complement strand
AGCGCCATGCAAATTGCCATCGAGATAATGAAGCAGGCTTCTGAACCCGGCGATCTTGCAGAGAGTGCCAACCGCTTTGAACGCATTGCCAAGGCAGAAAAAAGCCTTTGGATGCCCTATTATTATGCCTCCTATTCCCTGGTTTCCATGAGTTACGATGAGAGCGATGGCGCGCAGAGAGATTTGATTCTGGACAGGGCCCAGGACTTGCTTGACCGGGCGCTGGAACTGGAACCCAAAGAGTCAGAGCTCCATGTCCTGCAGTCCTTCCTCTATCCCTCACGGATAATTGTTGATCCCATGGGCAGAGGTATGACCTACATTGATCTTATATTCACATCGCTGGAGAAGGCCAAAAGCCTGAATCCTGAAAATCCACGCAGCTACTTCCTGGAAGGGATCAATAAGCTGAACCTCCCCCCCTCCTTTGGAGGAGGAGCCGAGGTAGCCAAACCGATTCTGGAGGAGGCCCTGATAAAGTTTGAAGCCTTCACAAACCTGGATCCTCTCTGGCCCGGCTGGGGAGAAGAGACTACCAGGGCTGAACTGGAAAAGCTATAATAAATTAAGATCAATTAAGTATCTTGTGTTACCCTTGACAAGCATCGTATGACTGGAAAAAAGGTATACAAAACTATTTTGATCCTGCTCAGGGACCTGCTGATTCTGATACTTATTGGTAATATTCTCAATATTTTCACCATTGAGAAGGAGCTATGGTCCCTGCAAACCGTACTTCGCAACTGCATGTTTTCTGTGGTCATTGGTTACCCTGCCTGGAAAGGGATGACCTGGATCATGCTGGTCCTGGAACGACGTATCCCCTGGTTAAAAGCGCCTATAAAGCGTTTGGTATACCAGATTGCAGCCCTGTCAATCTTTTTCGGATTGCTCATATTTATTAGCTTCTATTTATGGGCCAAACTGGCACAGGGAATTAGCCTTGATTTGATAATGGACGAGGCACTACCAAGTCTGAAGGTAGCCTTCATATTTATGTTTCTTTCAATACTGTTGGGAAATACGGTACTATTCTTTAAGAATTGGAAAGCAGCCACCATTCAGCAGGAAGAGCTAAAAAGGGCTCACCTGGCATTGCAATATCAAAATCTGAAGGACCAGGTAAGGCCCCACTTCCTCTTTAACAGTCTCAGTTCACTGGCCACCCTTATCAATACCGATGCAGAAAAAGCCACCCTCTTTGTGCACAAACTATCGGATGTGTACCGTTATGTGCTGGAGCAGCGTGAAAATGAGCTTGTCCCCCTGAAAGATGATCTGAAATTCATGGAGAATTATATATTCCTGCAGAAGATCCGTTTTGGTGATAACCTGAAGGTAGAAAGCTCCCTGGATCTGGATCCGAATCGAATGGTCATCCCGCTTTCTCTTCAGATGCTGGTGGAGAATGCCATCAAGCACAATGAAATCTCCCAAGAGCATCCATTGGTGATCTCAATTAGCTCAACAGGAAACAGCCAGGTGATTGTTAAGAACAACCTGCAGCGACGGGAGGTCTCGGAGCCATCATTGGGAACAGGACTGGAAAACCTGAGAAAACAGATAGCCTGGTTCTCGGATGATCCCTTACTGATTCACGCAGAAACTGATGCTTTTATTGTTAGAATGCCAAGCTTTAGTAGTAAAACACCCGTGTAATGAATGTAGTGATTATTGAAGATGAACACCTGACTGCAGAACGGATCGTCACCCTTCTCCGACAGATCGATCCGGGAATCGAGGTTATCTCCATCATCGATTCTGTAAAGCGATCAGTGGAATGGTTTAACTCCAATCCGAAACCTGACCTTGTCTTTATGGATATCCAGCTGGCTGACGGACTCTCTTTTGATATTTTCGACATCGTAAAAATCGAGGCCCCGGTTATTTTTATCACAGCCTTCCAGGAGTATGCCATCAAAGCTTTCAAGGTGAATAGTGTGGATTACCTGCTAAAGCCCGTCTCGGAGGAGGATCTGCAGGCCGCTTTGACTAAATACAGGCGTTACTTCAATAAGGAGCTGACAATACCCTCCATTGGCGGAGATCTTTTGCAGAATATCAGGGAGATGATAAGCAGGCCACATAAATCACGATTTATGATCAGGGTAGGTGATCATATTAAGACGGTCGATGTTGAAAATATCCTTTACTTCTATAGCCTGCAAAAGGGAACCTACCTCCACTCTTCTGATAAACATAATTACGTAGTTGATTATACACTGGGTGCGCTGGAAGAGATACTGGACCCCCTCCTCTTCCACCGCATTAACCGGAGGTACCTGACCACTCATAAAGCCATAAGAGACGTGATCACCCTCTCCTCCAACAAACTTAAAGTAATTCTGGAGCACTCGGACGATGACGCTATATATATCAGCAGAGAACGCTTAGCAAGCTTTAAGGAATGGCTCGATAACTAAGGCTTACCCTTCACTTCGTACATTTATTGAATGAATAAAAAGAATGACTATTTTCAGGGTATGAAAATAGCTCATCTTTTAAGGAATCGTGCACTCCTATTCCTGGGGGTGCTGGTACTATTCACTTGTGGATGCGAAAAAGAAGCGGTCCATCCACCCAATATTCTGTTTGCCATTGCCGATGACTGGGGATGGCCCCATGCAGGATCCTATGGCGACCCTGTGGTAAAGACACCTGCCTTTGACCGATTGGCGATGGAGGGAGTTCTCTTTAACCATGCCTATATCTCTTCGCCTTCATGCACCCCATCCAGGAACGCCATCCTCACCGGGCAGTACCACTGGAGACTGGGTCCCGGGGCAAATCTCTGGAGTACTCTTGATCCCAGTACACCGGTCTATCCCCTTTTACTGGAGGATGCAGGATATAAGATCGGACGCTTTCGGAAAAGCTGGGGACCCGGCGATATCAGCAACTGGGACAGGCACCCGGCGGGACATAATTATACCGATAAAGGATTTGCTGCATTTATGGAAGAGCGCCAGGATGACCAGCCCTTTTGTTTTTTCCTGGGCACTTCGGATCCGCACAGACCCTACGACATGGGAAGCGGGGCCCGGAGTGGTATAGACCTGGAAAAGATCAATCTTTTTGAATGCTTTCCCGATAATGAAATTGTGCGAGGTGATGTGGCCGATTACTACTACGAGGTACAACGCTTTGACACCCTGGTGGCCAGCGTTATTAAAATCCTTGAAGAGCATGGAGAGCTGGAAAATACCATTATCGTGATGACTGGCGATCATGGAATGCCCTTCCCCCGTTGCAAGTCCAATAACTACGATTCCGGAGCAAGAATTCCCTTTGCCGTGCGATGGGGATCTGGCATAAAAAAGCCCGGTCGCGTGCTGGATGATTTTATCAGTACTACAGACCTGGCCCCCACTTTTCTGGAGCTGGCAGGAGTAAAAATACCAGAAGTAATGACCGGACAGAGTTTTGCCGCTCTACTGAAAAATACAGACGAAGGCTTTGTGGACAAAGAGAACCGCAGCTATGTCCTGCATGGAAAAGAGAGGCATGTACCCGGACAGGAAGAGGATATGGGAGGCTACCCGGTTCGAGCCATACGCACCCATGAATACCTCTACATAAGGAACTTTAAGGAAGAGCGCTGGCCATCGGGGACCCCAAATTATAAAAAAGCCGCCATACCTTACTGCTGGCTGGGCGACTGCGATAATGGCCCCACAAAAAGCTATATGGTTGAGAACCAGGAAAAGGATCAGCAGCACAAGAAGCTCTATAATCTGGCTTTCGGAAAAAGGCCAGGCGAGGAGCTGTATGACTGCAAAAAGGATCCGGAACAACTGGTGAACGTGGCCGGTGATCCGGCCTACGCTGAGATCAAAGAGAAACTTTCTGCACAATTAATGGAACAGTTGCTGGCCACAGGCGATCCCAGAGTCACCGGAGGAGGAGATGAATTTGATGTGGTACCTTACCTGGGACATGGTCCAAGACACCCAAGCTATAAACCAGAGAACTAATCTGATTAGATTACACGTAGAACATCCTCCAGGGTAATTATCTGGCCAGGGGTGGTTAGAATGGAGGCCTCACTGGACTCAAACTTCAATTCCAGTGTATTGCCCAGTTTTGACAGAATCTGCACTTCAGTCAGCTTACCATGGTGCCATGCCATATCGACCTGGAATCCTCCGCGGGCCATCAGTCCGCTTACCCTGCCATTTTTCCATTCATCAGGAAGGGTGGGAAGCAGCTCTATATACCCGGCATGGGACTGGAGTAACATCTCTGCAATCCCGGCAGTCCCCCCGAAATTCCCATCTATCTGAAAGGGAGGATGATTGTCAAAGAGGTTGGGGTGTGTCGATTTTTCAAAAAGCTTCTGAACATGGTAATGGGCCTGTTTAGCATCCTTGAGACGGGCATAGAAGTTGATTATCCAGGCCCTGCTCCAGCCGGTATGTCCACCCCCGTGTTGCAGGCGATAGTCAAGCACTTTCTCAGCAGCCTCCATATACTCCGGACTATCGGCCCAGTTATACTGTGGTGAAGGATAGAGACCGTAGAGATGAGACATGTGCCTGTGTCCGGGGTCAAGTTCTACCAGGCCCTCTTCGGACCATTCCAGTATCCTGCCGTCGCTGCCAATCTCCACAGGAGCCAGCTGGTCCAGCTGTACTTCTAATAAATCCCTGAATTCAGCATCCCTGTCCAATAGCCTGCTGGCTTCGATCACCGATGTGAAAAGGTGCCAGACAATCTGCAGGTCCATGGCCGGACCCATAGTAATAGCAGCTGTATCGCCTGCGGGTGTAACAAATCTGTTTTCAGGTGAAATTGAGGGCCCGGTAACCAGCTTTCCTGTTCCGGGGTGCTCCACCAGGAAATCGGACATAAAGAGGGCCGCTTCCCGCATTACATCGTAACCATAGTTTCGCAGAAAGGCTGTATCGCCATTGAATAAGAAATGCTCCCATATATGGGTGGCCGACCAGGCTGCCCCCATGGGCCACATGCCCCAGCTGGGCGAACCAAAGAGCTGGGTCTGGTGCCAGACATCGGTTGTATGATGGGCCACAAATCCCCTGCTGTTATAAGTTACCCGGGCTGTCTCCCTTCCATTTTCCCTCAGCTCCCCCAGGAACTTAAGATAGGGAAGATGACACTCAGACAGATTGGTGATCTCAGCCGGCCAGTAATTCATCTGCAGGTTGATATTGATATGGTAGTCAGAATTCCAGGGTGGCTCCAGATGCTCATTCCAGATTCCTTGAAGATTGGCTGGCAGATTGTCCTGTCGTGAGCTGCTGATCAGCAAATATCGGCCATAATTAAAATAAAGTGCTGCCAGTCCCGGATCATTCCTCCCTTTCGAAACCAGCTCCAAGCGCTCATTGGTTGGCCTATTCCAGAAACGAGACGATCCCAGGTCCAGCGAAACCCTGTTGAACAGACTCTGGTATTCATTTATATGTTCTCTTAATACCCGGGCGTAATTGCATTTCATGGTCTGATACATACACTGCTCGCACTCCTCCCACTGGGCTTCACCAAAATAGTCTGTGGCCGCAAATAACCTGATTTCAAGGTCGCTGGCCCCATGAACCTCCAGTCCAAAGCCGGTGGAATGGATGTGTCCGTCCTTGAGGAGTACCTTCAGACGTGCTTCGAATAGTACACCCTGACCATTCTCCACATGCTGTTTCATAATGATCATATCGTCCTTGTACATGACCACCTCTCCTTCTCCCGGCCTTGAGAGTTGGATTGTACAGTCGATCTTGCCCCCTTTACTGGCCTTCTCCTTGTAAACAATAACTTTACCCACTGCCGAAGAAAATATCTCACGATGGTAATCCACTCCGCCCTTGGTATAGTCTACCTTTACCATAGCACTATCCAGTAGAAGTACTCTTTTGTATGCTGAAACTTCAGAGGTATCTGTGTAAGTGATGCTAAGATCTCCCAGTGTCTGATAAGCATTGGTTCCGGTGCGAAGTCTATCCTGCAGAAGCTCCTTTACGGCCAGCTCCTGAGCTTCCTTGTACTTTCCATTAAACAGCAACTCTCTGACGGCAGGAATAGCTTCGCTTCCATCGGCATTTTCATAAGCTCCCTTTCTGCACCAGAGAGACTCTTCATTCAACTGGATACGCTCCACATCCGTTCGACCGAAAACCATGGCTCCCAGTCTTCCATTCCCAATGGGAAGTGCCTCTTCCCATGTTTCAGCGGGTTCATTATACCACAGGCTGGTCTCAGGCCCCGAAGGTATTACTGGCTCCTCAGTTGAACAGGAAGAGAAAAGTGCCGGTAAAAAAATTCCGGTCAATAGAACTAATTTTAGAAATGATCTATCCATGGCAGCTTCAGAATTATGGAGGAGTGTGCTGGCAAGATAATGCTCTTTTGGGAAATAACCCATCATTCTTCAAAGAATAGAAGGTTTCTGAATAGCAAGCCAAACGCCTGTATTTTAGGACCTAAGCACTTCTCCGCAGCTCTCCTGGGGTAGAATTCTGATTAAGTTTAGAAGCAGAATGTTACATTTGGGAAAGAAAAACAGTCGGGTAATATGATTCAATCTCCTGTCAGGTTCATTCCAGTGCCGGCACTTATGGTACGGAAGAGAAATTTTGAAGTTATTGAAGGGAATAGTCCTGCAGCTAAGGTACTAGGAATAAAACTGGAAGATCTCCCTGGCATAAACGGGGCCACTTTTTTCCCGGGAACACTTCTTGAACCAGGAGAATTTGAAGGAATTCACCTTCAAACTTCCGGTGAGCACCCCTGCATAGTCGATATGGCAGTGAACTCCTTTGAGGAAGGCGAGCTGTCCTCCTACATTATCACCTTCAAAGAAAGGCTGTACCAGATACAGGACCTGTTGGAGGGCTCCCTGGAAGGTATCATGATCACAGATAAGAAGCTAAATATTCTGGATGTGAATCCAGCATTTTGTTCCATCACTGAACTAAGCCGCGAAGAAGTAGTCGGAAGCAATGGTTTTGAACTGATTAAAAGATTTGTCTTCCCCCCTGCTTTAAGCACCGTTACCAAAGCTTTAAAAAAGATAGCTTCCGGGCAGGCAGTAAGTCCCTTTGAAATTGAATATAAGGAGACGGCGCTTGCCCTATCTACCAATATCCGGAAGGATTCAAAATCCAATATTATCTTTTTCAGAGACCTCTCAAAGGAGAAATTTGGACAACGAGCACTGCTGGAAAGTGAAGAAAAATTTAAGTTCTTTGCAGAATCCACATTTGAAGGCATTGTGGTGCACAACAGGGGCATCGTCCTGGATGCCAATGATTCTTTTCTCAAAATGACCGGCTATTCCCATGTGGAAGCCATTGGTAAAAACTTGGTGGACTATGTTCCCAAAGCCAGTGACAGAGCAAAAGTTTTAGCCAAAATGCTGAATACAAGATCAAAACCCTACCATATTACTGCCAAAAAAAAGGATGGGAGCATATTTATTATTGAAATCGAATCGAAGGATGTAAAGTACCAGGGAAAGAAAGTACGCATCTCAGCCGTCAGGGACGTCACCAGGCAGATTACACTGCAGGAGCAATTGAAAGAAAGTGAGGAAAGATACAGAACTGTATTTGAGAAAACGGGTACGGCAACAGTTATCATTGATAAAGATCGGACAGTTTCACTGGCCAATTCAAGATTTTCCAAACTGGTTGGATATTCTGAAAAGGAGATCGAGAACAGAATGAAATGGACTGATTTTGTTTTCCATGAAGACATTCAGAATATGGTTCACTCGCATGAATTGCGCAGAGACCATCCTGAGAAAGCTCCAAAGGAGTATGAATTCAGGCTGGTAGATCGACACAAAAAAATAAAATACATCAGTCTTGTGGTAGACATCATACCCGGTACTCAACAGAGCATAGCATCGCTTATTGACATTACAGACAGGAAGAAAACAGAGGTCAAGATCCAGGAAAGTGAAGCCAGTCTCAGGAAAGCGCAATCCATAGCTAAACTGGGAAGCTGGAGCTTTAACATGAATACCCGGGTGGTGGACGGATCCAAGGAAGCTCAAAAGATTTACGGATTGTCTGAACCCTTCGTTAATATGGATATGATAGAGGATATCCCCCTTCCAGAATACAGGGAAAAACTCAACGAGGCCTTGCTTGACCTGATAGAAGGAAAAAGCAAATATGATGTTGAATTCAAACTTGAAAATCAAACTTCAGGAGAGATCATTGATGTTCGCTCCATTGCTGAATTTAATCCTGAGGATAACATCGTGACAGGAGTCATTCAGGATGTAACCAGGATGAAAGAGGCTGAATCTCTGATTCATCAAAGTGAGCAATATTTAAAAAGTATATTCCGTGCAGCACCCGTGGGAATTGGAGTGGTGGTTAATCGTCATATTACGGGGGTAAACGAGAAATTCTGCGAGCTCACCGGCTACAGTGAGGAGGAACTACTTAAGCAGTCCTCCAGGATGCTTTATCATTCTGATAGTGATTATGAATACGTGGGAAAGGTGAAATACAGGGATATCAAGTCAAATGGTACAGGCACCATTGAGACAGTCATCAAATGCAAAGACGGCAGTTCAAAGGATATTCTGCTTAGCTCAACTGCCATGGATCTGGAAGACCTGCAAAAAGGTATCACCTTTACTGCCCTGGATATCACTGAAAGAAAAAGAGCAGAGCAGAATATGCTTTCCAAAAACCGGGAACTACGATTTGCTAAAGATCAGGCAGAAGAGAGCGACCGCCTGAAAACGGCCTTCCTGGCAAACATGAGTCACGAAATCAGAACACCCATGAATGGAATTCTTGGTTTCACAAACCTGCTTGCGAATTCCTCTCTTTCTGAAGAGTCGATGCAAAGTTATATTGATATCATCAATAAGAGTGGAGAACGCTTACTGGGAACTGTAAATGATCTGATCGATATTTCGAAGCTGGAAACAGGGCAGGTGAATATTGTAATTGAAAACACTGTTATCAATGATCTGCTTGACAGCCTCTATCACTTTTTCAAGCAGGAGGCCAGTGAGAAAGGACTTCAGCTTATTTGCAACAAGGGAATCTCAGACAAAAATCTGATCATTCGAACCGATGAACAGAAACTTAATTCAGTACTGACAAATCTGATAAAGAATGCCATTAAATATACACGGAAGGGTTCTGTGGAATTTGGCTATGCACTGATTTCAAAAGACAAGAGTAAAATGCTTGAATTCTATATTAAGGATAGCGGCATAGGCGTCCCGGAAGATCGGCAAGAGGCAGTTTTCAATCGATTTGAACAGGCAGATATTGATGACCGGAATGCATATGAAGGATCTGGTCTGGGCCTGGCCATTGCAAAAAATCTGGTAGAAATGCTGGGTGGAGAGATACGGATGGAATCTGCGGTTGGAAAAGGATCCACCTTCCTTTTCACTCTTCCATACGTAGTATCAGAATTGAAGGAAACCATTAACATTGAAGCAAAGCCTGTGAAGACTGGTTTAAACTTGCCAGGCAAGCTTAAAATACTGATAGCCGAAGATGATATAGCCTCCTTTTTACATCTTTCCATTATAACAAAAGAACTGACCAGGAAGATGATACATGTCACCTCTGGAAAAGAAGCCGTGGAAGCCTGTAGGGACAATCCTGATATCGACCTGGTAATGATGGACATCAAGATGCCTCATATGAATGGCCTTGAAGCAACCCGGAAAATCAGGGAATTCAATCCGTCTGTACCCATAATCGCACAAACGGCATATGCTTTAAGTGGCGATCGGGAAAAAGCTATTGAAGCGGGATGCAACGATTACCTGAGCAAACCTATAATCATTGGTGAATTAATGCAAATTCTGGCTAATCAACTCCGGCCATCATAATCATTTCCATTCTCTGGCTTTAAAGGCCACTTCACAGCTAGACCATCACGTGTAGAACGGTAAATAGCCGTAAAGATCTCCACAGTAACCCGGCCGTCTTCTCCGGTAATCAGGGGCTTTCTCTCCTTCATGATGGCCTGTAGGAAATCTTCAATGTTACGCTCATGGAAATAGTCCATCTGGTTTGGAAGATTGTTGAAGAAATCCGAGTCCTCCTTCACCCACTGCTGCAGCATCTCTACCTCCCCTGGAACTGTCCAGAGATCATTTACCGGCGGCTCAAGTATTTCAGACATCCCTGCCACAAACATGGCTCCTCCATCTGTCTGCACGCCCACAGAGGCACCGTTCTCACCGTGCACATGCACCTTTCCGTAAATTCCAGGTTTCTGTGAATTGGAAACAATGATATTGGCCACTGCTCCACTCTTAAATTTCAATATGGCATTGGCAGTATCTTCAACCTCTATATAGGGGTGGTTCAGGTTGGACCACTGACCGTACAACTCATCTATTTCCCCCATAAACCACTGGATCATATCCAGTTGATGGGGAGCCTGGTTCACCAGAACACCACCGCCCTCCCCTTTCCAGGTTCCCCTCCAGGGATCACTTTCATAATAGGACCTATCGCGCCATCCCAGCATATTCACTGTTCCAAAAACGGGTTTCCCGATCTTGCCTGCATCAATTGCATTTTTGACCCGCATGGCAGGAAGATACCAGCGTCGCTGACAGACTACTCCAATTTGCTTACCACAATGCCTGGAGGTTTCAATCATGGCATCACAGTCCTCCAGTGAGGAAGCAAGTGGTTTCTCAACCAGTACGTGGGCCCCCGCTTCAAGTGCTGCAATAGTTGGTTCACGGTGATTGGGATGGGGCGTACAGATAATCACCACATCAATGTGTTCCTTTGCTACCATCTCGGCAACATCTGTGTATGCTCTAATCCCGTACCTGGCTGCATAGCTTTCTGATTTCTCCATACTTCTTCCACACACGGCAGTAAAGCAGGATTCTTTCAGGTTTACCAGGGCCCTGGCATGCATATCTGTTACTTTTCCAACACCTACCAGCGCAGTCTTTAATTGATCCCTCATGTGAGTCAGGGTTTTAATACGATTTTAATCAGGCCGGGCTCTTTGTTATATAGCCTTTTAAACCACTCAGCCCCTTCTGAGAGGGGCGCTTCAGCACTAAGAATGGCATCTATATTAACATCTTTCCGTGCTATCATATCCAGCACAGCCGGATACTCCCCACAGATGGCACAGCTTCCCTGTAGCCTGATCTGCTGTGTAACCACCTCCTGCAAAGGAATCTCTGCAACTGGTGCCAGATTCCCGACAAGAGTTACTGTAGCTCCTCTTCGAACCAGATCAATGGTAGTTTTTACCGTATCACTGATCCCAACTACCTCAAAAGCCACATCGGCTCCCCGTCCTTCCGTAAGGGCCTCCACCTCTTTTCGAATATCATTCTTCCTGGCATTAAATCCCACATCGGCACCCAGCTCCATGGCCAACCTCAACTTTTCATCCTCCAGGTCGATGGCAATAATCTTTCCACAACCCCTGGACCTGAGGACCTGGATTACAAATAGGCCTATCATTCCGCATCCCACCACAACTGCGGTATCGTTCCATTCCAAAGGGCTCAGCTCTACTGCATGAGCTGCCACTGCCACCGGCTCAACCATGGAGGCCTGGGTGAAAGTTACTTCATCAGGAATCCTGTAGAGGATATGCTGAGGTACATTCACATACTCTGCAAATGCACCATGCCGCCGGTACTCCCCCGGGGATACACCCAGCACCATCCGTCCATCACTAAGATTATACATACCATTGCGGGTATACCAGTCGTCCAACTTATAGATGGTTGAGTCGAAGGTTACACGATCACCCTCTTTCCATTCCTTCACATCTAAGCCAAGTTCCTTAATTGTACCTGCGGCTTCATGACCCATCACAAGGGGTGGAATTCTTCGTCCGGAACTCCCATCCATCCCATGCACATCCGAGCCACAGATCCCCACAGCTTCTACCTTGATCAACACCTCATCATCTGCCACAATCGGGTCGGGAAAGTCTTTATAAACCAGTTTATTATATGCTTCTAGTACCAGTGCTTTCATATGTCTCCGCTAAGGGTAAACAGTAAATATACACAATCGTCTTACGAATTTGTTATCCCCCTCATTTATGCATACATTATGCCTCCCAAACCAATGCAGGCTATATAAGATGAAAGCAAGAAGAAAATTTATAAGAAAACTGGGGGGAATTGCGGCCTTGTTGACTCTGGGTTCTGTTGCCCGAGCAAATATCAGAAGTAGTTCTGAGGAAGCTGACGGGATAAGCAAGGAGCTGGAGGGAGGTTTTTTCCATGTGGTCTACTTCTGGCTTGTAGATGACTCAGCAGAAGTGAAGGAGAAGTTTTTAAAGGAGCTGAATAGTTTTGTCAATGAGGTGGATGAAATTAAAAAGGTTCATATTGGACCACCCGCAGATACAGACCGGGATGTGATTGACAACACTTACTCTTTCAATCTGCTACTTACCTTTGATTCAAAAAAGGAACACGACATTTACCAGGAACATCCGGCCCACAAGAAGTTCATTGAAAATGCATCTTCCCTGTGGAAAAAGGTACTGGTCTATGATAGTATAAAATGATTTGAATCGTTTATAATATTTACCCTGAATCCCATGAAAAAACTAAGCCTGATTCTATTAATCGCCGTAATGGCAATGATAAGTTTCTCAACTATGGCACAAAATGAATTTTCCAGTGGTCTCATCGGTGTTGGTGTGGTCACAAAAGACATCCATAAATCTCTTGATTTCTATCTCAATGTGATTGGTATGACCAAGGTGGGTGAGTTTGATGTGGACGAAAACTTCGGAAAAATATCCGGACTTACAAAAGGTCTTGCCTTCCATGTGGATGTGCTGAAATTGCAGGATAGTCCGGAAGCAAACATGTGGAAACTGATGAGTTTCAAAAAAGAAGGATCACACCCCATGCCCAAATACATAGAAGACGATACGGGCATGCAATATATCACCATTAATGTGAATAGCCTGGAGCCCTTCCTGAAACGGATCAAACAGCACGGAGTGAAGCTAATGGGAGATACCCCGGTCCCACTTGGTGAAACTGATCATTTTATCCTGGTCCAGGATCCCGATGGCACAATCATTGAACTGATCGGGCCCTTGAAATAGGGCTTCGATAAATCGCCGTAATTGACAAAAAATAATAAATACCATGAGAGCCTTAAAACTATTTGCTTTACTG
>Ga0209633_10004127_pt1 | contig 13140 bp, 14 predicted proteins | sample Cruoilmetagenom1_FD_187290 | JGI IMG/M metagenome (GOLD analysis project Ga0209633, IMG submission 187290) | Oil polluted marine microbial communities from Coal Oil Point, Santa Barbara, California, USA - Sample 1 (SPAdes) (version 2) | ecosystem: Environmental > Aquatic > Marine > Oil seeps ... | reverse complement strand
CTTTATCTAAATAATATCTAGCTCTTGCTAAAGCTAAAATTGTAGGTACTGAAATATTATTTCTAAATATTAATGGTGCAGCACCAGTTCCGCCACCTCTTCCATCCAGAATTATATAATCTGCACTTGCATCTAATGCAAATTGAATATCATCTTCAATATGATTTGCTGATAATTTAAAACCTATTGGAATTCCGCCAGAAATTTCACGAACCTTATCTGCAAACTTTTTATAGTCTTCTGTGGTGTGTAAATCATCAAAAGTAGGTGGTGAAACTGCTGGTGTTCCTTCTTTCAAATTTCTAACCTTTGCAATTTTTCCAATTACTTTGTTTCCAGAAAGGTGACCACCTGTTCCTGTTTTTGCTCCTTGACCTCCTTTAAAATGAAAAGCCTGAACTTTTTTTAGTTTTTCCCAGTCAAAACCAAATTTTGCCGAAGCATATTCATAAAAATATTTAGAATTTGCTTGTTGCTCTTCATCAAGCATTCCGCCTTCTCCAGAACAAATTCCTGTTCCTGCAAGTTCAGCGCCTTTTGAAAGGGATATTTTTGCTTCTTCAGACAACGCACCAAAACTCATATCAGATACAAACAAAGGGATATCTAATTTTAATGGCTTTTCAGCATTAGGTCCAATTATTAATTCAGAGCCAACAGCAACATCTTCCATTAAAGGTTTAGTTGCCATTTGAGCCGCTAAAATCTGAATATCTTTCCATTGTGGAAGTTCGGTTAGCGGAACTCCCATTGCACCCATTTCTCCATGATGTCCAGTTTTAGATAAACCATCTTTAGCCAATGCTTTTATGTAAGCTAATGTTGGCTCTTCTTTTGTAGAACTTCCGTTTGTTGGTACTGATGCAGTATCAGTTGAAGAAGATTCCTCTTTTAAGGTTGCGTGTGTACCATCACAATAAGGTGCGTTTTTTGAATGTTTACACATACATAAATAGGCATCTCCAGTTTCTTCGGCTTCAAATTTTACAGGTGTAATATCTGTTGTTCTGTGAGAGCCATCACAATATGGTTGGTTATTACTTAATCCGCAAGCGCACCAATATTGTTCGTCTCCTTTTGTTAGCTCTACTTTTATTGGTTTTCTGTCTGCTATTTTAGGTTTTGACATATCTTTTATTATTAGTTGTACAATATTAGTACTTTAATTACATTTGTACAAGTACTCACCAAAAGGTAAGTGTATGGAAAACAAAAAAGAGTTTATAAATTGTCCTTTAAGAAGAGCATTAAGCGCTTTAGGTGGTAAGTGGAATTTAATTATTATAAAAATAATTGGAACTGGTGAATTACGTTTTGGGCAAATAAAAAAAGAGATTCCAGATGTCTCTGAAAAAGTCCTTATTGAAAAGCTTAAAGTTTTGATTTCTTACGATATAGTTGTTAGAAAAGATTTTAAAGAAGTGCCTCCAAAGGTTAGTTATCGTCTTTCAGAAAAAGAAATAAAAGCTTTGAAAATCGTTAATGAAATCGAATTGTTTGGAAGTTTTTTAAAAGTTCCTTCTTAATTGTTTACAACGGGAGTTTACGCAATAACCCCTAAATTTACTATTTTAATTAATTTAACCGTCTGATTATCAATATTAATAAACTTAAAATATTGAGTTTTTGCGTAGTCTGACGGTCTTGTGTATGAAACGTAGCGTGTAAAAAGACGCTGACTTTTCGGATAAACACAGAGCCGAGTTTTTATATTCTGTTTTTACTTTTTATATTTTAAAAGCCAAATTTAAAAATTTGGCGGTCTTTGCAAATAAGCACAATCCTTTCGATTTAGCATTTATTAGCTATGTTTTATACACGTTGGCATTTCGTTATTTTTCTCAAATTCAACTTTTTATTTCAACGTTTTCTAATTTTAGTGCTCGAATAAAATAGAAACTTAAAGAAAAAAGCCATAAAGTTAAACCAAAATACAGAAGCCTTTGAATCAAACCAAAATAATTGCCTACAAAAACTGGAATTGAAGGTCTACTTATTAGTAAAATTGTAGAGGTAATCATAAGTATCAAACTAATGACTGATAATAATCGAAGGCTTTTTAAATTATTGTTTTTCCATAAAATACTTGCCAATAAAGGACCAAATATTGTTACAAGAATTATATTTATAAAAATTGAATTAAGGTTGTTTGGAAAAGGAAAAAATGAAGAACCAGCCATTGAAAAACTAATAATGACAATAGGTAATATAGGTAAGAAATTCAGATTCATTTTGTTACAACTATAATACAAACTATATAGAAATGGAATTAAAAGTAATGCTATAATAAATTTTACACTGGACATAAAGGTTCCAGAAACACTATAAAAAGAATCTAATATGGTTATTCCGTCTCTTGTATAAATATATTCAGAAGATAACAAACCTGAAATAAAAAGTCCAAACCAAAATAGTATTGAAATTATGAATCCTAAATAAAGAAATTTCTCAGTATTTAAATAGGTTTTTAATTTTAATTTAAGAATTAAAAACAATAGTAATCCGATACCACAAATTAAAACTGCTTGTAAATTTCTATTCATTGACACAGCAAAAGGTTTATTGTAATAAATTTTTAACACATTGTCCAGTATGTGTTCTTTTCTAATTACTATACCGTTAGTTGCATAAGCAATTGTTAAGTTATCTTTAGGGTAATAAAATAAACTCGATTCTGATATAGAACCTCCTGTATGACCGAAACCTTCTTTATTTTCAAATTGTGTTTTCATTAATCCAAGACCATAAAATTCATTTTTTGGTATCATTTTATCTAAACTGTTTTTTGAAATAAGTTGGCCAGAAAATAATGCTTCAATAAATTTTACCATGTCTGTTGTTGTAGAAACGATTCCGCCAGCACCTGCAGGAATAAGACCGCTGAACTCTCCTTCATCTACATTTGTCCAATGTCCACTGAATTGATACGTATATGCCTTATTCATTACACTATCTAATGCTCCCACGCCGAAATAAGTATCAGTCATTTCAAGTTTTGATGTAATTCTATTTGTAAGTGATGTTTGGTATAAATTACCATCTATGTTTTCAATAATATAACCCAGTAATAGGTAGTTAGAATTACTATATCTAAAATCCATTGTAGGTTGAAAATCTGGTTGATATTCGGCTATGTTATTAATCATAAACTCATGAGTTAAAGGCTCGTCAATATAGGTGTCCCAATCTTCACTAGTATCGTTTTGAATAAAATCATGAATTCCACTTTTATGATTAAGCATATCTTGAATTGTAATGATTTTCGCATTTGGTATTTTCGGGTAAAACTTGTCTAATGTGGTTTTTAAAGACAATTTCCCTTCCTCTATCATTTGCAAAATCATAGTAGATGTGTATGTTTTAGTAATAGACCAAATCCTGTAATTGGTTTTTATGTCTGCTGGAATTACAGTATCATTAGATACAAATCGATTTCTAATAGCTCTTTGATATAATATTTTGCCTTTTTTTGATATAGTAATACTACCCATTGCTTCATTTCGCTTTTCAAGTGAGTTAAACAATTCATCTAATTTTAAGGTATTGAGTTCTTGACAAGACGATATTTTGCCTATAAAGACAAATAATAAAAGAAAGATTAATCTTTGATTCATATTCTAATGTATTTTGTTTTGAAGCAAAATTATTGGAATATAAAATTGAGAGTAGAAAAGGCATATGCCAATTAAATGCCATTTTCATGACAAATGCACGTCGTTAAAGGAAATTTGGAAAAAAACTTAATACTTTCCTCTCCTTATTGATTTTAATTGACGTCTGTATAGTGATTACGATATTTAAAAATCCATATAGTAAATAAGAGATAGCAAACGGCATTGGAATTTGTCCATTTCCTCTACCCATAAATAGGAACATGGTAACCAATAAAAAAGGTAGTAATAGTATACTTAATATTTGAAAGCTTAATATTTTTCTTCCAATTGTGTTTACCATTTCGTCGTCTTTATTTCTAAAAAATATGATTGATGGAAATATTATATTGCCCAATGGAATTAATAGCATTGTTAAAATACTAAAATTCATAAGTTTCAATTTGTTCGTATTATTTTTGTTTTCTAATTTAGAATTGTTTTCATCGGTTAATAAATCTAAATTTTCAATATTTAGAGTTTTGGCAAGTGTTTTTATCGTATGAGCACTCCCTGTTGACAATCCTTTTTCAATTCGTTGAATAGTCCTAATAGATATTCCAGAAGATTTGGATAACTCTTCTTGAGTCAGGTTTTCAAGCTTTCTATGTTCCTTTAAACTATTTTTCATTCTGCTTTATCAGGTGGTTTGTCATAATGAATGCCAACGTGAGTTCGTGTAATAACACCGTTTAATTTAGGTTAAAAGTAGCAAAATTATTTGAATGCTTTTTATTTTTCAGAAAACAACTTAAAATGATTAAAAATGTCTGTGATTTGCTATAAAAAGACGAAGAATTGTCTAAAATTGAAGATAAATAAGCTTTAATCTTTTCCATTAAGGTTTTAAAATCAAAAATAGACATTAATCTTCTAAGGTTATATCCTGTAAAAATTAAGTAAACCTCCCCAAGTACTTTTTCTTTTGATTTACCCTTTGATTATTTCTTATAGAATATTCTTGATATTCTGTCCGTTCTATAAATCGTCCTCGTTTGTTTCTAGTACAATGGTCTCTAACAGTACATTGCTCACAAGACTTGGTTTTATAGTGTTTTACTTTGTATGATTTACGTCCACTAGCATCAAGTTTTTTGTTGTACCATCTTGCATTGGTAGTTAATACTTTTCCAGCAGGACAGGTATAGGTGTCTTGCTTCAAATTATATTTAAAATCTTTCATGGCGTAACCATTATTCTTAGAAGATGAATGTTCCTTAGGAGAGACATAAGTTATTACCCCTAATTGTTCACAAGCTTTGAGTTCTCTTCCTGAATGATAGCCTTTGTCAGCAAGGACATTTTCTACCGTATGAATATTCTGCTGAGCTTTTTCTACCATTACCGCAAGCGCTTTGGTATCATTTACATCACCAGTGTCAGCAGCAATTAAAAGCTTGTTCTTTGAGTCGCTTGCCGCTTGTATATTATAACCCACCTTTACACTGTTTCTCTGAAATACTACAGCTTTAGAATCAGGATCAGTTATAGATAGTTGCCCATCACCAGTTTCTTTTAACTGTCTTTTGAATGTTTTGGTAATTCTCCTTTTTTTAATGATTGTAGGCTAATTTGTCTTTTGTAATTTGATCAAATTCCTGGTCAAGAGCTTGTTCATATTCAGCTATTCTTTTATCAATATAAGAAATATGACGTTTTACTTTCTTCTGATTGAAGTTATTCTTCAAACTGTTTTGTGCCCTGATTTTAAAGGAATCTACAGCTATGGTTTTACCATCTATTAATTTCCAATCTTTAAGCATTGCTACAAAATATCTAAATACTGCTTTAAATGCTTTTGGGTTGTCTTTTCTAAAGTTGGCTATGGTTTTATAGTGAGGTCTTTGTTCATTTAAGAGCCACAGCACTTCAATATTAGTTTTACAAGCTTTTTCTAATTTTCTACACGTTCTGATACTGTTTTGATATCCGTATAGATATAATTTTAGTAATGCACTAGGATGATAGGGTGGACGTCCCTGTTTGTTTAGTGTAAAATAGCTAAAGCCAAACTGTTTTAAATCTAACATATCTACAAAGGCATCTATGATTCTAACCATAGATTCTGGTTCAACCATTTGCTCTAAAGACAACATTCTTATCTGATTGCGATTATTACCTTGAATATGATCCATCTTTTAGTTATTAGTTATATCTAAAGATAATCAATACTGCTGTAAATCAGAAGTTTAGTTATTATAGAATATCAACAATTGAAGAGGTTAATGCACAGTCTGACGGTTGGTATATGGTGAGCGTAAGCGTAGTTCAATAAAAAATATTCCTAGCTTACATTTTTTTTCTAAAGATAGAAATATTTTTTAGCAGAATTCATTATATACCATGTTAACAGCTGCTATTTCATTTTTAGGTATTTTATTATAATTCCTATTTGTCCCAAATGATATGCGTCATGCTGCAGCATTCCGTTCAATAACCAGTTATATGTGAAGTAGCCTTTAAAGTCCGTATCAAAGTATTCTTGATCAAGGAAATCATCAGTTTTACTTCTCAATAATTCTATTAATTCAGATTGAGTTTTGTAATATGAAGATTTAATCTTGTCCCAACCGATAAACTTAAGTTTGTCATTGTTCAACCAATTTTCTTCACAATCATCAGTTTTACTTCCCTTTCCAGTTTTAATTTTCAAAATTGCTTCACTTCGCCAAAGCGTCAAATGACTAATTATTTCCGCAACACTGTGTAAATCCTGAATTGGTCTTTTGAAGTATTCATCTTCGTTTACTTGATTTAACTTCTTCTGATAAGTACTACCAATCCAAGGTTTTCCTTGTTGGATTTCTTCCAATTGACCAATGATATTTTCAATAATTTTATTCATTCAGTTGCTGCTAACGGTTTTGTGTATGAAACGTAGCGATTTTTGGCTACGGATTTATCCGATTTACGTTTTGTTTGTTAAATGTAGGAAAATCAATTCTCTTAATCATCTCAGCTATGTTTTATACACGTCTTAAGTTTACAATTCATTAAATTAGATTATAAATCAATTGAATTATAGTAGAATTTTATCTTTTAATGATTTTTTTAACTGCTTATGATTTTCCCAGAATCTATCTTTAATTTTTTGAATAACTTCATGATATTCTGGATGACTTTTCAAGGATTTCATTATTGGATCTTCTTCAAGAAACAACAGAACCCAATATTGATAATTATTTTTAGTGGCAAATAACTTTAATTGCTCAATAGCACGATTATGGTTTCCTTCATGTAAGTATTTCATGGCCAAACTAGCAGGCTGGTATATAGATTGGTCATTTTTACAATATTCGGCATATGCTTTATAAAAATCTTTAGCGCTGTCATTCAAGCCCATTTTGTCATATACCAATCCAATTTTTAAATTTTCTTGTGGATACATATTTAACCCATTACTTTCCTTGATTTTTTCAAATTTATCATAGTAGTAAAAAGCACTATCATATTTTTCTTGGAAATAATAAAACTTTGCCACTTCCTGCATAATATCTAGACGTGTTGTATCCTTTTTCCATTCTTTTACCAATGCATCTGTAGCCTTTTCCATATTTTGATGCTGTGCGTATTGTATAAATACTTTTAAATATGGCGCATAATAATTCTCTGGATTATTATCTAAAGATAAATCTATGTACTTTTTTGCTTCATTTGTAAAACCATTTTGAACAAAAGCATTACTTAAAGCCAAATACATATAACTTTTGTTTATTGAATCATTTGTTTCAATATCAAGTTGTAAACCTTTTAAGGCATACTGCAAATATTTACCTGTATCCGGAATTGCTCGTGAATACAAATCGGCAAGTATTTGAACCACAGAAGACGAATTAGGGTTATATTCTAAAGCTTTTTCTAAATGTGGAATAGCTAATCGAAACTCATTACTATTTATATAGTAAAGTGCCTTTGCTATAAGGCTTTTGGCAGATTTGGAATCATAAAGCAATGCTCTATCTGCATTATTGTTGATAATATCTGTGTACCTTTTTTCAGCTTGGTTTAAGTCCAAATAATAGTATGCAATCGCAATATCAGAATATGCGAGCGCAAATTCAGGGTCTTGGTCTATCGCTTTTTCAAATAAAATAATAGCAGCTTCCAAGCCCTCTTTAGTCTCTTCTTGAAATCGTTCAAGCCCTTTTAAGTAATAATCATATGCTAGTAAGTTTTCTGTTGGTTTTTTATCAATTTGTTGTAATTCAGCTGGTGTGACTGTTGCTTTTATCGCTTCTGTAATCTTTTTGGCGACTACATTTTGTATGGAGAAAATGTCTTCCGTTTTATGATTGTACTGTTCAGCCCATATTGGTGTATCATTTGATGCGTCAATCAATTGAATATTCAATAAAACCTGATTATCAACGCGTTGCCCGCTTCCTTCAATCAAGTAATTGACATTAAGTTCTTCCGCTATTTCTGAGATTGTCTTATCAGTATATCTATATTTTTCTACAGAGGTCCTACTTATCACTCGGAGATCTTCTATCTTTTGCAAATTGTTTAATGTCGACTCCATAAGTCCGTTCACAAAATATAGATTATTCGAATCGCTACTCATATTCTTAAACGGCAATACAGCTATAGATTTCCTAAGGTAAACATCTTCTTTACGGGAATTGAGCGTTTCTTTTTGGAAAAACAAGAATGCTGCTAGGATTAAAACCGAAGCAAATACTAATATTATTTGAGCTCTGTACTGTTGGAAAAACCCTTTTTTAGTAACTTCAATAGCTTCTGCGTTTTGGTTATCTTCTTGTATTAATTCTGTTTGTTCAACTATTTTTTTTCTGGCCTCGCCTGGCGAGTATCCGTAATAGTCTTTAAAGCACTTAATGAAATAGGAATTATTACTAAATCCAACCTTATAAGATATTTCAGAAACAGTAAGTTCCGTTTCTTCTAACAGGGTCATCCCTTTTTGAAGCCGAACTTCACGAATAAATTGACTAGCACTAAGTTGTGTTTGTTTCTTAATCTTTCTCAACAAATTCGATCGACTCATATTCAAGAGGTCCGCCAATTCTGAAACCCCAAATTGCTCATTAGAGATATTCTCTAAAATAAGCGACTGAGCTTGCTCAATAAATTTTCCTTGATATGAGATGTTAGTCATGTTGTTTCAAATGTAGAAATTTTTATTTAAACACCGTGCCGCTTCAAGTTGAAAGTTCTTTGTCAAAAAATGGTTGCTTGCGTCATAATTTATACTTCTGCGTCATAATTTTCAACCTCTCATCAAACTTGATACAATAGGCTTCATGCGGATTATCAGTCAACTAGCTTAGTGTCGCATCTTTGTAGAAACAAAAATCAAGTTATTAATCATTAAAAATTTAAATCATGAAAACACTTAAAATTACATCAATTAGAAAGACCATTCAGATGTTATTCTTTACCCTTTTATTAACAAGCTCATGCGCACAATCTGACAAGAAAACAAGCTCAGATAGTACTGCTAAAACAACAAAAACAGTAAACAAGCCTAGTATAGATATTCATGGAGCTGTACTTACAGGAAATTTGGAAGCAGTTAAGCAACATATTGAAGCTGGGACTGATATTAATCAAAAAGAACCAATGTCTGGATCTACACCTTTAATGTCATCAGCTACATTTAATAACCCTGAAATCGCTAAAGCCCTTATCAATGCAAATGCAGATTTGTCTATAAAAAATAATGATGGAGGAACGGCCTTACACACGGCAGCATTCTTTGGACGTATAGAAATTGTACAATTACTTATTGATGCAAAAGCAGATAAAACTATTCGTAATAATTTTGGTGCTACACCAAGAGAAACGGTCATGGGAGATTTTGCTGAGATTAAGCCTTTTTATGATATGATTACTCAACAATTACAACCAATGGGTTTCACGCTAGACATGGACGAATTGCAAAAAGCACGTCCTGTTGTTGCAATGATGCTACAATAAATAAAAAACAAGATGACAACAGAAAGAAGATACGATATTGATTGGCTAAGAGTCATTGCTATAGGTTTATTACTGATTTACCACATAGCTATTATATTTCAACCATGGGCTATGTTTATAGGTTTTATACGAAGTGAAGATGCTTTGGAGGGACTCTGGAAACCGATGACCATGCTCAATGTTTGGCGGATACCGTTACTGTTTTTTGTATCGGGAATGGGCTTATATTTTGCAATGAAAAAAAGAAACTGGAAGCAATTATTCATAGAGCGAGGTAAACGAATTCTCTTACCCTTTGTGTTCGGAATTTTGGTTGTCACTCCATTACATTTTTTAGTTTTTCAGAAATACTATAATATGCCATTGAGTTATTTTCCGCACATGGGACATTTATGGTTTTTAGGAAATATTTTTGTCTATGTATTATTGTTGTCACCTGTTTTTTTCTATTTGAAGAATAATGAAAATGGAAAATTTAAGAAAGCCATTTCAAAAGTCATGAGCTATGCTTTAGGACCATTATCTATATCAGGATTTTTTATGTTAGAAATAGGTTTTGTTAAACCACAGCTATTTGAAATGTACGCTAAAACTTGGCATGGATTTTTTATTGGGTTTCTTGCTTTCTTTTTTGGGTTTCTTTTTGTGTATAGCGGTAAAGCATTCTGGCAAACAGTTTCAAAGTGGAAATGGTTATATATCGGCTTGGCAACCCTCCTCTTCCTAATTCGTTTCACTGGATTTGAGTCCATATCAAATATGTATATTACTACCATAGAATCTAATTCTTGGATATTGGGTCTATTTGGAATAGGATATAGTTACTTTAATAGACCAAGTGCATTACTAAGCTATTTAAGTGCAGCTGTTTATCCTGTATATATTATTCACATGTTTGTATTATATGCAGGGGCATTACTAATACTGCCATTAGACCTTCATCCAATGCTTGAGTTTATAGGAATTACAGTATTTACGTTTATCGTCTGTTTTCTTATCTATGAATTCATCCTAAAAAGAATAGCAATCTTAAGACCTTTATTCGGTCTTAAATGGAAATTTAAAAGCGTCCTAAAGCCAAAATTTGAAAATAGTTAGAGTCGTATTCAAAACGTTGCGTTTCAATTTGATAAACCATTAAGCCATGATAAAAATTTTTAGAAAAATTAAACGAAAAATGCTAGCTAAAAATAAGTTAGGAACCTATTTAGCCTATGCCACAGGAGAAATTATTCTTGTTATTGTTGGAATCCTTATTGCGTTGGCAATTAATGAACACTCAAATAGCGAGAATAGTTTAGAGTTGCGGAATTCATACATTATTCAGCTAAATGATGAAGCAGATCGCAACCTCAAAAAGTTAACTCTTCTCGACGATGAGGCAGCTACAATGCTTAAAGAGCTAGATACAGTATTTAAAATACTATTACAAAAAGACTATACTAATCCCGGATTATCATCAAAATCATTTTTTCTAATTATGTCCAAAAAGTTTTATCCCGTAATGATCACCTATGAAAATTTAAAATTTTCTGGTGATTTAAAATTATTTAATGATTTAAACTTACGTAACACTATCTCTGAAACCTACGAAACATTCAATCCTATAGAAAAACTTGAATCTTCAGAACAACAGGCAATTGAGGCTTATTATGAGAACTTTTTGATGCCAAAAGTTAAATTTAGAAATATGGGTGTTTCTTCAGAAAATTATGGAAAAGACATTTATTTTGAAAATATGGTTTTGACCAGAATGACTACAATAGCACAAAATAGAGAAGCTTATATCAAGGCTATTGAATCATTAAAAAAACTGGAAAACACTTTTTCTGAATTACTAAATACAAATTAAAAAATGCTTGATATATTATTAGTGTATTGTTATTCTTAAGAAAACTATCTCAAACCGAAAAGTAAATGGGAAATTATTGAAAGTAAAACAATCTAAAAAACTTCAATCTCATGACAAAAAAACAAACAAAACTAATAATCAGAATTACATTACTGGTTGGAACTATTACCTCATTGTTCTTTGTACCATGGCTATTGGTTAAAGCGTGGATACTTCCCTTACCAGATACGGTTCAAGAACAATTAGATGAAGCAATTGGTTATGATTTTGAGGGAATGATTGTGTATATTGACCAAGCAGATCAACAACCTCAATATTATGCTTCTGGTTGGCATAATCGCGAATCTAAAATACCTGCCAAACCTAAAGCGCTATTTAAAATAGCAAGTATTAGCAAACTTTATGATGCAGTAGCCGTCACTAAACTAGTAAGTCAAGGACGACTTTCTTTAGACAAAACTGTTGCAGATTATTTACCAGAACTTAAGGGAAGAATCGAAAATGCAGACAAAATCACTTTGAGGCATATGATTCAACATAGAAGTGGAATTCCGAATTTTACAGATGCTCCAAAATTTTGGGAAGCTCCTACAGAAACTTATGAAGAGAGTCTAGCTTTAATTTCAGGATTATCAGCCAATTTTGAACCTGGTGATGATTATGAATATTGTAATACCAATTATCTTCTTATTAATAAAATTATGGATAATGAACTAGGTTATGGCAATTTTCAATTCATTCAGGAAGAAATTTTAAATCCCTTACATCTGAAAAACACGTTTAGCTCGCTCAAAGAAGTGAATATAGATAGTGTGATGAGTGGTTACCATGTTGGATACGCATATGATGTAAAGACAAATGATTATGGGATGCATGCAACTGCAGAAGACGTTGGTATTTTTCTTAGAGCATTAAACAATGGATCTTTATTTAAAGAAGTAGAACAAGAAATCTATTCTTCTATTTACCAGTATGAACATTCTGGTTGGGTTCCTGGATATCAAAGTTTCGCAAAATACTATAAAGATATTGATGCTGTAATTATTGCATTCTACAACACAACTGACCCTAAACTGTATAATTGGAACTTATCAGAAATTATTAATAAAAGAATTTATAAAATATTAAACAAAACAAAAAAATGAAGGCTAAAAAAAACAGTTCAAAAAAGAAATCTCATCCTTTTTGGCAATGGTTTTGGCTTACTTTCCTTGTAGTTTCTCTCTGGTATGCATGGTATTCATTCTATGTACCTACACCAACAACCATTTTTATTGATCCAAAAGGAAAAGTAATTGATTACGCTGTTGGAAAGGTTAGAAAAACAAAATTCCTTGAAATGCTTAAAATCAAAAAGGGTTTTCAGATTAATAAAAAACAATGAAAAACAAAAAATTTAATTCAATCGAATTTCCTGAACCTTCAATGATAATGTTCAATAATATTGAGTTAGAAGTATATAAAACTTACAATGATAATTATTAGTGGTAAATTCTGTTTTTTCATTCGTTTACTTTTTGTTTTGAGTGCGTTCCGCCAATGAATGGCAACGTACGGCTAACTGCCGTGCGACCTTAGGAGCATGGACCGTTAGCGGGTGTTAGATTTAGTCTTTCTAAATTTTTCCTTTGGCAATTACCAAAGATAAAAATTCTTTATTATAAAAAGACGGAGTCATAAAAATTCGCAAACAATAAA